>OJON01001730.1_pt1 | contig 10773 bp, 10 predicted proteins | sample 1598031 | NCBI WGS metagenome assembly OJON01 (sample SAMN01915216, study PRJEB22387) | human gut metagenome | isolation source: stool | host: Homo sapiens | place: USA | reverse complement strand
AATATCTGTAACTAATCATTTTGTTAGATATTGTAATAATAACGGAGGAATTTAAGCGGACAGTATGAGAGAGATAATCAAAGTTAAGAATGTATCTAAAGTATATAAAATTAACAAGAGAAAAAGCGGATTGTTTGGAGCTGTATTAAACCTATTTGCACCAAGATACGAAAAGAAAATAGCTGTGAGCGATATGAATTTCTCTATAGAAGAAGGAGAGGCGGTTGCATTTATCGGGTCGAATGGTGCAGGAAAATCTACAACCATCAAGATGCTGTCGGGAATACTTTATCCATCTGAAGGTGAAATTACTGTTGCGAGTTATGTTCCGTACAAACAGAGAAAAAAATATGTTTCAAATATTGGGGTTGTATTAGGACAAAAATCGCAGCTAGTATGGGATTTACCTGTGAGAGATGGTTATGAGCTTATTAGGCATATTTATAAGATTTCGAAAGAGGATTATGAAAAAAGATTGGATGAGTTTATAGAAATGCTTGATATGAAAGAGTTCATAAATCAGCCAGTCAGACAGTTATCACTTGGACAGAAGATGAGGGCAGAGATAGTTGCTACTATGCTACATAATCCTAAGATAATTTTTCTCGACGAGCCGACGATAGGTCTTGATTTGGTAGCAAAGAAGAAAATACAGGACTTTATTAGAACAATAAATAAAAAATATAATGTTACAATCATTTTTACGACTCATGACATGCAGGACATAGTTTCTACTTGTGAAAGACTTATCATCATAGATAAGGGAAAAAAGATATATGATGGTGCTGTAAAGAATGTGAAGGAATTATGTGATGATGTTAAGATTTTAAGAGTTGAGATGGCACAAGGGGAAAAAGTTTCTAACGATGGTTTGCTTAACATAAAAGAATGTGATGAAAATATCGTTGAAATAATGTTTGAAAAGCCTAAGTTACAATTGGAGCGTGTTAGCAAATATCTAAATGATAATTACTTGGTGAAAAGCATCCGTCCAATGTCAAGTGAGCAAGATATCCTTGAGGTGGTTACGAAAGATTCACAGATGATTGTCGACACAACCATTTATGAAAGCGAAAAGATACATGATAATCACTTTAGGATAAAACTAAAGGATGTTAATACCCAACTTGGAGCAACACTTAACAAATTTGTTACCGAATATGATATTAAAGATGTTCTGATAAAAGAACCAGAAATTTCCGAGATAGTCTACAATATCTACGAGGGAAAGGTAGAGCTGAAAAAATGAAGTACTTATTTTTTTTGAAAAGAGCTTTAAAAAATAATACCATATATCGTTTTGATTATTTTTTAGGATGTCTTAATGTATGTATACAGATATTCATTTCTTGTGAAATATGGAAAGCACTTTATATTACAAATCATGTCTCAGGGAAAGTATCACTGAATGTTGTTCTTACAAGTTTTATTATTAATCTTGGTTTATCTAATATTTATTCGATTGATGATTTGACGGTTCAGAGAAAATTTTGTGATGGAACGATCATTTGTGAGTTATTAAAACCAATTAACTATCGCATATATTTGTTGGCTGATACTGTTGGAAATATTCTATTCAAGCTTTTATTTAACCTTATACCATGTTCGGCAATTATGATTATAGTGTATAGAAATTATTTTATTTTCTGCATAAATTCATGTAGCTTATGTGTGTTTTTCTTAAGTATTATACTTGGATTCATGGTTCTTTGGGAAATTAGCTCAATTGTTCAAATGCTTTGCTTTTGGATTGTAAACGTGTGGAGTATATCGACAATTAAAGATGTTTTTATAAATGTTCTTGCGGGCACAATATTGCCAGTATGGTATCTGCCTGAAGCAATTCAAAACATCATAAAGTACACGCCCTTTGCGGCTATATACATAACTCCATTAAAAATTTATCTAAACCAGATGGGAACAAAACAACAGATAGAAGCATTATTGATGCAATTGATATGGATTATAATACTTGCATTGTTTGGAAATCTTTTGTGGCATATGGGTAAGAAAAAACTTGTGGTGCAAGGAGGGTGATATCAATGAGAGATGCATTTTCGCTTTATTTTTATTACTGTAAAACATCTATGAAAGCTTGGTTTCAGTATAGGGTAGATGCTTTTCTTAGAATATTTGCGGTAATGGCAAGAGAGTCAACAGCCGTTATCATAATGTATATTACTTTTCTAAGTTTCAAAAACATTGGTGGTTGGACAATAAATGAATTGTTGTTTTTGTTCAGTTTTATGTTTTTGACATACGGAATATTTATTATTTTTTTCACCGGATTGAGGGATTTTCAGTATATGGTGATACAGGGTGATTTAGATAAGCTGTTGATTAGACCTCGGGGAGTGTTATTTCAGCTTCTGGCGTCTAATTCTGATTGGTTTGCAGCACTTGGTCATGGATTGCTCGGAATAGTGGTTTTTATATATTCATCTTCAAAAATAAGTATTGAATGGACTATGCAAAAAATTATACTGGCATGTTCATGTGTGTGCAGCGGTGTATTGATACAAGGGGCACTTTTCCTTATGTTTGCTTCACTGAGCTTTTTTATTGTTAAGACGGACAATTTGAGAAATGTTCTGTATTGGAACATTAAAAGTTTTATGGGCTATCCGATAAGTATATATCCAAAATTGATCCAATATTTTGTTGTCTATATAATTCCGCTGGCTTTTGTTAATTACTTTCCTTCACAGTTGTTGATGGGGGTTTTTAAGGAAGGTAACATTTTTCCAGCAGTGTACATTTCGATATCTGCTGCTCTTGGAATGGTTTTGTTCGGGTTAAGTTATCTTTTCTGGCGATTTAGTCTTAGGTTCTATGCCAGCACTGGAAGTTGATAATACAGAATTGTATAAAAGCTGAAAGGACAGAGATATAAGGTAAAAAAGGATAAATTATATCAAAGAAAGGAAATGAAAAAATGAAAAAGGAACACAGTCTGATACTGAAAGCAGTTTTGCAAAATAAGAGTGAGAAAGAAATCAGAGAAATTGATAAGATATTAGATTCTAATCTTGACTGGATTGAGATTGCAGGAATAGCACTTAATCACAGACTAGGAGGATATATTTACAAAGGATTAAATACATCGCAACAAAAAAAGATGCCTAAGGAAGTGGTAAAAGCCCTTGAGTTGCTTGTAAGAGCACAAAAAGAGCAGTTTGAAGAAAATCTTGAAGAGATATGCAAGGTAAATGATGCCTTAGAAGAGGCGAAGATTAAATTTGCAGTATTGAAGGGAGCATTTTTTGGATGCGAAATGTATGAGAAAGGAACAAGAAGATCAAATGATATCGACTTGCTTGTATACGAAGATGACCTTGGAAAACTAGATACATGCCTTAGAGCAATGGGATATATTCAGTCTAACATGTCTAATGGAGAAATGGTAGAAGCAACAAAAAAAGAAAAGATTATTCAGAGGATGAATTATCATGACCTTGTTCCGTATGTAAAGAAAACGAAAATGGGAATACTGGAGCTCGATATAAACTTTCTTTTTGATGGTAATAAGAATCTGATAGATAAGAATGTATATGAGATGGGTACCATGGTGTATAAAGGTAGATATAGAATAACAGGTCTTAATCCGTATACAAATTTAGCGTTTCTGTGTTGTCATTTTTACAGAGAAGCTACAGATACCATATGGACGGAAGGAAAACGTGACGTTACATTATATAAGATTGTGGATATGATGAATTTCATCAGATTTTACAGAGAACAAATAAATTACGATATAATGATTGAAGTTTTAAAGAAGTTAAATATTGAAAAGAAAGCATATTTTACTTTTAAAATCATGACTGAATTTTATGAGTATGAGTTTTTAAGTGAGATGCTTTCAAGGCTTGATGAGTATAAAAGTGGTGATGATGAGATGAAGGCAATTCATGATACTAAGAATAAAACAACAATTTATAGAGATGAAACATTTTTTGAAAAAACATTTGCGAGAGGATAAATAAATGAAACAGGTAAAGATTAATCTTACAGATGAATTGGATTTTAATGAGTACAGAAAACAGATTTGTTTTTTTTCCCAAAAAATTACCAGTTTTAGACGGGAAGGAAATAGTCTGATAATTGAGTGTGAGGATAATGCTAATACGGATAAAATCGAGAAAAAAGCAAATGATGCCTTAAAGAAAAACTTGGAAAGTAAAAAAGAGGATATTGTTATAGATGAGCACTTAAAAAAATGCAAGTATCATAATGATTTTTATAGGGATGGCTTTATTAAAAAGAATTCTGGCGGATTTGTATCACTTGAGGGTGATGCCGTAATTTTGTATGAATTTTTTGATAACGAATTTAGAAAAATTGCTGAGAAATTAGATGCTAAAGAAGAGAGGTATCCTATACTTTTAGGGATTGATACGATGAAAGATACAGGATATTACAGACGAAGTCCTCAGTATACTATGTTTTGCAGTGATGTTACAGAAGATTTTGAGGATTTGGAAAAAATGTCGAATGCTTCATTTGTGGATAAAAACTTGGATGAGGTTATTCAAATTCCATCATTCTCTCTATCTCCTTCTGCATGTTTTCATGTATATGAAAAGTATAGAGGACAGACAATGCCGCAAAATTCTGTTATTACTCTAAATCAAAGTGTATTTAGGAACGAGGGTCGTCTTAACTGGGAGGAGTTTGGACGTCTTAGGGACTATCATGTTAGGGAGATTGTTTTTCTTGGAACCCAGGAATTTGTTGAACAAACTAGGGAAAACATCAGAGAAGAAGTAATGACATTCATAAGAAAGATGAACATGGATGCATATATAACGGTGGCGGCAGATGCATTTATTATGCCTAAGATGATTAAGTATAAAAAGTATCAGAAGATGGAAAAGAGTAAGTATGAGGTGAGAGTTTCATATGACAAGGACCACACACTTGCGGCAGCTTCGCTAAATCTTCATGGAACTGCATTTACGTCACCATTTCATATAAAAGTGAAAGGAGTAGATAATCCTGTTTCTGGATGCGTGGGCTTTGGAATCGAAAGATGGATTTTGGTATTTCTGGCTCAGTATGGAACAGATTCAGCATGTTGGCCGGATGAGGTAAAGAAGTTTATTAGACAAAAGGGATAAACTTCTAATTATCAATCATAATAATTTATTATTAGTTGTGAAAAGACATCGTAAGATATAAAGATTAAATTTAGAAAAATCAAATCAGAAAGGTTGTTAATATGAGCAGAGAAGATGTATTAAAGAAGGTAATAAATATTTATTCGGATATAGTGGAAGAAAACACAGGTGAAAGGCCAATAGTGGAAGAAAACACTGTGATAAGTAGAGAAGATGGCTTTGATTCACTTGGAATTGTAGATTTTTTTGTTGCTGTTGAGGAAGAATGTGGAGTTGACCTTGAGGATTCAATTGTGCAGATAAGAGAAGCAAGCGTTATAGAAAATCTTGTGGATATCATATATGGAAGGATATTAGGTTAAAATGACTTGCAAAGAAAAGATTATAATTGATATTGAGGATAATACAAGACAATATTATTTGGATGAAGTAACATGTTTTGAGAAACCGTTTGTGGTACTGCTGAATGATTACAAGAATAAATATGGCCAGTATTTTCTTTTGTTATGTAAAATATTACGGGTATATATGTATGGTAACAATGATGTTAGCGATGATGTAAAACAATGTTTAAGGTTGTTCATAAGAGATATTTTGGGATTAACGCCTATTGAGAGACAAGAGGAATTAGATATTATCTCAGCACTAATCCAGGAAATGGAAAAAGGAAACATAGTCATTTCAGCAGGAAATCTATATGCGTTGCCGTATTCAGAGATTCATTATCATGTTGATAATTGGCCTCATTTGTTTATATATAAAGGATACAATTATGATACGAAGATGTTCAGAATCTTGGATAACATACATATGCATACTACGAAATACAAAGATTTAAGATATTCTGATTTTTTTCTTTCAGAGGATACAGTCAGGAAACTTTATGAAGAGCAGGGAAGGGTATATGACAGAGAATTTGGATTTGTTGTATTTAACAAAAATGAGTATTTTGGAGTTAAATCTGATAGACAGATAGTATTGACGATACTAAGACAGTTGTGTATGCCAAAGACAGGATTTAAGTACAGGCAGATAGTCAAGTTAATATCACTTAATGAAGCTCTCATTAATGGTAGTATTGACAACAGGCAGTTAAAAGATTTGGCAAAAAAAATATTAAATATCAATAAATATAAGACAGTTATGCTAAATGAATTGTCAATTAACATGATGGAAAATGGGTATGACACAATATATATCAACAGGATTAAAGAATTAGCAGATTTGTTATATGCTGAATGGTCAGATTATGTAACAGTTTCTGTTTCAAAAATTAAAAGAAAAAGATTTGATTCTCCTGAAGCGGTAACAGAATCAATTGAAAAAATGGAAGATGAAATTGTAAGTATAACAAAAGGATATATTGATTTTCTGGAAAAAGACGAAGGAACAGATAGAGAAAATAAAAAGATTTCTAATGAAATAATTTTTGTTGAAGAGGGGAAAATCATATTCTCAATTACTGATGGAAAAACACATAATTTTTGGTTTGAAGATAAAGCGCCTAAGTACCCACTTTTGAAAAACTGTAATGACGATAAGATATTTGCAAAAGCTAGGATATTATTTAATCAAGAATCTGAGGAGAACTTATATCAAGCGGGTATATACGTTAAGAGTGCTGAAGATAAGGTTTACTATATGGCAATTGATAATGACAGAAACTGTATATTGGACACCATTGGCGAAAATAATCGCAAGGAAGAGTTTGATAATACAAACGAATATCTTATTAAAATGAATCTTGAGGCAGATTGTCTTAAAGTACAATTTATTTCGGATGCAAGCACTAAAGAGTTAAAGATGATGATAGAACGTCTTGCTCCTGTGGAAGTTGGGCTAATGGTAAAAACTTGGGGGAATGGTGGATTTTTAGAAGTTGATTTTAAGGAAAGTCAAGCAATTATTAGTAATAAATGAACGAATTTGTGATATTTTCTCAGTAAATTATCTCGGTTAAAATCGGTCTAAAGCTCAAAAGAATAGTTCCTATCACTTACTACACGCTTGCAGACTGATTTGGTCTCATTGAACTAATGTCGCGTGATCAAAGCCACTGTAATGAGATAGTGCTCTGGCATTTTCTATCATAGTATATAATTGCTTTCATGTTATCTCTTCGTTTGTGGCAGTGTGAAGATATTCATATCTTTTGTGAAAGACATCATATATATTTTTGGAAAAATGACATAGATTAGTATTTAGATTTGAAAAATGACTTTTGTTATATACAATATTATAAGTTTATGGGGAACGGCGGTGTTCTTTATCAAATATCTTAGAACGCTTGGTTTCTCAGCAACCAATGATATTTTCGCAGAAAATGCGTGGTATTTCAGAAACGCACTTGTTCGTGCCAATTATACCAATCTGCAAAAAGATATTCACGAAACGACAGAATATCTTGAAGTGTTCCTTAGAAATCTACTTTTGAACGAGAAAAACGAGCTTCATAATAGAAATTTGCATATAAGTGCACTTTTTAACAATAGAAAAGTAGACATTGGAAGTGAAAAAGTAGACATTCAAGACAAAAAAGTAGACATTGAAAGTGTGCTTTCAGAAAAGGGAAAAGATTTCTCTAGGATAGTCTTTTTATTGAACTTTTTGTTGCATATATAAATGCATTTTTACAGCTGTTAAACCCTTTGAGATTTGCCCAAAGGGTGTAAACGTCAAACCATGCGCCAGTCATTAAAATCAACGCCGCCCATTATTGGCGACGTGGCTTCCTGCATTCGTCCGGAAGACTATCTGACCATGGCATGAGATAGTCCAGCCTACGCCTGTTTAAATGCGTGCCTTATTCACTTACCACAACCTTACAATCCTTCTTAAAGCAAGCAATTCCATACTTGATGAAATTGCGCATGACATCCTGCTTCAGCTTATCCACATATGACTTTTCTTCAATCTGTTTCAGTGCCTCATCGCAGGCTGCGTCCATATCGCCGTTTTCGGCATATTTAAGCTCTATCACGATGCCGGTTCTGTTGTTTGGTACTTCAACCAGGATATCACTGTAGCCGGTGCCCAATTCGGTGTTTGATTTGATGAGCCAGCTTGCTTTGTAGCCCAGCAGACCGAGCAGGATACCGTGGTAGAAATTTTCTTTTTTATCTTTGGCAACTGCGGTATCCCTTATACTTATTGTATTCCAAAGATAATCGCCAAAAAGCTCTTCTATTTTTTCGGTATCCTTATCCACAAATGCATTGCAGAATTGTTCAAGTGTCTTTCCGTCATTTGCAGTTGTATCGCTGAACCATACGCGGATTTTTTTTATGAAAAGGTTTTTAATCTCGCGGTTTGGTATTGATAAACGCACCCTGCCATCGTCAGTCACGCCCTGCTTGGTCAGGTAACCGGTGGTGAAGAGCACACTCCACAGGTTTGCAATGCTTTTGTCGATTTCATCGTAGGTCAGCTCCAGGGATATTTCTTTTTCAATGTATTCGCCTGCTATCAGGCACTCTATCTCATACTTGGTTTGGACATTGGCCTTGTCAATGAAGTTTCTGACTAAAGCATTTTCACTTGAATTTGACCAGAAATCCTGCGGCTTTGCAGTAGGCTCCAATCTGAGCAGATCCACGTAATTTATCACGTCCCAAGGACAGTATACATTTGCATTTCCAAAGTGATATCCGTCATACCATTCTTTTACATCTGCATAATGCTCTGAAAGATCAAAATACTTAAGTATTTCCTGAACTTCTTTATCTGTAAAGCCAAAGCACTCGTCATACATTGAATCCATGATTGAAACGACTTCAAAGTTGTTTAATCCTGTAAATATGCTTTCCTTCGATATGCGAAGACAGCCTGTCAAAATAGCAAACTGTAAGTAATCGTTGGTCTTTAGTGCCTGTCCGAATAAGCCTCGTATGAGAGAGACCATCTCATGGTAGTAGCCGTTCTGGTATGCCTTGTCGAGTGGCACATCGTATTCATCTATCAGGATGACTACCTTTTGGCCGTAATGCTTATATAAAAGCTGGGAAAGAAGCTTTAATGAAGCGGTAAATGTATCCTTGTCAAAAATAAACTTTCCCTTTTCTATATGAAGTAATCCTTTGAACTGTTCTTTTTCCAAAACTGTCAATTTATCACTTTCTGCCAAAAAGGAGAATTTGCTGATTTCATTTCCTATAATTCTGGAGAATACCTGAAATGCCTCATCATATGATAAACCCTCGACATCCTTAAGTGAAATAAATATCACAGGATATTTGCCCATATGCTCATCACAAAGAGATTTATTTTGTGAAATATATAATCCGTCAAACAGTGATTTGTCCGTGCCAATCTCGAAAAATGAGCGCAGCATGCTCATGCCAAGAGTCTTTCCAAAGCGCCTTGGACGGGTGAACAGCGTTACTTTACTCCAATTGTTTAAAGTCTGCTCGATAAGCATAGTTTTGTCTATATAATAAAATCCAGACCTTCGTATATCTTCAAAATTTTCGATTCCAACAGGCAGTTTTAATATTTCCATGTGAGCCTCCCCGGTTAAAATATGTTCGATACATTCACATATAGTATAACTGATTTTTAGAGGAATTACAATTTCTATTGATTATCTAAAGTTTAGGGCATTTATGGTTATAATTATTTTGTTTGAAAAATACTGTGAGTTTGTCTATAATTGAGCTATAGATAATTTCAAGAGATATAATACAAAATGATAAAAATAGGTATTGAGTAGTTAAGTACAACGTTCACGGGGTTATTATTGAAATATGGTATTTGTCATGTTATTTTTATCTTAGAAATAAGCCTGCTAAATTTGTTGAGTACCATTCGTGTCATTCATGTATTTATGGTTGAAGATATATGGATTATAGGTTATAAAGAAATTAATAACAGTTGAACAGTCAGGAACGGTTGCAAACAGGAGTGACAAAATAAGGGGGAATATGAAGAAGAATTTAAAAATTTTATTCATACAATTATGTGTTTTGGCAATAGGCTGCTTTATCGGAGAAGCAGTTTTCGGCTTGCCCAAATGGCTTGGACTTGTGATAGCAGGTCTTATGTTTTATTTGGTATTTTTTATAATACAGATTAAAGGTGCTATGAGTAATATCAAAGATGAAGTGTCAAGTGATGGCATAGCCGGAGCAAGAATATGCGGAGTCTTTATTTCTTCGGTACTACTTGCATTTATATTGGGAATATATGTATATCAGGCGGCTAATATAGCGATGACTATAGCCGGTGTGGTATTGCTTATATTACAGCAGAGAAAAATAAAAGGGTTTTTCTTTGAGAATCGCTGGGAAAATAATTTTTGGCTAGTATATTTTGGTATTGCATTTATTATTTGTGGTGTTTTTTCTGTATTTGCGTGTCTGGACATTGCACCATGCACGGAACTTTGTGGTGTTTACAGGGCTATCGGTATCATAGTGTGGATTTTGGTGATTTTATGGACACTTCCGCCTGATACATGGTTGGCCAGATTTGCCACAAATAACTATAAGAGATATGAAGATAATTATGATTATTTTTCTTGTATCGGCAATGGTTATTTTTGTATTAGGAGCAGTAAATCATCCTGGCATGGATTGGAATAAGGAAGAATTCGAGGAAAATAAGAAACTTGCCAGGATAACAGTATTTGTGGAATTGCTAGTTGTTATTGCACTTACAT
>OJON01001717.1_pt1 | contig 10844 bp, 8 predicted proteins | sample 1598031 | NCBI WGS metagenome assembly OJON01 (sample SAMN01915216, study PRJEB22387) | human gut metagenome | isolation source: stool | host: Homo sapiens | place: USA | reverse complement strand
CACGGACGTTGCCTCCCGCGGCATCGACGTCGACGACGTCGACTGCGTCATCAACTATGATGTGCCCGAGGAGAACGAATATTACATCCACCGCATCGGCCGCACCGGCCGGGCCAAAAGGCACGGCGTGGCCTATACCCTGCTGTCGGACTTCCCCTCCCGCATGCGGCTGGACGACATTGCCCGCAACACCCGCAGCCAGATCATCCCCGCCACCCTGGAGGAGGACGGCCGGGTGACCCCTGCGGAGCCCAAATCAAAGTAAGGAGCGTGGCCCCTATGAAACGACGGATACGGTACATGGCCCTGGTGCTGGTGCTGTGCATGCTGGCCCTGACCGGCTGCGCCCAGCCGCGGGACACCATGACCCTGCGGGTGTGCCTGGACGCCGCCCCGGCCACCCTGGACCCCGCCATGGCCTCCTCCGACGCTGAGCGCACGGTGGTGGCCCACCTGTTTGAAAATCTCATGAAGCTCTCCCGGGGGGAGGACGGCGGCATCCAGCCGGTTTACGCCGCCGCCAAATCCTACACCGTGGAGGACAACCTGGACGGCACCGAGACCTATACCTTCACCCTGCGGCAGAACGTCCGCTGGTCCGACGGGCAGACCGTCACCGCCCACGACTTTGTCTATGCCTGGCAGCGGCTGGCGGACCCGGCCACCGGCTCCCCCCATGCGGCCCTGCTGAACATGGTGGCGGGCTTTGACCAGGTGCAGGCCAAGCAGGACGGAAGCCTTCTTCAGGTGTCCGCCCCGGACGACTTCACCTTCGTGGTGAAGCTCTCCTATAAGTGCGCCTATTTCCTGACGGATGTCTGCGCCGGGACGGCCACCATGCCGGTGCGCAGCGACGCGGCGGAGCGGGAGGACTGGTCCCTGCACTCCGAGACCCTGCTGACCGACGGCCCCTATCGGGCCACCGGCTGGAACGAGACGGGCCTCACCGCCCAGGCGGCCGACGGGTACTATGACGCCCGCCGCCTGGGGCCGGACGTGCTGGAGTTCCGGTTCGAGACGGACGGCCAGACCCGGGCGGACCTGCTGTCCGGCGGCGACGTGGACTTTGCCATGAACCTGCCGGAGGGCGACACCTCCGATCCCTATCCCCAGACCACCCTGCTGCTGCTGAACCAGCGGACCGGCAGTCTGGAAAGCGAGTCCCTGCGCCGGGCCCTGGCCCTGGCCATCGACCGGAACGCGCTGACGGAGGACCAGCCTCTGGACCCCGCCCAGGGCATTGTCCCCCCGGGGCTGCGCAACACCATGGGCGGCGACTTCCGCCAGGGCAGCGGCAGTCTCATCGACAATGAGCCCGATAACTACGAGGCCCTGTGCCAGCAGGCCAGGACCCTGCTGGAGGAGGCAGGCGGCGTGAAGGCCGCCGGGCAGATCACCCTGCTGTATGACAGCACCGACGAGACGGCAGCCCAGACCGCCGCCGCTGTCCAGGACGCTTGGAAGCAGAAGCTGGGGCTCATCGCCATCCTGCGGGGGGCCACGGCCCAGGAGCTGGCGGACGCCCTGAACCAGGGCGAGTTTATGGTGGCACTGACCACCGTCACCGCCGACCGGGGCGATGCCTCGGGCCTGCTGTCCCTGTGGGAAAGCGGCAATGGGTACTTCTATTCCACCGCCTATGACATGCTGCTGCGGGCGGCGGACGCCTCCGGCCATGTGGAGGTCCGGGACGCCTATCTGGAGGACGCCGAGGCCATGCTGGTGGAGGACGGCTGGGGCATCCCCCTGTACTATGTCCACCGTCACAGCGGCCTGGCCCAGCAGCTGACGGCCCCGCTGTACGACGGCACCGGCGTGTACCGGTTCTCCGCCGTTGTGCGCCAGACGCCGCAGTAAACCACGGGATTCGGGAGGAAGCATCATGAAGGAAACCGTACTGCTTACCGGCGGAGCCGGGTTCATCGGCAGCCATGTGGTGAGGCTGTTCGTGAACAAGTATCCCGATTGCCGCATCGTCAATCTCGACAAGCTGACCTATGCGGGAAACCTCAATAATCTGAGGGATATCGAGAACAAACCCAATTATACATTCGTGCGGGCAGATATTTGCGATTACGAGCGCATGGGCGAAATCATGCGGGAGTATGCGATAGACGGCATCATTCATCTGGCCGCCGAAAGCCATGTGGACCGGAGCATCAAGGACCCGTTCACCTTTGCGCGGACGAATGTGTTGGGGACGCTCGCTTTGTTACAGGCGGCCAAAGAGTATTGGAACGGCGATTACGAGGGCAAGCGGTTTTACCATATTTCCACGGACGAGGTGTACGGGGCGCTGGAGATGACGCATCCCGAAGGTATCGAACCGCCGTTTACGACGACGGCATCTTCGGGCGAACATCATTTGGCCTATGGTAGGGAATTCTTTTATGAAACGACCAAGTACGACCCGCACAGCCCGTACAGTGCGAGCAAGGCGTCGAGCGACCATTTCGTGCGGGCCTTCCACGATACGTACGGACTGCCGACCATCGTGACCAACTGTTCGAACAATTACGGGCCTTACCAGTTTCCGGAAAAGCTGATTCCGCTTTTCATCAACAACATCCGTCACGGCAAGCCGTTGCCCGTATACGGTCGTGGAGAAAACGTCCGGGACTGGCTCTATGTCGAGGACCATGCACGTGCCATCGACGTCATTTTCCATAACGGCCGGGTTGCCGATACCTACAATATCGGCGGGTTCAACGAATGGAAGAACATCGACTTGATAAAGGTCATCGTCCGGACGGTGGACAGGCTGCTCGGCAATCCGGAGGGAACGAGCGAGAAGCTGATAACCTACGTGACCGACCGTGCGGGGCACGACCTGCGCTATGCGATAGATTCCACGAAGCTGAAGAATGAACTCGGATGGGAGCCGAGCCTTCAGTTCGAAGAGGGCATCGAAAAAACCGTCCGCTGGTACCTTGACAATCAGGAGTGGTTGGATAACGTCACGAGCGGCGAATACGAAAAGTATTACGAGAAGATGTACCGGAATCGGTAACGGCATCGTTCCGTGTATGACGGATGGAGATAAGAGGGGGCCCGACGGCCCCCCTCTTTTGCATGCCGGTCTGCTTCGGTATGTTGTGTGTTTGTCCGGAGAAGCTGGGGGGAGACAAACGTGCGGAGCCTCCGGTCGGTTGTGGCGAGAGCGGTGGTGAGGCGGAACATGGTAAATCGTTGTTTTCCTAATTGTGGTGTAGCATGCGAAGGCACGGTGCGGTTGCCCACGGAGTTTTCCGTTCGGTTGATGAGTTGTAGAGGGCTTATTTTATTATGGAACCATGCCGACAGCGGACGCTTTGGCGGACAGTTCGATGATGTGTACAGACAATCATTCCCCAATTGGACAAAAGGTTAATGTTGATTTGCAAAAACGTTTCGGCAGAAGTTTGTTCCGGCGCCGAATAAGCAATTAACACATTTTTTTGTACCTTTGTTATGAAAGCGGTCATTTGCCGCTGGACATACAGAAAGAAGCGTTATGCTCATCTTGTGAATTGGAAACGTAGGAAATTTCACAATTACACGCAAGAATGGCATAGTGGTTCTCACGCATATAGCGTGGGCTGCTATTACTACATTCGTGTGTAAAGGTTATTCCTACGACCTCCAATTCAGAACGTGGCATCGCAGTTCCACGCTTCGTGATTTATAAAGGTTCTTGTGGGAGCTGGGGAACCGCAACGAACGATGACATGAAAAAATTCTTTATGATTGCAGCAGCGCTCCTGTTTGCAAGTTCACTGCATGCACAGCATAACGTCACGCAATTTCTCGGCATTCCCATCGATGGAAGCAAATCCGAAATGATACGCAAGCTCATAGCTAAAGGTTATGTGACAGACCCATACGACCGTGATGTGCTGGAAGGTGAGTTCAACGGCCATCAGGTTCGCATTCATGTGGTAACGAACAGCGACAAAGTATGGCGTATTGCGATAGAGTACGCTACTTACTACAATGAAACGGACCTCCGGATAGCGTTTAATACCCTTTGCAGACAATTTCAAAACAACCCGAAATACCTGTCATTCCAAGATTATAATACTTGTATCATTCCCGATACGGAGGATATTTCATATGAAATAACGGTACATAATAAACGTTATGAAGCCGCTTTTTTTCAAATTCCGGCTTATGTTGCGGACAGCACAGCCCTTGTGACAAAAATCAAAACGGATATAGCATCTGTATATAAACAAGAAGATTTAGCCAATATGTCAGCAGGACAAAAAGTTTTAATAGCTTATTTTATAGACATGCTGGATGATTGGTCGAAGAATTCTGTCTGGTTTATGATAGATCAAAAAGGTTGGAAATATCAAATATTCCTTTTTTATGACAACGAATGCAACCATGCTCAGGGAGAGGATTTATAATCCGGCTCCGGCGCGTTGGGCAACTTGTTAAGAAACGCCGGGTTATTCTACTTTAGATAGTGTCTGGGGGGCAACATGACCTTTTGTGGACGGCAAAACGCCCATGACGAGGAAATCGTCATGGGCGTCGGTGTTGAGGGAGCGAAGCGCCCGCTCCGGTCGTTCCCGGATTATAAAGCGCCTATCTCGTAAAGGACTTTGTTCGTATTGCGAACCGCCTCCGCACTCTTGGCGAATGCGGCTTTCTCCGTTTCGTTCAGGTTTATTTCAATTACCTTCTCGGCACCGTTGCGACCGATGACGGCCGGAGCGCCGATGTAGAGGTCGTCCTGACCGTACTGTCCTTCGAGGTGTACGCAGGAGGGGAATACTTTCTTCTCGTCGTTGATGATGCTTTCCACGATGCGGGCAGCGGCTGCTCCAGGAGCATACCATGCCGACGTTCCGAGCATCTTGGTGAGGGTGGCTCCGCCGACCATCGTGGCCGCTGCTATCTCGCCGAGCGTTTTCTCATCGAGGAATTCGCTGACGGGAACCCCCTTATAGGATGCCTTGCTGACGAGCGGAATCATGGTCGTGTCGCCGTGTCCGCCGATGACCATGCCGTCCACGTCGTTTGCGCTGGCACCGAGCGCTTTGGCGAGGTATCCGCGGAAACGGGCGCTGTCCAGCGCGCCGCCCATGCCGAATACGCGGTTGGTGGGCAGACCGCTGACCTTCTGGGCCAGCGTGGTCATGGTATCCATCGGGTTGCTGACGATAAGCAGGATGGCGTCGGGAGAGTATTTGAGGATATTGGTGACCACGTCTTTCACGATACCGGCATTCACGCCTATCAGGTCTTCGCGCGACATGCCCGGTTTGCGCGGCATGCCCGACGTAATCACTACCACATCCGAACCCGCCGTCTTTGCATAGTCGTTGGTGACGCCAAGCAGGTTGGTGTCGAAGTCCATCAACGTCGAGGTCTGGTACATGTCGAGAACCTTGCCTTCGGCCAGCCCCTCCTTGATGTCGAGGAGTACGATTTCGCCGGCTGTTTCGCGGATGGCCATCGCATTCACACAGGTAGCGCCTACGTTACCTGCGCCGACAACTGTTACTTTTGACATAATCTGATGTTTTATGTTTAACTTTTACGGGCCTCCGCCGTGCTGTCGCCGGATTGTTTTCCGTACGACGCACGGGAGCCTATATCTTAACCTATTAACCTAACCTGACGAAAGGAGCCTCTCCTCCTGCCCGTATCAGCCTACGAGTTTCGCGTAGTCGTCGGCCGAGAGCAGGGTATCCACTTCGGCGGGGTTGGCCATGTTGACCTTGATAATCCACCCTTCGCCGTACGGGTCCTTGTTCACGAGGGCCGGGTCGTTTTCGAGTGCTTCGTTGAATTCGAGTATCTCGCCGCTTACGGGAAGGAATGCGTCGGATACGGTCTTGACGGCCTCTATCGAACCGAAAACTTCGTTCTGGCCGAGCGATTCGCCTACAGTGGGAACATCAACGAATACGATGTCGCCGAGCTGGCCCTGTGCGAAGTCGGTGATGCCGACGAATGCTTCGTTACCTTCCACCCTTACCCATTCGTGGTCGTTGGAATACTTGAGATTAGCAGGTATGTTCATTGCTGAAAAGTTTGATGGTTAATGTTTTTCTGCTTGATTTGTTTTGCCCTTTCGGAATTTCCGTACCTTTCGGTACGGTCATCCCAAAATGTCTGCCAAAGATAGTTTTTATTTTTAAGAGCGCAAAATAACTGTGAATGATATAACAAGTAAAAACGTTCCCTGGTCGGAGGAGTGAGGGTTTTCCGGCGGTCGGTGGTAGGGAACGGTCGTCGCCCGTACCGGAAAGGTTCGGTCGGGTGTCTCTTTCGGCCGGTGCGAGACGGATTGCGGGAATTATGTCGATGATGACTGTACCGACGACGATGCAAACGGGCCCGCTGACGGCCGGCAGCCCGAAAAGGGGGAAATGGGAAGCCCCGATGAGGGTAATCGGGTTGCTGCCTATGCCCGACCATGTAGAACGAGACCGGCAGGTACGGTTGTCGGTACGGGACTGAGATGGTAGCGGACTGCGCCGTCCCGATGGCGGTGATGATGGAAGGACCGGCTTACGTAAACAGTCCGCCCCCTTTTCGGCGCATGAAGAGGTTATCGTATCTGCTGCAATAGCAGGAAACCGGCCAGGAACTGTGCGTTGTCGGGTTCGTAGGGGGCGTTACCGTCTGTCGCTTTTCTGTGCGGCGACCGCTTTGGCCACCCTGTCCGCTATTTCCTGAGGACGTATCGAGGATAAGCATCTGTAATCGCCGGATATGCAGGGCCTGTCTCCGAATACCGAACACGGGCGGCAGGGCAGGTCGGCCTGTACCGCATTGTCCGGATGTTGGCCGTAGCCGTAGAATCCTGCGAAGGGATGCGTAGCACCCCATACCGATACCACGGGGATGCCGAGCAGCGAGGCGATGTGCATGGTGGCCGAATCCATGGTGACGATGGCGTCCAGATTGCCGATGAGGTCCATCTCCTGCGACATGCTCATGCGTCCGATGACCGAAACCACCCCTTTATGCCGTCGTTCCATCCCTTCGGCGAAACTCTTTTCGTGTTCGCCGCCGCCGAATATGAATACGCGGTCGTAGGTCTCGTTGAGGAGTCCTATCAGTTCGTCGGTCAGGGGAATGGGGTATATCTTGCCGCGGTGTTTGGCGAAGGGGGCGATGCCTATCCAGCGTCCCTCTTTGGGGCCGACCGTCTCCTGAATCGGTTCGGGAACGGTGCATGGCTTCGTTTGCGGTTCGCGCGGCATATCGAAGTCGAAGCCCAGACGGCGTATCGTATGGCGGTAGCGTTCGGTCATGGGAGCCAGCGGTACGAGACGCTTGCCCGCCCGGCGCGTCATCTCCCGCTTCTCTTTCCGGCCCTTGTCTATCACCGCCGTACGGATACCCGTGAGGCGGGCGAACGTCCGGACGACCTTTGTCCGGAGCACGTCGTGCAGGTCGGCGATGGTATCGATTCCGGCGGCGCGTATCTCTCCGGTGAGGCGTACCAGTCCGAAAAATCCCTTGTGCCGGCCTGTCGGGTCGAAATCGACGAACGACAGGTCGGGAATGTCGCGGAAAAAGGGACGGAAGCCCCTCCTCGTGAGGATGCTTATCCGGAGTTCGGGGTAGGCCCGCCGCAGTGCCGCGATGACGGGTACGGTCATCGCCACGTCGCCCATGGCCGAAAGACGCATAATGAGCAGGTGGCCGGTATCTTTTCTCTTTTTTGCCAAAACCGATTGCGTATTTGGAAGGTTACGTTCCCGTCCGGGCGCCTCCTCCCGTGGCGATGCCGCAACGGGCGAAGCGGATGCCTGCCGCACGGTTACGTTGTAATAACGTTGCGCATGCTGCGGAACGTATCCCGGCCGCTATTTTTTACCGTAGAGAACCGGGTTGAGCGACGGGTCGTTGTACATCTTCATCTGTTTATAGACTTTCATGTATTTGCGGCCCGATTCTATATCGTCCAGCAGCTCCTCTATCGCTATCGAAAGGTCTGCCTTCTGCGTCAGGAGTACGGCGAGCTTCTTGCTACATGCGGTGCGGTGCGCCTCGTCGGTGTCGGTGCGGGAGGCCTCCTGTTCCATGTGGTATATCTTGAGCGCGAGTATCGAGAGGCGGTCGATGGCCCATGCCGGCGTTTCGGTGTTGATGCGGGCGTCGGGAGCGGGTTGTACATCTTTATAACGGTCGAGCATCCAACTGTCGATGAACTCCACCATATCGGTGCGTTCCTGGTTCGATGCGTCGATACGCCGCTTGATTTGCAGCGCTTCCGTGGGGTCGATGTTCGGGTCGCGTATGATGTCTTCCAGATGCCACTGCACGGTGTCTATCCAGTTCTTGTGGTAGAGCAGATGTTCGATGCTCCCCGGCGTGTAGGGGTTGGCTATCGGATGGTCCACGTTGTCGTAATTGTGATAGTCCGCTATCGAACGTTCGAATATTTTGTTCGCCTGTTCCGTAAACATGATAAGGGTTTTATGATTTGTGGATGTATTGCCGTCTGTGAAGCCGACAGGATACAAAGCTAAGGTTTTTCCGCCGAATTCCCAATACCTTCTGCTCTTCCCGTGCGCACGGCACTGCGGGGCTGGAATGTATTCCCATGATTCCCCGGTGAAAGCGGTCGCCAGGCCGCTGTCCGGCCCTTTTGGGAGGGGCGGCTCGCTTTTTCGTCGATTTGCTTCAAACGAATTGTTTCGCAAGCGTGCATCGGCCTTTAGGCCGACATGCACTTTCGGTTTTCATCGAATATATTTACTATATTTGTACGGTGTTTGCGACCGTTTAACGGAATATTCGATGGCTATGAAGTTGTTCGTGCGTTTGGCATTGTTCGCCGCAGTTCTGGGCGCGGCGGCGGATGCGTTGGCCCAGAGGGAGATGACGCGGGAAGAGTATATCGCCACCTATGCGCCGCTGGCTATTCAGCAGCAGAAAGAGTACGGCATACCGGCGAGTATCAAGATAGCGCAGGGAATCATCGAGTCGCGCTACGGCAACAGCGACCTGTCGCGCCGTTCCAACAACCATTTCGGCATCAAGTGCAAGAATAACTGGATAGGCGATACCGTCCGGTACGACGACGATGCCCTGCAGGAGTGTTTCCGGCGTTACGGTTCCATCGAGGATTCCTACCGCGACCACTCCGAGTTCCTGAAGAACAGCCCGCGGTACGAGAAATTGTTCCGGCTCGACCCGAAGGATTATAAGGGGTGGGCCTACGGACTGAAGGAGTGCGGATATGCGACGGCGCCGCACTATGCCGCTTCGCTGATAAAATGTATCGAGGATTACGAACTGTATCTGCTCGATGACGGGGAGTATCCCGCCTATCTGGCGGGTGTCGAGGCGGTACCGATGGTGCCGTCCATGTCCGGGATGGTGGATGCCTACTATCCGCAGGAGCCGATAGACATAGACAACTATGCCGTTGCGGTGCATTCGGTGGGCGGGCGCGGTATCTTCGCCCGCGAAGGGGTGCGTTATGTGGTTGCCCGCAGCGGAGATTCCTATGCCGACATCGCGCAGGCGCTCGGTATTCCGGAGCGGCGTCTGAAGCGTTTCAACCGGAAACACCTGCCCGCCGGCCGGCCGGCTGCCGGGGACGAGGTCTATATCGACAGGCCGCGTAAAAGTTGAGGGAATAAATTCGAATAGCATACATATAAAACACAGATTCAATCAGATGGATTCCGACGGTCAATTACGGGGAGAGATAATAGACAAGCTGACGCACAAGGCGTCTGTAAAACAACGGGTTTCAGACAACACGTTCGTCGTGTTCAACGAGCTGAAAGAGGCGCTGCTGGAGCTCTCGGCCGAGCTGGACGAGGAGCTGGACGAAAAGATAGACAAACGCATACGTATCGAATACCGTGACCGGGGCAAGTTCGAGGCCCAGATACAGGTCGCCGAAGACATCCTCATATTCGCCATGCAGACCGACGTGTTCCGGTTTCACGACGGACATGAGATATGGAAGAATCCCTATTTGGCGCAGCGTGCCGACAATGCCTACTGCGGGGTGATAAACATCTATAATTTCCTGGCCGACTCTTTCAAGTACAATCGGGGAGAGGACGAAGGCTACCTGATAGGGCGTATTTTCATCAACCATCAGATGCAGTATTTCGTGGAGGGCAAAGGGAAATGTTCCCAGCGTTGCGACCGGTTCGGAACGCGGCAGATAGACCGGGAAGCGCTGGTCGAGGTATTGGAAGCGGCCATCTCGTTTGCGCTCGATTTCGACCTCTACGTGCCGCCTTACAGCGTGTCGAAGCTGGTGACGGTGGAGCAGTTCAACTCCCGTAACGAGCTTTCCAAGCTGCATACGGGCAAGCGGCTCGGATACGAATTCGAGTGCGAAGACAAGTGACGTCCGCTTCCCGGAGGAGCCGGTTCTGTAAGAGCGGGGCATCCATTGCGGATGCCCCGCTCTTGTATAGAAGCTGTGTTTCCCTCTTTTATCTTGTTGTTCCGTTTCTGTCCATCCGTTGGTATATGCAGTCTGTATATCGTATTGTTCACTCTCTTTGTCTTATTTAAATTCGCGAAATGAACGATGCGTATGACGACGATGCGGTCGGTTGGGATTCGCTTGTCGGCTATCCCGATCCGAACGTCACCATTCCGGTGAGCTATGAAGCGTTCGTCGAAGAGTGGAATTCGGAAATGGTCTATGTTTTCGACCGGCAGGGGGACGTTGCGACGATTACGCAGACGTGCAGTGTCGTCAAGAATCTGGTCGAATACGATGTCGTGGTCGGCGACAGGTTGGTCGTCGAGCCGAAGCTCGGCCGGGGTATCGACCGATACCGTTCATACCGTCTCCTATATGACTCGGTGGGACGGCGTAGGTCCGGTTTTCACGGCAGCGGGGCCGCCTTTCCGAA
>OJON01001706.1_pt1 | contig 10904 bp, 10 predicted proteins | sample 1598031 | NCBI WGS metagenome assembly OJON01 (sample SAMN01915216, study PRJEB22387) | human gut metagenome | isolation source: stool | host: Homo sapiens | place: USA | reverse complement strand
ATAAAAATCTCAAAAGACTTGAAATTTTTATACATTTATTGTATATTATATATGAATTAGTAATATAAGTCAAATAGTTTTGCAACCTTACGAAAGGGTGATATATATTGGTAGAGAATCTATTTAAAAAATTACATATAAAAACGAATCCAAATAAAATAATGACAATACTTTTATATAGTATTACACTTATCCTTGTTTTTATGGCTATAACAAGAATGCTTGGATTCTTAGTTGGAGATGCAAGGATTGAAAATAAAATATCTCCTTATCTTTATGCCGTATTTTTAACAATTCCACCTCTTGCATTTTCATTTTTTGTAAATTCTGGAATTCCAAAAAATGATAAGCAAAAAGTTCAGTTTTATATAGTAACTTGCATACTTCTTGGTATAGTTCTTGGTGGAATGGCGTGTACATGGATAAATCAGGGATTTTGGTGGATACTACAAAGATTTCCAAATTATAATACTGTAAAAATGTATTTTCCTGAATTATTTGCTCCAGCAATAAAGACGGCATGTTTTGCAGTACCATTTGTTACAATTTTTAATATAATTGATTATTTTCTACTTATACTAAGAGATGAAGATCTTCCAAAATCTATTGCAGGATTTTGCGGATTATCTCTTACTGGTGGAAGTAAAGATAATGGAATGTTTACTTGTGAAACAATTATTTGTAATGAAAAAGAAACAGCAATACCAATAGTTGTTCCTGAGAAAAAAAGATATGAAGGTACACTTGTCCAAGGTGCAACTGGTACTGGTAAAACAGCAACTGTATTACTTCCAATGAGTGCTTTAGATTTGGAGAGAAAATATTTCTTTAGAGAATACTCAAAAAAAATAGGATACGCCATGTTAAAAAAAGGTATTGCCTATATGAATGGTCCTTTTAATAATGAATATATAAACAGAAACTTTTCATTATCTTACCTAAGACCTAAACGTGGTATGGAAGAAGAATTCATGGAAAATGTAAAACCGGTAGTTCAATTTAAGGATAATGCAACTGGAAATATCACTTATAAAGATATAGGTATAACAATTGTTGAAAATGACGGTAAATTCATTTCGGATTTTATTGGTGTTGCTAAAAATTTTGATATTGATGTTTTATCAATTGACCCAATAAACCCAAATACCTTAAGTATTAACCCATTTGCTATTGAGGATCCTGCTAAAGTTGCTTCAATAGTAGCAGATGTTTTAAATTCAATGTATGAATCACAAGGTGGCGGAGGTGCTGGAGATCCATTCTTTACGCAAGTAACAATTGATGCTTTCCAAAACTTATCAATATTACTTAAGGAAATGTATCCTAGAATGAACAATGGCGAAGTAGCTTCCCTTGAAGACATGCTAGAACTTTTATATAACTTCGACAAAGTTGAAGAAATGACTGAAGAAATGAAAAAAGTACCTGAGCTAGAACAAAAATATAAATTATTAATTGCTTATTTTGAAAAGAATTTTTATAAACCATCTCTTAATATAAACGGTTATGAAATTCCTGGAACTAGAGGTAGCGGTAGAAAAGATACAGAAAAATTCTTGTATGGTGCCATTACCCAACTTAATAATTTAATTAGGAACCCAGGTCTTAAGAAAGCTCTTTGTGGTAAAACTAATATGATTAATTTTGATAAAGCATTAGAGGATGGCAAAGTAATTACGGCATGTTCTAGAAAAGGTGATCTTGGTGTTTTACAAGCTAAAGCTTTTGGTATGTTCTTCATACTTCAATTTCAAGATGCCGTTTTAAGAAGAAAAGGTACTGAAGATTCAAGGACTCCACATTTCTTGTATATTGATGAGTTTCCTGAATACATCAATAAAGATATGGAAGTAATGTTTACACTATTTAGAAAATACAGATGTGGTGTTTCAATAGCTCTTCAAAATTTATCTCAATTATCTAAGGGAGATAAATCAGGTTATTACAGACAAACTGTTCTTGCCAATACCAAAACTCAAATTGTATTTGGTGATACTGTACCCGAAGATAGCACTTACTGGGAAAAGGCATTTGGTATAAGCAAGCTACCAGATCAATCAAGTTCCTTTAAAATAGTTGATGGTGAACTTGTAAAGTCCACAAGTCTTGAAGTAAAGAAAAAGACTCGTGCAGAGGCATACAAAATACAAGATTTAGGATTTAAAAATGTATTCTTTAAAACAAAAGATGAAAAAGGTAAAACGATTTATGGTAAAGGTAAAACAGATTTCTTAAATAGCAAATACAAAGAAAAAGCTCACACATTAATGTTTAATTTTGAAAAATATATGATGACAAAACCTGATACACCTACAATTACAATTAATGATAGTGATTCTTCGGCAAACGATGATACTTTATTTGGTGTAAATACCTCAACTAGATTAAACGAGGAATTAGCCAAAAGAGCAAATGATTCTATTGTATCTTCTTCATCTAATTATTCACAAGATGAAGATAAAAAATCTGTTGAACTTGATAATTTGGATAATTTTGATATTATGTTTGAAAACATTGAACCTACCCTTGAAGATGCTTCAAAAGACGGAGGTGCAATTACAGAAACATATGAAACTGCTGCTATAAAAGAAAATAAAAAATAAAGATGTAGATAAACTACATCTTTTTTAACCTTTTTTTTACTTTTACATATAATGAAGTAGAGTATTAAAAAGGAGGAATGCTTATGAATTCGTGCTATAATCCGTATTATAATAACGACGACAATTGCAAAACATGTTGCTGCTGTATTGGACCAACCGGAGCCACTGGTCAAATAGGTCCTACTGGAAATACAGGAGTCCAAGGTCCTCAGGGTATTCAAGGTATTAAAGGTGATAAAGGTGAAACTGGTGCCACTGGTCCTACTGGAAGTGCAGGTGCCCAAGGTCTTCAGGGGATTCAAGGTATTAAAGGCGATAAGGGTGAAACTGGTCCCACTGGTGCCACTGGTCCTACTGGAAGTGTAGGTGCCCAAGGTCCTCAAGGCATACAAGGTATTCAGGGTGATAAAGGTGAAACCGGTCCCACTGGTGCCACTGGTCCTACTGGAAGTTCAGGTGCCCAAGGTCCTCAAGGCATACAAGGTATTCAGGGTGAAAAAGGTGAAACCGGTCCTACTGGTGCCACTGGTCCTACTGGAAGTGCAGGTGCCCAAGGTCCTCAAGGGATTCAAGGTATTCAGGGTGATAAAGGTGAAACTGGTCCTACTGGACCAATGGCAATTCCATCAAATGAAGCCTTACTATTTGCAAGTTTTGCAGAAACAAATTATTCAAGATTAATGGCAATACAAAATCAAGATATAATTCCAGCTACTTCTAATATATTTAATATAGATAAAGAAAAAATTGTTATTCAACCTGGAACTTACGAAATAACACTTGCAGGTTCAATTGAAAAAGTTGATGATTTCCATGGCGGAATATTTTATCTTATGAAAAATACTGGTGCTGTTGTAATGGATTTATCCTTTCATCTTCTTGCAGGATCAACTACACAAATGCATTTTTCACAAACAGTAATTTATACATTTGATACTGAAACAACCGTACAGGTTCAAGCCGGAATTACAGGTCAGCAAGATACCTCAAATGTCAGAATCTCAGATGTGAACTTACTTATGAAAAAAATATATCTAGGATAGTTACTAAAATATATAAATATAAAAGCTTATCACCTCTAATAAATAGAGTGATAAGCTCTTTCTAATTACAACATTTTATACTTGATTTTACATTAGTGTTATTTTTTTGCAACATATCTTCTAATGTATGCCATGCAAGTAAAGCACACTTTACACGGGCTGGCATATTTGAGATGTTTTTAAAGGCAATAGCATCTTCTAATTTTTCAAGTTCTTTCTCATCCTTAACTTCTTTTTTTATCATATGAATAAATGTTTCAATAATATCCATTGCTTCTTTAACACTTTTTCCCTTTAAAGTATCAATCATTATTGATGTAGATGCTTGAGAAATTGCACATCCATGCCCCTCGAAAGTCATGTCTTTTATAACGTCACCATCAAGTTTTAAATCTAATGTTATTTCATCACCACAATTTGGGTTGTGGCCAACTTCAGAAAAATCTGCATTTTCCATTTTCTTTTTATTATATGAATTCATACTATGCTCCATAATAAGTTCATTATATAAATCGTTTAAATCATCCATTTTTTCACCTTCTATTTTCTTATGTATTTGCTAAACATTTCATATGCTTTTTTTAATCCTAAAACAAGTTTATCAACATCTTGTTTTGTATTATAAATATAGAAAGAAGCCCTACATGTAGAATCAATTTTAAGATACCTCATTAGTGGTTGGGCACAATGATTTCCAGATCTTATACATACTCCAAATGTATCAAGAATACTTGCAACATCATGTGGATGTACACCCTTTATATTAAAAGATATAACAGATGAATGATTATTTTTATTTTTCGTCATATAAATATCTAAAAAATCTAATTTTCTTAAACAATCTACAGCATATGAAACAACTTCGCCTTCAATACTATGTATATTATCATATCCTATTTTTTGTATATAGTCAATAGCAGCGCCAAGTCCAATTACTCCCTCAACATTTTGGGTACCTGCTTCAAATTTATTTGGAAGAGATGCAAAAGTAGTATCTTGCTCGTAAACATACTCTATCATATCTCCTCCCATTAAAAATGGTGTCATATTATTAAGTATTTCTTCTTTACCATATAACACACCTATACCAAGTGGTGCAAGCATTTTATGACCAGAAAATACTAAAAAATCTGTATCAATATTTTGAACATCAACCTTCATATGTGCTATACTTTGAGAAGCATCAACTATAGTTACAGCTCCATTTTCATGAGCATATTTTACAATTTTATTTATATTATTAATTGTTCCTGTTACATTAGAAACATGCGTAATTCCAACTATTTTAGTTTTATTTGTAATTTTATTTTTTATTTCTTCATCATCTATTTCGTAATTTTCATTTATGTACATATATTTTAGTTTTGCACCTGTAACCTTTGCCACTTTTTGCCAAGGTACTAAATTAGAGTGATGTTCCATTATAGATATTACAATTTCATCATCTTTTTTTAAATTTTCCATAGCATATGAATAAGCTATTAAATTTAAAGATTCTGTTGCATTCTTAGTAAATATAATCTCTTTTGTGTGCTTTGCATTTATAAACTGTTTTACTTTCTCCCTCGTATCTTCATATATTTGAGTTGCTTTTACACTAAGCATATATGATCCTCTATGTGGATTAGAGTTGTATTTGTTATAAAAAGATGATATTGCATCTATTACCTGCTTTGGCTTATGAGTTGTTGCACCACTATCTAGATATGCAATGTCATTATTTTTAAAAAGTGGAAAGTCTTTTTTTATATCTTCTGCTGTCATCATTACACCTCCTTTAGTCTATTTTTTCATCAATTTTACCTATTATTTCTTTCTTTAATTTTGCATCCTCTATATTTTCAAGTATTTTATCAAATTTGGCTTTTACAACAAGTTTCATAGCATCTTTTAGATCAAATCCTCTAGTCATAATATAGAATAAAACTTTAGGATCTATTTTTCCTGCACTACTTGAGTGATTTCCTTTTACATCTTCCTCACTACAAAGTAACATAGGAAGTGATATGGCTTTGGCTTTATCTGAAAGAAGCATACATGACTCATTTTCATTTCCAATAGCTTTCTTTGAACCTTTTTTAAAATCAATAGTACCCTTAAAATGCTTTTTACTTTCATCTTTTAGAGCACCTTGAACCTCTATATTTACATTAGATTTTTCTCCTCTTAAATGAGAAATATAATTTAAATCAAAGAACTGGTCATCATTGCCAAGATATATAGCATTAATTAAATTTTCAGAACTTTTACCTACTAAATTTGAGTAGTAATTTGTAATACTATATTTTCCACCTAAATCAACTACTACATAATTTAATTTGGCATTATCTTCAATAATACTGTCAATTGCTACTAAATTTGTAGATAATGTATTCATAAAGTTTACAAGAATAATATTTAAATTTGAATTTTCTTTTGCTATAACTTTTAATACTTGATTATGAAAATAACTATCTTTATTATCAGAATCATATTTTAATACTACAGTTGCACTTGTATCTCTATCTGAAACGATTTTCATATTATCAACTAATACTTTATTAGTGTTATCAAACTTAAAATTAATTCTAATATTTTCTTCAATATTTTCTTTTATTTCAATATTAATATTACTATTTGCATTTGAAAAAGTTTTATCTGTAAGTTCATCTGAAATGCCATATTCTATATCCTGTCTTTCGATATTATCTGTTACTTTAACTTTGCTTTCATCATATTTTATTTCTATATTTTGAAACTTTGGAAGGTCATTTGGAATATCAATATTATCTAGTGATATATTATTAATATTAAAATTAACTGCTGTTCTTACAGGTGTTTCATTTAAAATCATTTTTTTCATTATCCTATAGCTCCCTCCAATTCTAAATTAATTAAATTATTCATTTCAGCTGCATATTCTATTGGTAATTCTTTTGATACACCATATGCAAATCCTCTTACTATCATTGCTTTTGCATCTTCTTCTGATATTCCTCTACTCATTAAATAAAAGATAGTTTTTTCACTAATCTTACCAATACTTGCTTCATGAGAAAATTCAACCTCATCATTTCGTATATCATTTACAGGTATTGTATCTGATACTGAAATATCGTCTAACATTAAAGACTCACAAGATACTACTGCTTTTGAATTTCTTGCATTTTCATTTATTCTGCTAAGTGATCTATATGTACACTTTCCTCCATCTTTTGAAATTGATTTAGCATTTACAACACTTGAAGTATTAGGTGCATTATGAATAACTTTAAAACCATTATCTAGGTTTTGGCCCTTTCCTGCAAATGAAATACCAGTATATTCTGTTTTTGCACCTTCTCCATTTAATATACTCATTGGATATAGCATTGAAATTTTTGATCCAAATGATCCCGTTACCCATTCCATTTTTGCATTCTTTCCAACAATTGCTTTTTTAGTATTTAAATTTAACATATTTTTAGACCAATTTTCAATTGTAGAATATCTAAGATATGCGTTATCCTTTACATATAGCTCAACACATCCTGCATGTAAATTTACTTTATTATATTTTGGTGCACTACAACCCTCAATAAAATGCAAACTTGCTCCTTCTTCAACTATTATTAAAGTATGTTCAAATTGACCTGATTCTGGAGAATTAAGTCTAAAGTATGATTGTAATGGAATATCTACTTTTACATTTTTAGGAACATATACAAAAGATCCTCCTGACCATACAGCTCCATGCAAAGCAACAAATTTATGGTCATGTATTGGAACACATTTCATAAAATGCTCCTTTACAAGTTCAGGATATTGTTTTACTGCACTTTCCATATCAGTATATATAACTCCTTGTTTTATAAGTTCTTCTTTCATATTGTGGTATACAACCTCAGAGTCATACTGTGCCCCAACTCCAGCTAAAGATTCTTTCTCTGCCTCTGGAATTCCTAATTTATCAAATGTATCTTTTATATCTTCTGGAACATCATCCCACGAAGTATTTAATTTTGTTTTAGGTCTTACATATGTTGCAATATCATCCATATTAAGTTCTGATATATCAGGTCCCCATGTTGGAAGTTCTAGTTTATTATATACATCAATTGCCTTTAATCTAAACTCTCTCATCCATTCTGGTTCATTTTTTTGCCTTGAGATTTCCTCAACTATTTCCTTAGTTAAACCCTTTTTAATTTTAAAATCATAGTTATCTTCATTTTTTATATCATAAATATTTCTATTTATATCATCAACTTTACTCTTTCCCATTAATTTTCAACCTCAGCTCTATATTTTCTATATCCTTCTTCTTCAATTTCCTTAGCAAGTTCTGCTCCTCCAGTTTTTACTATTTTTCCATCTACTAAAATATGCACATAATCAACATCCAAATTGTGTAATATTTTTGTATTATGAGTTATAATAAGGACAGCATTCTCTTTATTTCTGAACATATCTATTCCTTTTGATACAGTTTTTATTGCATCAACATCAAGACCTGAATCAGTCTCATCAAGTATTGCAAGTTTTGGATTTAACACAAGCATTTGAAGTATTTCATTTTTCTTTTTTTCTCCACCTGAAAAGCCAACATTTAAATTTCTTTGCATATACTTTGGATTCATTTTTAATTCTTTCATATATTTTATTAACTCAATTTTAAATGCTGTAGCCTTTATATTTTCACCTGTTTTTTTGCTTTTTGCATACCTTAAAAAATTTGCAACTGATATTCCAGGTATTTCTTCTGGTAATTGAAAAGACATAAATACACCTTTTCTTGCAATTTCATCAGTTTTTTCATTTGTTATATCTGTACCATCAAATATAACCTTTCCACTTTTTTTAGTATAAGCTGGATTATTTAAGATTGCGTTTGCAGTAGTAGTTTTACCTGAACCATTTGGTCCCATTATAACGTGAACCTCACCTTTATTTATATTTAAATTAATCCCTTTTAATATTTCTTTATCTTCTGCATTTACATATAATTCTTCTATTTTTAGCAAATTATTATCCATAACTATCCTCCTATTTTAAAACATATTTTACTTTTGGTTTTCTTTTTTTACATGATCTACATTCTTCTTTATTTAAATCATAACAACAATCAAGGTCTTTTAAATCTAACACTTTATGCACATATTTAGCAAGAGAATTAAGCGTATCATCTTCTACAACTAGTTTTATTTTGTCAGCTTCACTTTTAGCAATCTCTTTTTCTAGCCCTAAAACATCTTTTAAAAATAAATATACAATATCGTAAGCCTCTAGTATTTTTTTTGCTAAATTTTCGCCTTCTTTTGTAAGTTTAATTGGTCCATATGTTTCATATTCTATATATCCATTCTCTTTTAAATTTTTAAGTGCTTTATTTACACTAGGTTTTGTGCAAGACATTTTATTTGCAATATCTGTAACACGTATATTTCCATTTTGCTTTTTTAGCACATACATTGTTTTTAAATATTCCTCTGTTGCCTTTGATATCATAATATTTCTCCTTTTGTTAACCACAGTTAACATTATATTACATTATATATTGTTTGTCAAGTCTAACAATTTTATACAAAATAATTATACAAATTATTTATAATAAATTTTTAACTAAAAATACATCACTTATCTCTTTAAAATAAAATATTATTAGGAAATTAAAATAAATAAATAAAAAAAATATAATAATTTTTACAGATAAAATTGTAATATTAATAGCATGATAGGCTGCTACAAAAATAACCTTATCCACACACAGCAGGATAAGGCTATTTTAATTGTAAAATATATGTAAAGCTGAAATTTTAGAGTGTGTTATATACTTGGAGTTACTTTTCTTTCAAAGCTTTCTTAATTCTACTAAGCGATTCAGGAGCAATTCCTAAGTATGTAGCTACATAATGTTGTTTCACCAAATCACATACATTAGGATACAGTTTCTTAAAATGAATATATCTTTCCGTTGCATTTTCTACAAGAAATGCATTTTCCCTATATATTTTATAACGTAATGCTTTTTCCAAAAGTATTATATAAACATTTTTAAGCTGATTATTTTCATAAATAAATTCTTTAATATCTCGAATTTCAAAAAACATTAAAGTGGTTTCTTCTAATGTTTCCCATGTAACAATGTTTTCACTGTAACCAAACAATCCCTCATCCATACAAAGGGTTCCCGAAATAGAAAAGCCGCGAGTGATATCATTACCGTCTCCATCCATATAATAAGCTCTACAAATTCCATTAATTACCATTGCCACTGTTTTAGTTTCTTCTCCCATATTTTGTAAAATGCTACCTTTAGGGACCACACGAAAAACAGCCTTATTTACAATCAATTTAAGAGTTTCTACATCTAATTTCACACCATTTTGTTTTGCTATATTCATTAATTTATTAACTAAATACTTTCTATCCATGCTCCCTCCTACAAAGTAATAATATAAAATAGAACGGAAATCAAATTCATTCCTCCGTGTGCAATCATAGGGACGATAAGGTGTTTACTCTTTTTGTATCCCCATATCCATAATAATCCTACAACAAAGGAATGTCCCATATTAAACCAGTCAAGCATACCAAACATCATATTAAATAATATTAATGCTGTAGTTTCACCAAGAATAGTTCCGCAGAAATTTTTTGCAAATCCTCTAAAGAAAATTTCCTTACATATACCGCTCACAAACACCAACGAGATAGTCATCAAAAATATTTCACCAACAGTCAATTTATTCCATCCACCAAATGCTAATTCTGTTCTTCCCCTCGCTATAACGAGAGAAAATAAACTAATTGCAGAAGATATAACTGCCAAAGCTATTCCAAGTATAATATCCTTACTTAGGCTTGACTTATCAAATATTTCCTCTTTCAGGCTAATACCACTTTTCCTATACAAAAGAATAGCACTAGGAAGAAGGATAAAATTTGCCAATATAAGCAATAAACAATACATGCCCAAATTTGCATTAGCATAACTTGCAATATCAAGTAAATTCATTCCTGTTTGATAATTTTGACAAGAACAAAAAAACTCATATCCTGCTATTATTAGCGTTAATAACGTTGTAATTTTTAATGCTTTTCCAGCATTCTGTGAATTTGTATGATTCATATTTTTTCACCTCCAAGGTGACTATATTACATAATCATATTTTTTGCATTGATAAATGTTAAGAAAATTTAATACAATTTTTCTCTTAAAAATATTTGCATTAAAAAAATCTCTTATACTTACTTTTCAATTAAAAATATTTTTTTACTTTTTATTTAAAAAATCGGT
>OJON01001700.1_pt1 | contig 10952 bp, 10 predicted proteins | sample 1598031 | NCBI WGS metagenome assembly OJON01 (sample SAMN01915216, study PRJEB22387) | human gut metagenome | isolation source: stool | host: Homo sapiens | place: USA | reverse complement strand
ATTCTTAAAATATTTAAAAATTAAAAAGGAGCAAAAATATAAAAATCCGCAATTACAATGTTAAATATTTGAGTTTTTATGAACAAAATATTGTAATTCGTAAATTAATGTCTAATTTTGCAGAGAATAACAAGGAGGGATCGGCAGTGAGATTACACTGACGACCGCGTAGCGCACCTTATCCCCTCCTTTCCACTCCCCCCTTGACTGATATAGAATGAAAAAATGGTATGTAGCCTACGTGCTTTCCCGTCACGAGAAAAAGACTGCCGAGCGTCTCACGAAAATGGGAATCGAGAACTTCCTGCCCGTGCAGGAGGAGATTCGCCAATGGGCACACCGTCGTCAGAAGGTGACACGCGTGGTGATTCCGATGATGATTTTTGTGCACGCCACACCGCAGGAACGTGCGGAAGTGCTGACACTCTCGTCGGTGAGCCGCTACATGGTGCTGAGGGGCGAACATACACCTGCCGTGATTCCCGACCTGCAGATGGAGCGTTTCAAGTTTATGCTGGACTATAGCGAAGAGGCGGTGGAAATGTGCAGCACACCACTGGCTCCCGGTGAAATGGTAAGGGTAATCAAAGGCCCTCTGGCGGGAATGGAAGGAGAGCTGGTGAACGTGGACGGACGCAGTAAGGTGGTAGTGCGACTGGAAATGCTGGGATGCGCCGGAGTGGATATGCCGGTGGGGTTTGTGGAAGCGGTGAAATAAAAAAAGAGCTGGAACAAGTTATTCATTTCAAAATTGATATCGTCAATTTTAGAGATTCCCTTCGGAATTCCTTCAAACAAAACATTTTGAAAGATGCGATTTACATCTAAAGAAAATGTGCAAAACGTATTTGCATCAACAATAATATTACAAACGAGAAAGATTTATTTCTTGCAATTGCATCTGAAGTTTATCCTAATAAAAGGCTTTTAGTCGGTTCTAAACAGGTCTATTTGGTGGAGGCGGATCTTGTTGGCTCTTGGCTTTATAAGTTATTTGTAGAGTGATAAAAAGACTATTGTAATTTCAAGAGATTAATATTTACAAGTCAATGCCCTATTAAATATATTGCAGAACTATTATCCGGTAAAACGGATTATATGACGCTTATGCCAATAAATATTGGAAAACAAAAGAATTTAAATTCATCATCTTTTCATGATAACAATAACAGATAAATCAAAGTGTTGCGGCTGCAATGCTTGCAGTGATGTGTGTATTCATAGAGCCATCACATTCAAAACAGACATCGAAGGCTTTTGGTATCCAGAGGTAAATAAAGAAAAATGTACTGATTGCGGACTGTGTGAGAAAGTGTGCCCTGAACTAAATATTGAATCATTAAAGAAGAATGATTTTGAAAAACCAGCAAAGACAATTGCTGCTATCAACAAAAGAATGGACATTCGCTGGAATTCTACTTCAGGAGGCGCTTATACAGCATTGGCCGAAGGTATGTTGGAGCAAGGAGGTTATGTGAGCGGTGCTATTTATAATGATGATTTTTCTGTTCGGAACTATGTAAGCAATAAGTCCGAGGATTTGGAAAAGCTGAGAAGTTCGAAATATCTCCAAAGCAATGCCACAGGACTATATAGCGAGATTCGTGATTTGCTAAGAAAAGATGAGAAAGTATTGGCTTGTGGTACACCGTGCCAGATGACGGCTTTACGCTCCTTTCTGCGTAAAGACTACGATAACTTAATCATCGTTGATTTTATATGCCGCGGCGTAAACTCACCCAAAGTATATCGTAAATACTTAGATTCGTTAGAACGTAAATTCGAAGGAAAAGTAGTTTATGTAAAAGCAAAAAATAAAGAATTAGGGTGGCGAAACTTGACTCGAAAGGTCGTATTTGATAATGGTAAAGCGTACTATGGAGTAAGCATGGAAGATGATTTCCGTCGAGGCTACCATACCAATGTTTTCTGTCGTCCTTCGTGCTATTCTTGCCAATACAAAGGCTTTCCACGTATTGCCGATATTACAATAGCCGATTATTGGGGCATTGAAAAGGTTAATAAGAACATGGATAACAACATCGGAACCTCCATGATTCTGCTCAATTCAAAAAAAGGCTTGGCCTACTTTGAGACTATTAAAGATAAATTAGAATGGGAAGAAACGAAATTTGAATCTATTTTAGGCGGAAACGCTGCTTTGCGTAAGTCCATCCAACCAGCCAAGATTAATCGTCAAGAATTCTTCAAAGATTTAGATAAAGGTACATTCGATGATGTAGTAGTGAAATACTTTCCTTTAAAAGAGACGACATTTAAAGACAAACTTAAAAAGATTGCCAAATTCATCCTTTCAATCAAATATTTCTTTGGCTTTTCATTTAGAGCCTATAAGAACTTCGTTAGGATTAACTTCAGAAAGAACACTGAGCGTAAAAAAGGTGAGTTCATATTTACAATGCCTAGCACTGTGTTTGACATTCATCCCAGTGCAAAGATTAAAATTGACAAATCGTTTCTTTATGGCAATGCTCCTGTAAAAGGAATGCGCATCCCCACTTGTTTGCGTATGGAAGCAGGAACAACACTAGAAATTCATGATGGTCCTCTCACAAGATACGGTAATGGCCCCTATAACTTACGTTATGGAGCCTATATAGAAATAGTAAATGGAGGCAAACTTACTATCGGCCAAGGTGCTGCCAATGTAGGTCTGACAATTATGTGTGCTAAAAACATAACCATTGGCAATGGTGTACGTATTGGTCGTAATGTATCTATCCGTGATTGGAATGGTCCTCACGCCATCATCAATGATCACTATGTGAACCATGCTCCCGTTCACATTGAGGATCATGTTTGGCTTTGCACAGGATGTAGTATCATGCCTGGAGTTACGATTGGTGAAGGTTCTGTCGTGGCAACCAATGCCACAGTAACAAAGAGTGTACCTCCACACAGTTTAGTTGCAGGATCACCAGCTAAAGTAATTAAGAGTAATATTGAATGGTATTGACATCCAACCATTATATACCTTTTAATATATGTCAGATAATAAGCGAATAGCCAAAAACACCATATTCCTCTATTTTCGCATGCTCCTGATTATGGGCGTGCAACTTTACACTTCTCGTGTAATCCTCGCAACGCTTGGAGTCGAAGACTTCGGTATTTACAATGTGGTTGGTGGTATTGTAGTAATGTTTACTACCTTATGTGGTTCTTTAGGAAGTGCCACTTCCCGCTACATAACATTCGAACTTGGAAGAAAGAATTATGAACGGCTGAGTCGTGTATTCAATGCAGCATTTATTGCACATTGTGCCATCGCATTAATTATTGTTTTACTATGTGAAACTGTTGGCTTGTGGCTATTTTATGAAAAAATGATCATTCCAGCAGACAGAATGGACGCTGCCTTTTGGGTATTCCAAATTTCCATTCTAACTACAGTATTTTCTGTTACACAGACTCCTTACAATGCTTGTATCATTGCACATGAAAATATGAAGATATATGCTTATGTAGGAATTGTCGAAGTAGTATTGAAGTTAGCAGTTGTCTATGCTTTGCTGATCTCTCCCATTGATAAGTTAGTATTCTATGCATTATTACTATGTGCTGTACAAGTGAGTATCATGATGATATATCGCTATTATTGCAGACATTATGAAGAAAGTAAACTGAAGTTATGCAAAGATATCAGTTTATTCAAGGAAATATTCACCTATGCAGGCTCTGACATGATTGGCGCTATCTCGGTGTTGGCACAAGGACAAGGCTTGAATATCCTGTTGAATATATTCTTTGGGCCTGTGGTGAATGCAGCTCGTGCAATAGCTTATCAAGTACAAAGTGCTGTTACACAATTTTCAAACAATTTTTTCACTGCTGCTCGTCCACAAATCATTAAATTATATGCCGATGGTAAGGTAGAGGAAATGATGCGGTTGGTATATAATAGCAGTTGGATTTCATTCTACATGCTGTTGATGATTACCTTACCCCTTTGTTATGAACATAATTTCGTTTTGTCATTATGGTTAGGTGAATATCCGAAATATACCGGATCTTTCTTAATATTAGTGCTGATTCTTTGTTTGGTTCAAGCATTAAAAACACCTAGAAGTACAATATATCATGCTACGGGGCATATTCTCCGTTCAAATATAATGGTTGGCAGTGTACTTTGTGCAGCCTTTCCATTGGCATATTTACTTCTAAAACTTGGTGGAAATCCTGAATCTGTATTTTGGGCTGCTAATATTTCGATGATAGCATCGGAATTTGTGAGCATATTTATCTTGAAACGATACATCAATTATTCAATCACCAGCTATTTATTCAATATACATGGTCGTTGCTTGCTTGTATCAATCCTTGCTGCTGCCCTCTTGTGTTTCATGCAACGATTATTTGAGCCAGGTCTTATGCGTGTAATAATTATATCTATAAGTTCTGTTATCATTGTAGGTTTCTTGGCTTATACTATAGGAATTAACGCTCATCTTAGAGCAGGATTGAAAAGAACAATTCAAACAAGGTTAAAAAGAAAATGAAAAGAAAACTCATAAATGGCGTTGAAATGCCTAATATGGTTATGGCTACCAATTGGATGGACTATCCGCAGTTAAAGACCATAATGACCGCAGGTTTCAACGCAGGCTTTCGAGCTATAGACACAGCTCGCGACTATGGCAACGAAGCCATCGTTGGTAAAGTTCTTCAAGATGTCCTCAAAGAGATTGGTTTGCAGCGTGAAGACATCTTTGTAACTACAAAGATTGGAAACAGCCAACAGCGAAAAGGTGACATAGCTCACGAAATAGAAATTTCATTAAATAATCTCCGCACCGATTACATTGATCTTTGGTTAATGCATTGGCCTTATCCCGACTTTTTCATCGACACATGGCACAAGATGGAAGAGGTATACAACTCAGGAAAGGTGAAGGCTATTGGCATGGCCAACTGTAATATACGATATTTAAACAAACTTTATCAGGCAGACATTCGCATTCCACTTCATTGCGTACAGTTTGAACTCCATCCTATGCGCACCGCTACCGATATTGTAGCATGGTGTCGTGAACATAAAGTGGCAATTCAAGCATACTCACCTTTGTGCCGAATGATTGAGCCAATCAAGTCCTCAACCATACTACAAGAAATAGCAAACAGACATTCCAAGACTATCGGTCAGATAATTCTGCGATGGCATATTCAGAAACATACGATTCCGGTGATAAAAACAACCAATCCGAATCGTATGAAAGAGAATATCAATGTATTTGACTTTAATCTCTCTGATGAAGAACTGAATCAGATATCATCCCTCAATCAGAATTATAAGTTTCACCTCGAATCCGTATGTTGTCCCGGATATTAAAAAGTCTGTGCTATGATAAAGAAGATAGTAAAAAAGGGAGTTTCTATTGCATTGGCTCCCATTAATAAAATAGTAAAACGAACCAACTGGTATAAAAATGTAACACCTGAATGGGGCAAGTTCCCCATCGAGAAGTGGTATAGAACTAATCTGGACAGAAATTACGACATTGTGAACGTCGGTAGTTCCTCAGCTCTGTATGCATTCAACTACGAAGGGATTCCTGTAAAGGCATTCAATTGGGCCATGCAACCCCAATCAATGGAATACAGCTTTAGAATTTTGAAAAATTTTTCGAGCATACTCGGACCTAAAGGGATTATATTAATCCCTTTAGGTCCATTTTCCGGTCTCTCCGTGACCGGAAAATGGACAGAAAGGCTCAACGACCGATATTATGGAATTTTGGATCCAAGCACTATTGATAGCTATAATAGAGTGGCATTGCGCCGCAAGCAGCCTTTTTTAGCTGACCCCAAAAACGCAATCAAGCGATTGATTAAGGACGAAAAGCCCAAACACTTTCCAAATTGTTCCATTTGTTTATCTAAGGAAGCATTCGAGAATGATGCACAGCGATGGATGAATGGCTGGCAGAAAGAGTTTGGTATATCCGATGTCAATGCACCAAAATCAAAGGAAAATGTAGCAGGATCAGCCGCTCGTATGGAAACATTCAAGCAGATGATTGATTTCTGTTTAGAACGCGATTTACGTCCTGTGTTGGTTATGCCACCTGTACATCCTGCATTAGCCAAAAAATTAACGTCTCAATTTCGCGAAACATACATTTATTCATTTGTTAAAGAAATGAACATACATCACATTCCTTATCTTGATTATTTAAGCTGCGAAGAGTTTACTGATGATGGTTTCTATTACAATGCCTTCTTTATGAACGAAAAGGGAGCCAAACAATTCACAAAACGAGTTTTAAATGAATTAGAGCTAATAAAAGAATGAGACAGCGTACAACTTTCCTAGGTGATAACATCAAAATTAGACACTAACCCCAATGTGGCATAAAATACCTTTATGGGTATTATAGCCATAAAGTGAGTGCTCATCAAATAAAAAAAACGACATGCAAATAGGAATTATTACCTACTGGAGTTCGGATGATAATTACGGTCAACAACTTCAATGCTATGCTCTGCAACGTTTTCTACGCGATAAAAAACATAATGCATTTCTTATAAAATACAAGCCAACGGCAGAACAGAAATCAAAATGGGATAAATTGAAAGGTATATCTATAGGCAAGCTATTGGATAAACTATCATCAGCCAAACGCAAAGAAATTGCCATAAACAAACTATTGGGAAATGAAAATAAAGAGCTGAACAAAGCACGAATGTTTGAGAAATTTCGCAATGATCATTTAAATACTACAGAGATTGAATATCATTCGATAGAAGAACTTCGTCAAAACCCTCCCGAAGCAGAAGTATATATCTGTGGCAGTGACCAAGTATGGAACAACTCCTTGCACAGCAAGAATACAGCCGGATGGTATCTTGATTTCGGTAACCCATCCATACGACGTATCTCCTACGCGGCAAGCATTGGACGAAACATTGAAAAGGGAGAACAATCCACTTTTAAGACTTATTTAAACCACTTAAATGCGATAAGTGTACGCGAATCATCAGCACAGGCTCTTTGTCAATCTCTAGGATTTTCGAATGTAGAAGTAGTCGGAGACCCTACCTTGCTTTTATCCGCAAATCATTATCTGTCATTATGTAAAGATATACCCAAGCAAGAACATCCTTATCTGTTCATGTATATGCTAAATATCTCTACACCTGAAGAAATCGGATGGGATAAAGTATCGGCCTATCTTCAAGCCCGATCGTTGGACTTGAAAACGGTTTGTTCTTCAGGATATTTACCTGCTCGTGAATTAATTCCTGACAATCGGAATATTCTTGCAAGCATCCCCGAATGGATTGCTTTGATTAGAGATGCTCGCTACGTAATAACCACTTCTTTTCATGGTATGATGTTCTGCATTCTTCTGCATAAACCGTTTTTAGTAATGAAACTCACCAATCAGTATGCCAAAGGGAACAACCGTATGACTTCACTATTGGCAACATTGGGGATAGAAGAAAGAATTCATAATTCTTCTCTACCATTTGATAGGCAGATGGAAAATGAGATCAATTGGACGGAAGTAGAGAAAAAGCTCGCTGCTTTACGCAACAATTCCATCAAATTCATCGAAAGAAACATTAAATTCCCTCAAAATGAAAGTACTAATTGACGCAACTAGCATCCGTATGGACAGACTCCATGCTTCTGTGTCCATTTATATATTTCGGCTATTATCCGCTATCAATTATGAAGATAGATCTAATTTTACATTACTGATAGAAAAATCCATGGCAGATTATATAAGTCAAAATTATCCGGGATTCAACCAACTATACTTCAAAGGTCGCGGATACAAACTCTTTTATTGGAGAAACCCATTATACTATTGGTATAATTATCAGTATAGCAAAATTGTAAGAAAGCATCGGTTTGACGTTGTATTCAATCCTACAGATGTACCTATTTATAATACATCAAAGTTATCTTGTCCCAAAGTGGTAGTATGCCACGATTTAAAAGCGTTGAAAGGTGATTCTAGACGCTTGAAAAACGCATTAGTCCGTTGGGAATACGCCAACCGCTATGGAAAATCCTTTCAGTCGGCAGATGCCATTGTAGCTATCTCGAAATTCACCCGACAGGACATTTTAACTTATTATCCAGAGGCAACAAAAAAAATACAAGTGATTTATAATGCTGTGGAACTGGACAACAAACCTACCCAACCAAAAGATTTTGATGCCACCATTCCATATATACTATATGTAAATACTTTACAGCCATATAAAAACATAGCCACTTTAGTAAAAGCTTTCTGTGCTATAAAAGATAGATGCAAAGAAAGGCTTTTAGTGGTAGGTAAATCTACTGCTTATTGGGAAAATGTAATGTTACCTTTGCTTCATACAAACAAAGTCAATGACCGAGTTATCCAATTAGAAAATCTATCAAACAATGAGTTAAGGTTTTTATATGAACACGCATCATTGTTTGTAACACCATCACTAAACGAAGGATTTGGCTATACGCCCATTGAGGCCGCAATCTGCCAATGTCCAGTCTTATCTTCCATGCAAGAATCTTTGCCTGATGTAACAAAAGGCTTTCTTAACTATTATTACCCAGCAATTGATGAAGAAGCTTTGGCTCATTCTATAATAAAACTACTGAATAACCGCCCCAAGCAAGAAACACTTAACAAAATAGCCAATATATATTGTGAATGTTACTCTCCCCAAAAGCAGGCGGAAAACATTTTACAACTACTATATAACGTAGCTCATCAATGATTAAAAATCATGCAAAAGACAGCAATTATAATACCCTATTATGGCAAATGGCCGGAATGGATGGATTTATATCTCTATTCATGCAGTAAGAATCCGCAATTGGATTTCCTAATTATTACAGACATTGAAACACCACATAAGGTTTATTCAAATACACATTTCATATACATGACCTTTGAAGAATGTTGCAACCGTATCTCACAGACCTTACACGTAAAGTTTCGTCCGAACGATCCATATTCTTTCTGTGCATGCAAACCTTTTTATGGCATAGTGTTCGAACATGAATTGGTGGAATATGACTGGTGGGGATTTGGTGACATAGATTTAGTTTATGGAGATACTTCCCTATTGGTCAACGAGAAAAATTTAAATAAGTATGACTTCATCACAGCCCATAGTGATAGATTTGCAGGTCACTTCACTATTATGAGAAAAGAATCACAATTCACTCATGCCTGCCTAAAGATACCACATTACAAAGAGATTCTTTCTGGTACATTGCCCTATATCGGTCTTGACGAAGCCTCATGTTATCGCAGGATTGTACTTCCACTTCATCGTTATTGGAAAGGTGTATATAAATTGTTTGCCAAACATTTTTACTACGACATGGTTGATGGATATAGATATTTCGACATGATGGATAAAATAACGTCTTTCCTGCATCCCCGAATATTGATGCGCGAACAATATTCCACACCTGTTCCCCAAGTAGGTGAAACATGGACATATAACTTAAAAACTGCTGAAATAGGCATCCCGAATGGACATTATCGAAAATTACCACATGGGGGGGGGGTAAAATGTATTTACATTTCCTCTTCTTCAAAAAAACAAAATATAAAAAAACAGAGTACTATTGGCGGCCGGGATTCTGGCAGATACCCGACAACTATGATTGGAACAACAGCAACGACACACTAGAAATTACAAATGAATATATACGAATAAAAAAATGACATGGCTAATCGAATAGAATGGATAGATAATATCAAAGGAATAGGCATTCTCTGCGTCATATTTGGGCACATCGCCTTTATGCCTTTTAATAAAACAGAATGATACATTATTTCTTCTTTTTGGGATTTCAAGACTCCATCATAACAGCTGTATTGCAAAGCTGGAAAATGGCAGAACTTCCGTTTGTAATACAACTGTCCGTTTTAGGCATCGGAATGTGTATGGTTCTGTTTCCCACTATCTTTGTTTCGAAACTTATCCACACCAATAGATTACTGGAAAAGATAATACTTGGAAAATTTTAAAATCTATATTTCAATATGCAACAAACTCAACTGACAACTTTTCAAACCAAAATACTTATTGGAATATTCTTATTTTTACTACTTACCCCGATTCGTAGCATTGCTATCATGGTATCCCCATTGTTTGTTTATGGGATCTATTGTCTTCATCACTTTAAAATGCAACGAGGAACCGGATGGTTATTCGCTCTGTGGGGAGGCACTTCTTTAATAGGCATTTTAAATGAAACTACCAACTGGCAAAATGTATTGGTATCAGCTATTATTTTCTTACCCATGTTATATTTGTTCTTTATTAAACCACAACGAGGGCTTTCACAATTTACTGTTAATTTTAGTTTATTGCAACGTATGATGCTATATATACTGATACCCATTAATATTTTAGGAGGAATATGTTGGGTAAAATCAGGTATGCTGGGAGATGCATGGGGTATCCCCTATGGAAGCCATTATGAAACAGTGCATGGACTTGCAATGATTAACATATATGTACTGTTCTATTTAGGTTTGCAACTTTTTCATGGAAAAAGAGACTTAAAAACAATAGCTTTATTTACATTTTTTCTTGTGTCATTATTTGGCTGTCAATATGGATTAGGAATGATCTGCTTATTTGTAAGTGTACTTGCATATTTGTTAATATCGGGACGATTCAAAACTGTAGCGTTAGCTTTAATTATAACTATGCTAGGAAGTTGGTTGCTTACATTAGATGCATTCAAATATGAACAAGCAAACATTATGAAAGCAAAAAGTAATAGCAATGATGCCCGTAAAATAGAAATGTTCACTGACTTCTTCAACAATGTAAGCCACAACATAACTTTATGTGTTGCAGGTACAGGTGCTGGAGGATATAATAGCCGCAGTGCATTGATTCTTTCTCCAGATTTCACAAATCCATTAAAAAATATACTAGGAACTTCTACCCCTCCCTATTTC
>OJON01001693.1_pt1 | contig 11003 bp, 12 predicted proteins | sample 1598031 | NCBI WGS metagenome assembly OJON01 (sample SAMN01915216, study PRJEB22387) | human gut metagenome | isolation source: stool | host: Homo sapiens | place: USA | reverse complement strand
AATAGTAGAGGTAACAAATGATGGAAGGGTAGATATGGAAGATATCTATAAAATGCTAAAATACATAGCTAGAAAAATAACTGTGTTATAACAAGTGGGGAAAGTCCCCACTTCTATTTTTGTATATAATATATATTATGTTACATTAAAGCGAAAAATATATATATTTTTTCTTGACTTTTGTACTAGTTTGCTGTATAATTTAAGTACTTGCGTTAAGTAAGTAAACATGAAAGGGAGGTGAACTTAGAGTGCCTACATTTAGCCAATTAGTAAGAAAGGGAAGAAAAGATAAAGTAACAAAATCAAAATCACCAGCATTACAAAGAGGATACAATTCTCGTACAAAATCTGCTACTAATCAATCTTCTCCACAAAAAAGAGGTGTTTGTACAGTTGTAAAAACACAAACTCCTAAAAAGCCAAACTCAGCTTTACGTAAAGTAGCCAGAGTTAGACTTTCTAATACAATGGAAGTAACAGCATATATTCCAGGAATTGGTCATAACCTACAAGAACACAGTGTTGTTTTAATTAGAGGTGGAAGAGTAAAAGACCTACCAGGTGTACGTTATCACATTGTAAGAGGTGTACTTGATACTGCAGGTGTAGCAGATAGAGTACAAGCAAAATCAAAATATGGTGCAAAAAGAGCAAAGAAAAAATAAAATAAGAGTAGGTGCTTAAGTTTAAAATAAATTAAACTCTAGCCCCTTACAGAAATTAAAGTTTTTGAGTACCTTTTTGAATTAGTATGATTCAAAATGTTAAAAAGGAGGGAAGAAAAGTGGCAAGAAAAGGACATATAGCTAAAAGAGAAGTAATGCCAGATCCAATGTACAACTCAAAAGTTGTTACAAAGCTTATAAATAAAGTAATGTGGGATGGTAAAAAAGTTACAGCTCAAAAAATCGTATACGGTGCATTTGATATCGTAAAAGAAAAAACAGGAAGAGAAGCTATGGATGCTTTTAGACAAGCGTTAGATAACGTTACACCAGCACTAGAAGTTAAAGCTAGACGTGTGGGTGGAGCAACATACCAAGTTCCAATGGAAATTAGAGCTGATAGAAAACAATCTTTAGCAATAAGATGGTTAGTTGAATATGCTAGAAAAAGAAATGAACACAGCATGGAAGAAAAACTAGCTGGAGAAATAATGGATGCTATAAACGGTCAAGGTGGAGCATTCAAAAAGAAAGAAGATACACATAGAATGGCAGAAGCTAACAAAGCATTTGCTCATTATAGATGGTAATCCTAAGATAAAAAGGAGGAAAAATAAATGGCAGGTAGAGAATATCCTCTTGAGAGGACAAGAAATATCGGTATCATGGCACACATTGATGCTGGTAAAACTACTACTACAGAAAGAATTCTATTTTATACAGGTAAAACTCATAAAATAGGAGAAGTTCATGATGGTGGAGCTACAATGGACTGGATGGCTCAAGAACAAGAAAGAGGTATCACAATAACTTCTGCTGCTACAACATGTTACTGGAATAATAACAGAATTAACATTATTGATACACCAGGACACGTTGACTTTACAATAGAAGTTGAAAGATCACTTAGAGTTCTAGATGGTTCAGTTACTGTACTTTGTGCAAAAGGTGGGGTTCAACCACAATCTGAAACTGTTTGGAGACAAGCAAACAAATATAACGTTCCAAGAATGGTATATGTAAATAAAATGGATATTACAGGAGCTGATTTCTTTAACTGTGTAAAACAATTAAAAGAAAGATTACAAGCTAATGCAGTACCAATTGCTATACCAATTGGTAAAGAAGATACTTTTAAAGGACTAGTTGATTTAGTTAAAATGGATGCTTGTATTCACTATGACGATCTTGGAAAAGATGTTAGACGTGAACCAATTCCAGATGATTTAAAAGAATTAGCTGAAGAATATAGAACAAAACTTGTAGAAGCTGTTGCAGAACAAGATGACGCATTAATGGAAAAATATTTAATGGGTGAAGAACTTACTGAAGAAGAAATCAAAAAAGGTCTTAGAAAAGGAACAATAGCTAATACAATAGTTCCAGTAACTTGCGGAAGTTCATATAAAAACAAATGTGTTCAAGAATTACTTGATAACATTGTTGATTATATGCCAGCTCCAACTGATATACCTCATATAAAAGGTGTACTAGAAGATGGAACTGAAGAAGAAAGAATTTCAGCAGATGATCAACCATTTGCAGCACTTGCTTTCAAAATAATGACTGATCCATATGTTGGAAAATTAACTTTCTTTAGAGTTTATTCAGGAACATTAGAAAGTGGTTCTTATGTATTAAATGCTAATAAAGGCAAAAAGGAAAGAATAGGAAGACTTATTCAAATGCATGCTAATAACAGACAAGATATAACAAAGGTATATGCCGGAGACATAGCTTGTGCGGTTGGACTAAAAGATGTATCTACTGGAGATACTTTATGTGATGAAAACGCTCCAATAATACTTGAATCTATTGAGTTCCCAGAACCTGTTATAGATGTTGCAATTGAACCAAAAACTAAAGCTGACCAAGATAAAATGGACTTAGCTTTACAAAAACTAGCTGAGGAAGATCCATCATTTAAAGCATATACTGATCAAGAAACTGGTCAAACTATCATCGCTGGTATGGGTGAATTACATCTTGATATCATAGTTGATAGAATGAAAAGAGAATTTAAAGTAGAAGCTAATGTTGGTAAACCACAAGTTGCATATAAAGAAACTATCAGAAAACCTGTTAAGGTTCAAGGTAAGTTTATAAGACAATCTGGTGGTAGAGGACAATATGGTGATGTTTGGCTAGAAGTTGAACCAAATGAACCAGGAAAAGGTTATGAATTTACATCTAAAATCGTTGGTGGTGTTGTTCCTAAGGAATATGTTAAACCAACTGATGAAGGTGTTCAAGATGCAATGAAAGCTGGTATTCTAGCAGGATATCCTGTTGTAGATATTAAAGTTGCACTTGTTGATGGTTCATACCATGATGTTGACTCATCTGAAGCTGCTTTCCATATTGCTGGATCTATGGCTCTAAAAGAAGCTTGCCGTCAAGGTGGAGCAGTATTATTAGAACCAATAATGAAAGTTGATATCATCGTTCCAGAAGAATACATGGGAGATGTTATCGGAGATGTTAACTCTAGACGTGGTAGAATGGAAGGAATGGATACAGTTCAAGGAACTACAACTATTCACTCATTTATTCCACTATCTGAAATGTTTGGATATGCTACAGATTTAAGATCTAGAACACAAGGTAGAGGAGTTTACTCTATGGAACCATCTCATTATGAAGAAGTTCCAAAATCTGTTCTTGAAACAATCGTTGCACAAAGAACAAAAAAAGAGAATTAATGTCTAAAAGTTAAAAAAAACATAAAAAACGAATAAATGTATTGCAAATTAATTTAAAATGTAGTAAAATATTACCAAAGTTAATGCTTTATGCATTAAAAGTAGTAATTAAGGAGGAATTTTAAAATGGCAAAAGCAAAGTTTGAAAGAACTAAACCACACGTTAATATTGGTACTATTGGTCACGTTGACCATGGTAAAACTACTCTTACAGCTGCAATAACTAAATATTGTAGTTTAAAAGGTGAAGCTCAATTTAGTGATTACAACCAAATTGATAACGCACCAGAAGAAAAAGCAAGAGGAATCACTATTTCTACATCACACGTAGAATATGAAACAGATAAGAGACACTATGCACACGTTGACTGTCCAGGACACGCTGACTATGTTAAAAACATGATCACAGGTGCTGCACAAATGGATGGTGCAATCCTAGTTGTTTCTGCTGCAGATGGTCCTATGCCTCAAACAAGAGAGCATATACTACTTGCAAGACAAGTTGGTGTTCCATATATAGTTGTTTTCATGAACAAATGTGATATGGTTGACGATCCAGAACTATTAGAACTAGTTGAAATGGATATAAGAGATCTATTATCAAAATATGATTTCCCAGGAGATACAACTCCTATCATAAAAGGTTCTGCTCTAAAAGTTTTAGAATGTGAATCTAAAGATCCAGAAGCTCCAGAATACGCTTGTATTAAAGAACTTCTAGCTGCTATAGACGAATACATTCCTGAACCAACTAGAGATACTGATAAACCATTCCTAATGCCAGTTGAAGATGTATTTACAATTACTGGTAGAGGAACAGTTGCTACAGGTAGAATCGAAAAAGGTGTATTAAAACTTGGTGAAGAAGTTGAAATCGTTGGTCTTGTAGATACTCCTAAAAAGACAGTTGTTACAGGTATTGAAATGTTCAGAAAATCACTTGATGAAGCTGAATGTGGAGATAACGCTGGTCTACTTTTAAGAGGTATTCAAAGAGATGAAATCCAAAGAGGTCAAGTTATTGCTAAACCTGGTTCTATACATCCACATACTGAATTCGAAGCTGAAGTATATATCCTAACAAAAGAAGAAGGTGGAAGACATACTCCATTCTTCCAAGGATATAGACCACAATTCTATTTCAGAACAACTGATGTTACAGGTGTAATCGAATTACCAAAAGATAAAGAAATGGTAATGCCTGGTGATAATGTAACAATCAAAGCTAAACTTATCACTCCAATAGCAATTGAAAAAGGATTAAAATTCGCTATTCGTGAAGGTGGAAGAACAGTTGGATCTGGTTCAGTATCTAACATAATAGAGTAATTTATTAAAAACAGAGCGTATGCTCTGTTTTTTTTTAACAATTCATGTTTCCTTTCATATAGTAAATTATACAACATATTATGTTGAAAAAACAAAATATATAAAAAATAAAAAAATATATGTAATACTATTGACAATAACACGTAAATATTAGATAATAGAGATATAAAATTTATTGAGGAGGTAATTTATATGGAAGAAAGTGAAATCTTCAGTAGAGTCAAAGATGTTATAGCTGAACAATTAGGAATTGATGATTTAGATACAATTACATCTGAAACTACTTTTATAGATGATTTAGGAGCAGACTCTTTAGATGTTGTTGAACTTATAATGGCATTCGAAGAAGAATTTGATATGGAAATTCCAGAGGTAGAGGCTGAAAAAATTTCTACTGTGGGAGATGTAGTTGATTATATAAAGAATAATGTGTAAATAAAATGAAAAGGTCTAAACAAGTTTTGTTTAGACCTTTTTAAAACAAAAATTACAGACCTAATATTAGGCCTGTAGTTTTTGTGAAGTTAATCTTCTTCTAAAAAGGAAGAAACGCTAACTTCCTTTTCTTCTACAGAAGATCTCACCTCAAGAAAGGTATTCTTTGAATAATTTTGTTCCAAATATTTTGAAACAGAATCTTTGCTTTTATACCTCCTAGTTGTTACCATATTGGAGTTAGCTAACCGCTCCTCTAGGTAAAAAAATGAGTCTTTTATAGTTACCCTAAGCATCATGTTTCTGCTCTGGTAATTCTTTGTTTGCCTTTTTTTAAAAAAATAAAAGGAAAACGAAATCAAAAGCCCAAAAATTGTTCCATAAATGAATAATAACATTTTAATCCACCTCTTTTATAATTATTTTAGATCAATTTATATATGCATAAACATTATATCACACTTTACATAAAAAGTAAAGAAATATTATATTTTACTTGAAAAAAATTTAATATTTATGTATAATATATATAAAATGAATAAAGAAGTGTTAAAATTGGCAGATGAATTAAAACTAAAAAAAGTTGAAGAATTAATAGGTTATAGATATAATGATATTTCACTTTTGAAACTTGCACTTACACATAAATCATACGCTTATGAAAAGGGAATTACAAGTAATAATGATTATAACGAAAGAATTGAATATTTGGGAGATGCAATTTTAGAACATATAATATCAGATATGTTGTATAATGATAAAAAAATTTATTCTGAAGGTGAAATGACAAAAAAAAGAGCTGCTATAGTATGTGAAACGTCTTTGAGTTTAGCATTAAAAGCTATTGGACTACAAAACTACATATATTTAGGAAAATGCGAAACACAAAGTTTAGTTGAAAAAAAAGATGCAATAATTGCCGATTGTTTTGAGGCAATTCTAGGAAGTATATATCTAGATGGAGGATATGATAATGCTAAAGAGTTTGTGCTTACTAAATTAAGTAGTCAGATAAAAGAAGTATTAGAAGGAAAAGATTTCAATACTGATTACAAAACTAAGTTACAAGAAATCTTACAAAAGAATGGTAATGTAAAAATTGAATACAAACTTTTAAAGGAAGAAGGACCAGAGCACAACAAGACTTTTTATGTTGAGGTTGTATTTAATGGCAAAAAGATAGGTGAAGGAATTGGAAAAAACAAAAAAAGTGCAGAACAGGCAGCAGCAGCATATGCCATTAAAAGAATATAATCTAAGTATTGATATATCTTCTGTTTTAAAAAATATTGTAAACAAAGATAATCAATATACTATTCCAATATTTATTCCTCACTTAGGTTGTAATAATGAATGTGTATTTTGCAATCAAAGAAAAATAACAGGAATAAGTACAAGTGTAACAGTGGATGATGTTGATAATATTATTACTGAGCATTTAAAATATTTTAAAAATAACAAGAATAACAAAAAAATTGAAATTGCCTTTTTTGGGGGCTCTTTTACAGGAATTCCTGTTAAATTACAAATAAGTTATTTAAAAGTAGCAAATAAGTATATAAAAGAAGGAAAAGTAGATAGTATTAGACTATCAACAAGACCTGACTATATATCACCTAAAATATTATCTATTTTAAAAAAATATAACGTAAAAACTATTGAACTTGGAGTACAATCAATGAGTGACGAAGTATTAGAATTATCTAAAAGAGGACATAATAAAATTGATGTTATACGTGCATCAAGATTAATACATTTATATGGAATAGATTTAGGTATTCAAATTATGGTTGGACTTCCAGGAAGTACTTTAGATACTGAGCTATATAGCATAAAAAAGGTATTAAATCTAAATCCAAAATGTTTAAGAATTTATCCAGTATATGTATTAAAAGATAGCAAACTCTATGAAATGTATGAGAATAAGGAATATGTACCATTAAGTATAGATGACGCTATAATAAGGGTATATCATATCCTGAAAGAGTGTCAAAAAACTAATGTTAAAGTAATTAGAATAGGACTTCAAACTACAAGTGAAATAACATCGTCAAATACTGAGATAATTGGGCCTGTTTGCGACAATTTTGCAGAATATGTATTATCAAAAATAGTATTAGAAGAAATAGAAAAATATATATTAAAAAATAATATAAAAAAGGAAAATAATTTAAAGCAAATTATAAATATATATACTAAAAATAAATACACCTCTGTTGTTGTTGGACCAAAAAAAATAAATAAAAAATATTTAAAAGAAAAATATGATGTTGATATAAAAATAAAGGGAGAAAATTGTGAAGAAGGTAATTTTTGTATGTAGTTCAGGTGGACATTTAAGTGAAATGTTAAAATTAAAAAAATTATTTAAAGAATATGATTATTTGCTAGTAACGGAAAAAACTGAGATTACAGAAGATTTAGCAAATAAGTATAACATTAAATATTTTAAATATGGACCAAATAAAAATAAAATAAAGTATATGGGTGCTGTTATATATAACATATTTAAGAGTATAGCCATTCTTATTAAGTTTAAACCTAAAACAGTTGTGACAACTGGTGCTCAGGTTGGGGGAATCATGTGTTTCTTTGCTAAGCTATTTGGTAAAAAGGTTATATATATTGAATCTCTTGCAAAGGTAAATGGTTTATCAGTAACTGGAAAGATGGTTTATCCTTTTGCAAATAAATTTTATGTTCAATGGGAGGATTTGGCACAAAAATATAAAAAAGCCGAATATATAGGGAGGTTAATGTAATGGTTTTTGTATCTGTCGGTACTCAGAAACAGCAATTTAAGAGAATTTTTGACATGGTTGAAAATTCTAAAGTTTTATTTGATGATGATATAGTTGCACAAACGGGGAATACTAAATTTTGCAGTAATATAATAAAAATGATAGAGTCAATCGATACTAATAAATTTAATGAATATATACAAAAAGCTGATTTTGTGATTTGTCATGGTGGTGTAGGTACAATTTTTAATGCTCTTGAAAATAACAAAAAAATATTGGTTGTACCAAGGCTTGAAAAATATAAAGAACATGTAAATGACCATCAATTAGAGGTAGCAAGTGAACTTGAAAAAGAAGGATATTTAATTATGTACAAAGACGGAGAAAGTTTTGATAAATATGTAAAACAATTAAAAGAATTTAAGCCAAAAAGGTATATTCAAGAAGAAAAATTTCTTAATATATTAAGAAAAGAGATATAATTTAAATCTAATAACAAATAATAATCATAATAGGTGATTATTATGAATCTTAATAATTTGAAAAAAAAACAAATTATGATAATGCATGTAATTATGGATTTAATATATATGATATTTGGATCCTTTTTAATAGCAACTGGAACCAATTGGCTTTTATTACCTTACAAAATGACTACTGGAGGAGCAAGTGGGGTTGCCACAATACTTTACTATCTTTTTAATATGCCAATGGGAATTACTATAATTTTGATAAATATTCCCCTTTTTATTTTTTCTATAATAAAGCTTGGATTAAAATTTAATTTAAAAACAATATTTACAACGTTTATATTAGCAACATTCTTTGAAGTCTTTAAGGATGGAGTGTTTATAAAGTATGGTGGATTGGATATGTTTACATCTTGTGTTTTCGGAGGAATTATAGTGGGATTAGGCTTAGCTCTTGTTTTTAAGGCAGGTGCTAGTTCAGGAGGCTCAGATCTCTTAGCTCAACTTATATACAAACTTACAAAAGCACAAAGTGTTAGCAAAACTCTACTTATAATTGAGTTTGTTATAATAGCATCAATAATTATCATATTTAAGGATATAAATGTTGGGCTTTACTCAATAATTGCAATGGCAATTTCAACTAAAGTTGTAAATATAGTATTTGAAGGTATATATTATACAAAGGTTGTCACTATTATTACAAATAAAAGTGATAAAGTAATACCTGCTATTTTAAACGATTTAAAAAGAGGGGCAACGGTTACAAATAGTGTTGGAGCACATAGTAAAAAAATGGTAACTACAATTACTTGTGTAATAACTACACCTCAAATTGCAAAATTAAAAGAACTTATTAGAGAAAATGATAGTAAAGCTTTAATGTATATAACTACTGTAAATGAAGCTATTGGAACAGGATTTAAAGATATAAATTAAGGGGGATATATGGAAGAATTAGAAAAAATATCAAAAGATATTAGAAATGATATAGTGGATATGATATATAGTGCAGGTTCAGGACATCCAGGAGGTAGTCTTTCTTGCGTTGAAATATTAGTTGCTTTATATCATAAAGTAATGAATTTAAATGTAGATGATGAAGGTAATAGAATTGATAAATTTGTTTTATCAAAAGGTCATGCATCATCTTGCTATTATGCTGTACTTTCAAGTAAGGGATATATACCACATGATGATTTAAAAACATTTAGAAAGTATGATAGTTACCTTGAGGGCCATCCTTGTATAAAAATAAATGGTGTAGATGTTTCAAGCGGATCTTTGGGCCAGGGACTTTCAATTGCAAATGGTATGGCAATTTCTAAAAAAATATCAGATAAAGAGGGAAATGTATATTGTTTAGTAGGAGATGGAGAAATAGAAGAAGGCCAGATATGGGAAGCTTGTATGAGTTCAAATAAATATAATCTTAATAATTTAATTTTGTTTGTAGATAATAACGGCTTACAAATAGATGGTACCATTAAAGATGTTAAAAATGTGGATAACTTAGAAGAAAAATTTAATTCCTTTGGTTTTTATGTTCAAAGAATTAATGGACACAATTTTGATGAAATTTTAACAGCTGTATCTAATGCTAAAAATTCAAATAAACCAAATATAATAATAGCCAATACAATAAAGGGTAAGGGAATATCTTTTATGGAAAATAAAGCTGAATGGCATGGTAAAAAGCTTACCGATGAAGAATATAACTTATCTAAAGAAGAATTAAAATAAAAGAAAAGAGGGAAATATATGAAATCAACGAGAGAATCATATGGGGAATATCTTGTTAAAAAAGGTTTTGAAAATAAAGATATTGTAGTATTTGATGCCGATCTTGCAAATGCCACTTGCACTAAATTATTTAAAAAAGAATTTCCTGATAGACATTTTGATATGGGGATTTCAGAGCAGGATATGGTAGGAACAGCTTGCGGAATGGCACTTACAGGAAAAAAAGTATTTGCATCTAGCTTTGCAATGTTTCTTGCTGGGCGTGCCTATGAACAAATTAGAAATACAGCTGCATATTCAAATATAGATGTTAATTTATGTGCCACACACTCAGGACTCGCAGTAGGAGAAGATGGTGCTACCCATCAATGTATAGAGGATATTGCACTTATGAATGTAATTCCAAATATGAAAATATTTTGTCCAGCAGATGATGTAGCAACCAAAAAAGTACTTGATATATGTATGCAAGAAAAAGGACCTAAATATTTAAGATTAGGAAGAAATAAGGCTATGGATGTATACAGTGATCTTGATATATTTAAACTTGGAGGATCCAATACATTTGGTAATGGAAATGAAGGTACAATTTTTGCTGTTGGAAATACGGTGTGGATAGCTCTTGAGGCAAAACAAGAACTAGAAAAAAAAGGTATAAATGTACGTGTTGTTGATTTATACAGTATAAAACCAATTGATAAAGAAACAATAATTAAATCTGCAAAAGAAACTGATAAATTAATTTCAATTGAAGATCATAGTATAGTTGGCGGAATTGGTAGTATTATTTCTAATGTTTTAACTGAAGAATATCCTAAAAAACTAATCAAGCTCGGAGTAAAAGACAAATTTGGTAAATCAGGTGATATTGAAAATTTATATAAAATATATGGTATCACAAAAGAAGAAATTATA
>OJON01001691.1_pt1 | contig 11010 bp, 8 predicted proteins | sample 1598031 | NCBI WGS metagenome assembly OJON01 (sample SAMN01915216, study PRJEB22387) | human gut metagenome | isolation source: stool | host: Homo sapiens | place: USA | reverse complement strand
TGGTTGGCAAGTATCCACAAAAAATGAGGGAAAGGCAATACCAATTTTACAGTGTTCCCATCTTTTGTTGTTTCCATCTTTTTCTTAAATATAATGGCATTTTTGAAAGGTATATGGGGAAAATGGCAGCATTTGCTGCACGATGACAAATGGAAGCATAAAATTTATGTAGTCATCTTTGAGAGCGATACTCCGGCAGGGAAATGGTTTGATGTGGCGCTTATCGGGTTTATCGTGCTTAGTATTCTGGTGGTGATTGCCGAAAGTATTCAAGGTTGGTCAGCAGTGATCGGGCCTTATTTGCGGTTTTCGGAATATGTCTTTACTTTCTTCTTTACCGTGGAATATCTGTTAAGGCTTTATTGTTCTCCCCGGCCGCGCAAGTATGCTTTAAGTTTTTTCGGTATTATTGACTTGCTGGCGACTTTGCCTCTTTATATAGGCTGGTTCTTCGGCACGGCGCGGTATTTGCTGGTAATCCGTACTTTCCGGCTGATTCGGGTGTTTCGCATCTTTAAACTGTTTAACTTTCTGGACGAAGGAAACTTGTTGTTGCATTCACTGACCTATAGCAGCCGCAAGATTATTGTTTTTTTCCTCTTTGTGCTGATATTGGTCATCTCTATCGGAACATTGATGTACATGATTGAAGGACAGCGTCCCGGCACGGCTTTCGACAATATTCCCAATAGCATTTATTGGGCGATAGTTACCATGACCACTGTCGGTTATGGCGATATCACTCCCGAAACCCCTTTAGGGCGTTTCCTTTCGGCAGTGGTGATGCTGATAGGCTATACCATCATTGCTGTTCCCACAGGAATTGTATCTGCGTCAATGATGAAAGAACACAGACGCAGGCAAGTCCTGAAATGTCCGCACTGTGGAAGAGACGGACACGAAGAGGGAGCAGCCTATTGCAAATATTGCGGAGGGAAGTTGGAATAAAAGAAACTGTCATTCCACTACCCATCTTTTATCATGCGGGACAACCGTTTGGGGGTTGTAATACATGCCCTCTTTGGTGGGTATTTTCAGCTTATAAGTCCTTTTGCTATGATTGGCTAAGCTGGTTTCCCTCAACCACGGGTTCATATTCTTCAGGATGGCCAATGTGATTCCTTTGCTGCGGGCAAAGCGGGCAAGGTTTGCTATTCCTTCTGTTACGGTTATTTCGGTATAAGGGATGGCAGGGTATAAATCAGATGCTCTCAGCCGGAAACCAAAAGCAGTCGGGTCGGAGAACATAATTTTGGCAGCGAGGATACGATATACATAGCGTGCGGTTTCTTCCACCAATTGCAAGTCCAGTGAATCATCTACATCTTGTTTTGCCAGTTGGCTGGCAATTCTTGCCTGTCCGGCATTATAAGAGGCGGCCACTGCCACCCAGTCTTTGTATTTGGCATAAGCATCTTTCAGATAGCGGCAGGCAGCACGGGTTGCTTTTTCCACATGATAGCGTTCATCTATGTTGGAATTGACTTCCAGTCCGTAGTCTCGTCCGGTCCCTTGCATGAACTGCCACAGTCCGGCGGCTCCGGCAGAGGAGCGTGCGATGGGGTTGAGGTTGCTTTCTATTACCATCAGATATTTAAAGTCATCCGGGATTCCGTTTTCCTTCAGTATGGGCTCTACGATAGGGAAATAGCGGTTGGCTTTCTTTATCATTTGCAGGGAGGTGCTGTGCATATAGGTAAATGCCAGCAGTTCGCGATCCATACGCTCATGACGGTCGTATCGGCTGAGGTCTATCGTTTTTCCACAGAAAATGACACTGACCGGCACTTCGGGACTGCTGTATTTCAGTGCGGTGATACCTAAATCTTTTTTTATGGCTGTACTTGCTGTGTCTTCCTGTTCTCCTTTCGGAGCAACGCAACTGCTGCCCACAAGGGCAGGTGAGATTGTGACCAAAGCAAAAAGCATGGCTGCGGTTATGTTCAGTGTATATTTCTTCATCTTTTTTCTACTTTCTTCCGGCGGTGGTACCATCAGGTTATTTTTATATCATGGCAAAGATAGCTTTTTTGCCTTATAATACCTATATTTATTTTTGCAAAGGTGTAATTTATCGTTTGGTGTTGTGCCTGTTGATAATTTACGATTTGCAGTGATGAAGCGGATTAAACGGGAAAAGAGGTAGCAGAAGAAAGGATACCGCCTATGCTCTTATTTTGTTCCGCTTATTTTTATTGTAGTAAATATTCTTCGGATATGTCTTATTTATGGAATATATTTTTCTATCTTTACAGCCATTAAAGGACTGGAGTCTCTAAAAAGTCTAATACATGTGAAGGTAGGGTAGCAGGTTTTGACTTTTCAGAAATGGATACTCAGCCATAGTACGAAATCAATATCGAAAATTATGATAAAGAATAAAGCTCAAAAACAAAAGCTGCTATCCCCGGAAGCATATATTAAGGAGAAAGCAAGACAGTTGCCGATAGTAGAGTGCTATATAGGAACGAAATGGGATTATATGGGGGAAAAGACAGTTATTGTCACTCGTCAACATCCGCAAGGACACTTTACGATGGGAGTTTATTTGGTGGATATTTATTGTAAAGGTTTGCTTCATTCCGAATATTTCTTCAATATGAATCATGACGATTATGAAATGATGGTGAAACGTATCGATATGGATGAAGACTTGAAAAAAGCAGCGTATGCCGATGCCCATAAGTTGGTGTATGGTGCTATCGATTTTGCCGAAGCTGTAGGAATAGATTCTGAGGATTCTTTCGATATCACGAAATATATTCTGGATGAAAAGAAGGAGGAGATACCGTTTGCTGAATTTGGCAAAAATGGTAAACATTACCTGCGTGCCGATACAGATGAGGAAGCTGAACTTTATATACCTATTATAATGGAGGCAATCGGCACTGATTTTACTTACAGTATAGAAGGAGTGACTGATGGAGAAGTGGATGCAGCAGAGGTGCCTTTGGGTGATTTTGATTTCAGTGAATTGAATTATGATGAAGAAGAATTCGACAAAATGTTTGAGAAACTGAATAGGGAATCTCAGGATTGATGTTGTATAGTCTGTTAGATTATCACCTGTAGGGGACAAGCATATCTCGTCCCTACAGGTGACAATAGCAGCGTTATCAACGTTTTGATACCCTTTCTTCTTATTCTTATTTAGGTAAATTGAAAGCGACAGACATTTCTTTCATTTGTTCCTGGCTCATGCCGTCGGGTTCAAAGCCCATGTTCTTTGCCGCGATATAAATCAATGCTGATTTATTCAATACATCAATTTGGTCGAAGGCTGCCATTACATCGCGGTCCACAGCAAAGATGCCATGCTTTTCCCACATGACGACATCATAGTCTGCCAGTTCCTTGATAGTGGCTTCTGCCAGTTCTACTGAGCTGGGAAGCGCATAAGGAATCATGCCTAGGCCGCGCGGACAGAATGCTTTTGTTTCGGGAATCATACTCCACAGCAGGTTAGTGGCTACATCTTTTTCCATGAATTTCTTGTTGTGCGACAAGGCAATCAGTTCGATGGGATGCGTATGTACGGATGCTTTATAAGGAGAACCTTTACTGATGAGGTAATTATGCACGCTCAGATGAGAAGGAACTTCAGAGGTGGGCTGAACCGGTTTGTCGGCTATAATAACGTAGCTTGCGCAGTCATCCAGAATGCGGATAACAGAACCGTTGTCCATGGGGCGGCGAGCTAAATCACGCATACGCATGTTGGTTCCTTTGCAATAGAAATAGCATCCTTTCAGATGAGGCAGTGTAACGCCGATTTGTTTTACTTCACTGATGGCAGGCATATTGCGGATTTCGTCGTCTGCGTATTCTGTGATGTTAACGGTGATATTTCCTCCGTTGCGTTCTGCCCATCCTTTTTGCCATAAATAACCGGCAACTTCTGCTACTTTATTTACTTCATGTGCCAGCTCGGGGCGATTGTCTAAAATTGATTTCATATTTCTTTTTGATTTGATTGTTCTGTAATTTACAAATATAGCAAATATTAAATATCCTCTCTGTAACAGGCAAGATATTTATGATAAGCTTCTTCCCATTGGGTTGTATTCTGCGGCTCGAAGGAGACGGTCTCTACAGAGGTACTGATGAGACGGCGCATGGCGGCAATGTCGTTTACCAGTCCGTTTGCTTTTGCCTGCAGCATGATATTGCCGATTGCTGTTCCCTCACTCGGTCCTGCCATGACAGGAACACCCACTGCATTGCAGGTGAATTGGCTGAGTAGGTTATTGCGTGAGCCTCCGCCGATTATGTGTAATTTTTCGATAGGGAATGGCGCAATCTTTTGCAGCACACTGAATATCTGTTTGTAGCGCATGGATAAACTATCAAAGATGCAACGGGTTATTTCTCCGTATGTTTCGGGGACAGGTTGACCGGTCTGTTTGCAATATCCGGCGATAGCCTTGATCATGGATGCCGGATTTTGGAAACATGGGGCATCGGGATTGATAAGACTGCGGAAAGCGGGTGCTGCCAAAGCAGCGTCAATCAATTCGGTATAAGAATAACTGTTGTTGGTTGTTTCCCATTCCTTGCGGCATCGTTCGAGTAACCACATACCGCAGATGTTTTTCAGGAACCGGGTAGTACCTTCCACTCCTCCTTCATTGGTGAAGTTCTGTTCGTAGCTTTCTTTGTTGATAATGGCATCTTTTACTTCGATACCCATCAGGCTCCATGTGCCTGAGCTTAGATAGGCGAAATTCTCGTTCTGAGCCGGTACTGCTGCTACAGCCGAGGCGGTGTCGTGTCCGGCTACCGAGATGACGGGAACAGCTCCCAGACCGGTCAGTTTCTGTACCTCTTCTGTCAGTACTCCGATTTGCTCTCCGGGGAAGACAAACCGGCCGAATTGTTCTTCTCTGACTCCCACTACGTCCAGCAGTTCTTTTTCAAAACGTTTGGTGCGCGGGTTCAGTATTTGTGAAGTAGAGGCAATTGTATATTCGGTGACCATTTTTCCGGTGAGCATATAGCCCAATGCATCGGGCATAAAGAGAATTTTGTCTGCTGCTTCCAATGCGGTGCAATGATTGCGGTGTAGTGTCGATAACTGGAATAATGAATTGAAATTCATTATCTGAATGCCGGTAATATCATATACTCTTTCGCGAGGAATGTGCGTGAAGTATTCTTCGGGTGCTCCTACTGTATGTGGGTCACGATAGCAATAGGGATTGCGGAGCAGTTCGCCATCCTTACCGATAAGTGCGAAATCCACTCCCCATGTGTCGATACCGATGGAACGGATGGGAATGTTGTCTTTGGCTATTGTTTTGAGTCCGTTGATGATTTCGCGGTAAAGGGCATAAATGTCCCAGTAACAATGACCGCAGGCCTCTATTATATGATTGGGAAAGCGGGTAACCTCTTTCAACTCTAATTTGCCGTCTCCCAGGCAACCTAAAATGGTTCGTCCGCTGGTGGCTCCCAGGTCTACTGCAAAGAAATAAGTGTGTTCCATGTTTCTGCAATTGATAATTTAAGGAATTAATGATACTGCAAAAATAACTCATTCTTTTAAACTGTTCCTCTTTTTTTGATATAATAACTGTTCGAATGCGTGGTAAATGCCCTAAAACATATTATTCTTACTTTTCTGGTAACTTCTTTGGTGAAATGACAGAATATCAATACCTTCGCTAAATGAAAAATGTATGAAGGTTTAATTAAGAATGAAAAAAATAGTCGGACATCTTATTGTTCTCTCTTTATTATGCTTGATAAATGTTAATCCGGCAAGAGCGTGGGATGCTGATCGACGGCAGCCCCAATCTTATGAATTGCAACAAAAATATATCCATTCATTCAGGCAAAATGCCGGCTTTATTCATACAGAGAGGAATGATAGTATCGCTCTTTTGGGGGACAGTCTGACTACTGTATTGGATTCTATAGGCAAATATGATGAATATTTTGAATTGAAGAGGGTCGTAATCCGTTCGCATATTCTTAGGGGGGAGAGTCGCATTGCCGTTGCTCAAAGTGATATGATGTACTCTAAAGCTCAGGCAATGAACCACAAATTCGGAATGGCAATGTCGCTCAGTGCAATTGGTGAAGTGTATAGTCACATGAACCGGTTGGAGGAAGCGGGAACATCACTTGAAGAGGCTTTAAAGCAGTTAAAAGATCCTTCGGATAATCAGATTCTTACAAAAATACTGCTGATGCAATTGGTGGATAATCTTCTGCATTTGAAGAATATTGGGAAGGCTAAATTGTATATAGAGCGCATAAATGAGTATTTGTCGGAAGATTTATCTCCGGTGGAACAGGCATTGTTTTATAATTATAATGCTTACTATTGTATTCAGGCGGGGATGCCGGATGAAGCCGACAACTACTTAAAGGAGGCTTGGAAGTTAGAACCGATGCTGCCGGTGGGGATTATCCGGCATCTGTTGATAACCGAGGCGGCTTATTATGAGAGTAAGGAAGAATATGAAAAGGCGTTGGATGTTTACGACCGTTTCTTTAAAGGAAAGGCACCGCAGAGCAATCGCGGATTGTATATTGATGCAATGCGTAATAAGGCAGAATTGTATGTTATGATGGGGAAAGAGCAGGAGGCTTTTAAACAGTTTGCTAACGTATATGCTTATGTGAAGTCTGTATTTAATAAGAATTATCCTAAGGAGATTGACCGGCTTTGCACTCGTTTTCAGGCAGATCGGCTGAAGTTTATGAATGAACACCGGCGTACTCTGTCCAACCGCTATTATGTGACCGGAATTGCTGTTTGTGTCTTGGTGCTGTTTTATCTTATTTTTCTGAGTTGGAAGAAAATATTCAAATTGAAGGAATCAAAAAGAAAGCAGGAGGAGATGAGGCGGAAGGCAGAGAATGCCATTCGCAAAAAGAATATGTTCCTTTCTAATATGAGCCATGAAGTGCGTACGCCGTTAAATGCTATTGTGGGTTTCTCCACTTTGTTGGCGTCGGAAGAGGATATGGGCATGGATGACGATTCCCGTAAGCAAGCTTGTGAGATTATCCGTGTCAATTCGCATCAACTGCTGAAACTGATAAATGATATACTTGATTTGTCGGATTTTGAAGAAGACAATATTCACTTCAATATGAAGGAGCATGATGCGGTAAAGATATGCAATGAAGTAATAGAAACCATACGCGCCTCTTATAAACTGAATGTAAGGTTGGAATTTGAGACAGCTCTTGCTTCGTTGAAGCTCGAAACGGATGATTCGCGACTGAGGCAGGTGTTGATAAATTTGTTGGTGAATGCTGTTAAGTTTACTAAAGAAGGTTCTGTTGTGCTTAAACTCGAAAAAGCAAATGACGGGACAGCTCTCTTTTCGGTGGCGGATACAGGTTGCGGCATTCCAAAGGAAAAGCAGAAACTTATTTTCGAACGTTTTGAAAAATTGAATGAGTTTGTACAGGGGACCGGTTTGGGACTTTCTATCTGCCGGCTGATAGTGACGTTCGTAGGTGGTAAGATATGGATTGACGGAGATTATACCCGAGGGGCACGTTTTTGTTTCACTCATCCGTTAAAGTATAAATCGACACTATTATAAGCAGAGTATCATAATATGAAGAAAATTATAACACTGGTATCTTGTCTGATTTCGTTTTCATGTCTCTTTTCCCGGGGATGGAAAGGGGATGATACGATTGCTTTTCGTGACAGTTTGATGAGGAAGGTGGAACATTTACCAGCAGATACTTCTCGTTTGTCTGTGTTGCTGGACGCGGCATATTTGCATCAGAATCCTCCTTATAATGTGTTTTTTGCCAAGTGCCTTTATGAAGAAGCACGTAAGCAGCAGAATATCTATTATGAGAATTTGGGTGCCTATTATCTGGCTGTCTGTTATGATAAAAAACATGATTTGGACAGTATCACCCTTTGGGTGGATGAGTTGCAGGAACTTGCTTCCAAGATAGGCAAGTATGATTATTATCTGGAACAAAAGGCTGCTATCAGTCGCGTGCTGGCTTCTAAAAAAATGAATGAAAAGGCGGCTTTTGTGGCAAAAGAAGTTTTGAAAGAGGCACAAGAGAGAAAAAGTAATAATGGCATAGTGGCTGCCTATAATAGTTTGGGATGTACGTATGCTGCTTTTAATCGTTCGGATGAAGCACTTGCAGCTCTTCTAAAAGGGTATCGGGCTTGCAAGAAAACGACTAAATTGAGTTTGCGCATTGATATTCTTTCTCGTTTATCAAGTAGATATGCTGATATTGTTTCCGGTTTGCCTTCTAAGGACCCCGATAGAGTGAAGAGAGATTCTGTTTTGTTTTATTTAGAGAAAATGGAGGGCTTGTTGAAAGAAGTGTTGTCTAAGGAGCCCAAGACTGTGAATAATTGGAGAGATGTAATGGTGGATTGCCAAACCAGGTATGTTCGTTATTATATGCATCATAAGGATTATTCTAAAACGGCTGAATTCCTTGAAAAAGCCAAAAACTTGCTTACTCCGGAAGTGGATTCGGTGTATTGGCTGAATATACAATTGATGGAATTGCAGTATTATGCCCGGATACAGGAATATGATAAAGGAATCGCATTGATAGACCAGGTCGCTCCGTTTGTCGAAAGGGGACATATAGATGTATTCGAAACTCTTATTTTTTATAAGTCTTTGATATTGCGTGATAAGGGTGACTGGAACGAAGGCATCCATACATTGAAGTTTTTGCTGCATAAACAGGATTCTTTGAGTACAGCTACAACCACCAGCCAGTTGGAACAAGTAAAAGAGAATTATCAAATCAATGAATTGCTGATGGAAAAGCAAAAGATTACTAACCTGAACTATCTTCGGGCTATTATGATTTTGGGTGTACTATTGGTTTTGATGCTGTTGTTTTATCTTTATACCGGTTACTTATCAAAGAGAATTGCTTTGGCAGAAAAGGAGGCGATAAAGGCTGCCGAGCTTTCGCATGCTGATAATTTGGCTAAAGAACGGTTGAAACTTGAAATCAGTCATGATATACGTACTCCTTTGAATGCTGTGGTGGGTTTTGCCGAAATTTTGGCTGATGCGGATAATTTGGATGAAGAAAGTAAATCTGCTTATAATAAGATTGTTCAGGAGAATGCTACACAGTTATTGGACTATGTGAATAATATCCTTGAGCTTTCTCGCCTTGAATCGGGGAAAATAAAATATGTGGAAGGCAGTTGTGACTTTATCGGTCTGTTTCGCGCTGTGATAGAGGAGGCTGATAAAAACGGGCAGAACTGTGTGCATGCAGAGTTGCATACCGATTTGGAGAAACAGATGGTCAGAACAGATCAGGCACGTTTACTTTCTTTGTTTGAAAGTTTAGCCGTCTCTACCGTGGACACAGAATTTTATCATTCGGATATAACAGTAAAACGTGTGGAAGAAAAATCGCTTTTACTGGTGACGGTTGTTAATACACCATTGGCAAAGGAGCGTTTTGAGAATAAAACGGCTATGATTCGTAATGAGATAAATGCTCACTTTATTCATTATTTCGGAGGATATTATAAAGTAGACGAACAGGCAAAACAAGGACCTTCTGTGACTTTTACATATCCGTATGATGTTGCCGGTCTGCATATTCATTGAAAAGTTTCACGAAAGGATTGAGTTACGTCGAAAGTAGACAAAGGCAGTTGTTTTTCTGTCTTACTTCCTTATTGGGTATGGCTTTTTTCGATTAAAATATAACTTTAACACTACTTTTTTGCATATATGCGCAAAAATATTCTGCTTTTTGTATCTATATTCCCAAACAATGCGTAATTTTGCAATCGAATCAGAATAATTATGCAGTATGAAGAGCAAGAATAGCAGACTGGATGCCATCAAAATTATAATTTCCTGCAAGGAAATAGGAAGTCAGGAAGAACTGTTACAGGAATTGGCTAAAGAGGGGTTCCGCCTGACACAGGCTACACTGTCACGTGATTTGAAGCAATTGAAAGTTGCAAAGGCTGCCAGCATGAATGGGAACTATGTATACGTATTACCTAATAATACAATGTATAAGCGTATGACCGAACAGCATTCGGCCGGCGAATTATTAATGCATAATGGCTTTATTTCCATTGAGTTCTCGGCAAATCTGGCTGTGATAAAAACTCGTCCCGGTTATGCCAGCAGTTTGGCTTATGATATTGATAGTAAAGAATTTGATGAAATTCTGGGAACTATTGCCGGAGATGATACCATTATGTGTGTGGTGAAAACCTCTGAACAGGCACCGGGTGTAGTTCAGAAGCTTGGCGGGATCTTATCCAGAGGAAAATAAAATGACAGAATATGTAAATGCTTTATGCCAGAAAGGAAATCAATGTTAGTACATCTGCATGTAAAAAATCTTGCACTGATAGAGGAATCAGAGGTGGAATTCGGACCAGGCTTAAATATCTTAACTGGTGAGACCGGAGCCGGAAAATCCATTCTGTTAGGATCTATACAGCTCATCCTGGGTGGAAAAACTTCCAGAAGCATGATTCGTGAAAATGCTTCCTATGCCCTGGTAGAGTTGCTGTTTCAGGTTGAAAACACGAAAGCCAGAGAGTCCCTTGCGGCGCTTGACATCTATCCGGAAGACGGACAGGTGCTGATGTCCCGCAAGATCATGGACGGCAGAAGTATCAACAAGATCAACGGAGAGACAAGTACTGTCAGCCAGATGAAAGCAGCAGCAGCCTGTCTTCTGGACATTCACGGACAGCATGAGCATCAGTCACTTCTTTATGGAGACCGCCAGCTGGCTATTTTGGATGTATACGGAAAAGAACAGATCCTTCCTGTCAGGGAGAAGGTCCGGAAAGCTTATCAGGAGTATCGGGACTGTGCGGATCAGCTGAAAGCACTGGATATGGATGAGGAACAGCGCAACCGTGAAAAAGCCTTTCTGGAATTTGAGATCAATGAGATCGAGGAGGCAGCTCTTATTCCGGGAGAGGACGAAACACTGGAGGACCGCTACCGGAAGCTGAGCAATGCCAGCAGAATCATGGAACCCGAACGAATG
>OJON01001688.1_pt1 | contig 11033 bp, 13 predicted proteins | sample 1598031 | NCBI WGS metagenome assembly OJON01 (sample SAMN01915216, study PRJEB22387) | human gut metagenome | isolation source: stool | host: Homo sapiens | place: USA | reverse complement strand
TTATTTTAAATTTAATCTTACTTTTAAGGAGGGATTTTTTTAGTAATATTAAATAGCGCATGTGCATATATTTTTATGTGACGAGGATGATAATTATCGAAAAGTCAGCGGATATTATCACGGTGATTTAGCATCGATATATATAGTACAAAATGTAAAATCTTAAATTACTACAAAAGCTATATAGTCTAAATATTTTTATGAACATTGAAAATAATATATATGGAGGTAATTATATGTGTGGAATAATTGGATATAATGGTTCTGAAAAAAAAGCTAAAAGTGCAATTATTACAGGACTTAAAAACTTAGAATATAGAGGTTACGATTCAGCTGGTATTGCTATTGTTGAAAATAACAAAACTTGTTTATACAAAACAAAAGGGAAAATAACAAAGCTTGAGGATTATCTAAAAAATATTGATGCTAATTCATGTATTGGAATTGGGCATACAAGATGGGCTACTCATGGTATTCCAAATGAAATAAATGCCCATCCACATAAAGTAGGGAAAGTTACTTTGGTTCACAACGGCATTATCGAGAATTACTCTCAGATAAAAGAAAATTTATCTTCAAAAGGTATAAATTTCAAGACACAAACAGATAGCGAAGTGGCTTGTGCATATATAAACTATATGTACGAAAAAGAACTTGAAAAAGGTTCTAAAAATCCTGAGCTTGTAGCTATTATTAATGCGTGTAAGGATTTTAGGGGATCATACGCATTTGGAATAATCTTTGATAATGATACAACTTCAATTTATGCTACAAGAAAAGATAGCCCTTTAATTATTGGATTAGGAAAAAATGAGAATTTTATAGCTTCAGATATTTCGGCTATCTTAGATTATACAAAAGAATACATACTTCTTGAAGAAGGCGAATTTGCAAAAATTACAAATTCATCCGTCAATATATTTGATCTTAACCTAAACATTGTTTCTAAAAAAAGTGATACTGCAACATGGGATGCAAATAAATACAAAAAAAATGGTTATGAACACTTTATGTTAAAAGAAATTAATGAGCAGCCAAAAGTTTTATCTGATATCTTCAAAAGGTATATGGAAGATGAAAACCTAGGAATAAATTTAAACTTTGGAGACTATGACAAAATACATATTGTAGCATGTGGTAGTGCAATGCACGCTGGTTTAGTTGGAAAATATTTATTTGAAAACTATGCTGATGTTGATGTAACTGTGGAAATTGCATCAGAATATAGATACAAAAATATGAGAATAACTCCAAAAACTTTAGTTATTTTAATTTCACAATCAGGTGAAACTGCAGATACTCTTGCAGCCTTAAGAATCGCAAAGCAAAAAAATGCCACAACGCTTTCTATTGTAAACGCAGTTGGTTCTACAATTGCAAGAGAATCCGACATTAATATATATACATATGCAGGTCCAGAAATTGCTGTAGCAACTACAAAAGGTTATACTTCACAGGTTGCAATTTTATCTCTTCTTTGTATAAATGCAATGAAGCAAAAAAATATCTTAGACTCTAACCTTTTCTCAAAATTTTGTAATGAATTTAGTAACATTTCAAATTTAATTACAGAAGTTATTAATCAAAATGATAAGTACAAAGAAATTGCTAAGTGCCTTTACAAAAGAAATGATATATTCTTCATAGGAAGAGGTATTGATTACTCATTATGTATGGAAGGTTCACTTAAATTAAAAGAAATTTCATACATTCATAGTGAAGCTTACGGTGCTGGCGAATTAAAACATGGTACCATCTCTCTTATTGAAGATGGAACACCTGTAATTGCAATTGCAACAAATGACACTCTTTATGAAAAAACGGTAAGTAATATTAAAGAGACAAAAGCTAGAGGTTCTTTTTCAATATTTATCACAACGTCAGATGAATGTTCAAAGGACTTTGCTGACATCACTTTGAAGTTACCAAAACTTTCAGAATTTGTTGAGCCATTACTTATCGTTACAGCACTTCAGTTAATTGCTTATGAAACAGCAAAACTTAAGGATTGTGATATTGATAAGCCAAAGAACTTAGCAAAATCGGTAACTGTTGAATAAATTTCAAAGGAAAGTTTGTAATGATATAAAATGGGAAGATAATATAAATTTATCTTCTCATTTTTTGAAGTGTTGATTTTTTATGTAAAATTTGTTATAATATAACTATTGTTAAATTTACTAATCATTAATATGAAAGGGGATTTTTTATGAAAATCTTATGGTTATCTCGCCACGAATTAAATGAAAGGCAACTTGAAGACTTAGAAAGGATTTTCGGAGAAATAGAAATAAAAAATATTTCTATGGTGGTAAAATCAGCTGAAGATGTTATTGAAGCTGGTAAAGACTGTGATATACTTGCAGTAGTTCTTCCGCCACAGATTATTACTGAGCTTATCAAAAAAACTGATAAACCAGTAATAAGGGCTCTAAATGACAGAGTACCTACTGGTAGGAAAATCGTTAATCCGCGAAACGGTAACGAAGAAGACGAATACGTCTTCCAACACGGTGGTTGGGAAAGAATCATTAGAATTGAAGTTGTAACTGAAAAGTTATAACTTCGATCAAAAGACAGAGGCAAAAGCCTCTGTCTTATTTTATATCCTCAATTAAATAGCTATTTCCTTTTTTTTGTATCTTGTATACACCCTGCTTAATTTTTTCTTTACTAATTTCTCCTGATGTAATTTTAGTATTTAAAAATTCATTTTGAGTGTTCTCATCATCCATTTTTTCATCATTTATAACTATAGCCTTGTTCTTCTTTGTAGCATCATAATATATTGTATGAGTTGAATTAGTATTTTCTTCCATACTTTCAATAGTATTACAATCAATGTATAACCTATATGTATATACTGTTATATTATCTCCTGTTTCTTCTATTTTGTATGGTATATCTTTTATATAACTAAATTCTACAAAACCTGTTGGAAATTGAATATAATTTCCATTTTTACTATCATATGAACCTGTTAGAAAAATTTCCTGATGCTTCAAATTTGATACATTTAAAAATAATTTAGAAGCTACCTCTTCAATATCATCCTTTGTAATATAATCACCAACATAGTCCTCTGATTTTCTTCTTAGAGATGAATATTCATCATCTGTTACAATTTTTGCAAATGTAAACATTATCTTTGCTCTATCATCTAAACCACTTGCCTCAATTTCTTTGAAAAAATAATCAGAATACAGATTTGGAATGTAAATTAAATCTTGTATTTTTGTTCCAATCTTGCTATTTAGCACTACATTTTCAGTCTTTAAATTTTGATTAATTTCATCTTTATCTTTAATAGAATTATTTTCACTTTGCTCTACACTATCGTTGCTTTCTTGTTTTTTTCCTGAATTTGTATTTATAATTATTACTGCTAAACAAAATATAGCAAGAATACCAATTATAGCACAAACAATTACTCCAATTTTTTTATTCATACTCCCCACCTTTATATTCCACCTATCATAACGTCAGAATATACATCAGAAAAAAGTTTAAGAATAGATATATCCTTAAGTTCAAAACTAAATACTTTTTTTATTTCTGCATTCATTATATATTCTATTGCTACAAGTGTTGATTTATTAATTTTTATATATCTTCTTTTATCCTTTTGATTTATACAATTATTGCATAAGAAATTATTTCTTACATAATCGTAGTATATTTCATCAACATTTTTTAAGGCTTGTCCACACTCTAGACACTTATCTATATGTGGCATAAATCCTAAAAGACAAAATAGTTTCAATTTAAAAATTGATATTACTAAATTTGCTTCTTTACTTTCTTTTCCTAAAATATACATTGTATTTAAAAAAAGCTTTAATATAGACGACGTATCTTGATTTTCATCTGTTACTCTTCCTAATAGTCTTGTAAGTTCAAATGATATTTCAAGTTTATCCAAATCTATTCTTATGTTATAAAATGTATCAATTACATTCGCAGAATTTACATAGTAAAAATTCCTTGATTTATATAAAACAAACTCGTTATAAACAAGATACTGTGCATTTGCAAGAATTGGACTATTCGTCCTTTTAGCACCTCTTGCGATGCATGAAACCTTTCCAAGAGTATCTGTAAGTATAGTTATTATTTTATCATTATCTTTATATTGTACCTCTTTAATTACTATCCCCTTTAGTTTTATTAAGTTCATCTAAAATAATCCCTTCATCATTTAATAACCCACCATTTTGATTATTCATTTTACATATTTTTTTATATTCAATATAACTTTCTAAGTTTCCTGTTTTACAAAAATTTTCCCACGCTAGATCTTCATACATAAAATCACCCTCTACTCATATTTTATGTAATTATATACTTCATATACTAAAAAATATATTATTATTTGTCTAAATATGTAACTATATTTTTGACCTTAAATCCTTTAAAAAGTTATCATTTTCTTGCCAGTTTTCTCTTACTTTAACCCAAATTTTTAGATTTATTTTTGCATCAAGATTTTGCTCTAAATCTTTTCTTGCTTCACTTGTTATCTTCTTTAACATAGTTCCATCTTTACCAATTACAATTCCCTTATGTGATTTCTTTTTGCAAATTAGATTAACATCTATATTATATACATACTTTCCATCTTCTCTAATATTTTCTTTAAAATTTTCAACTTCAACTTTAATTCCATGTGGAACTTCTTCATCTAAATTATTTAAAGCTTTTTCCCTTATTGTCTCTTCAACAATCTCCCTTTCTGTAATATCAGTAATTTCGTCCTCAGGATAAATAATATCTCCTGGATTTAAATTTTTCTCAATACATGAAGTCAAAATATCTAGTCCATCATTTCTATATACAGAAATAGGAATTATATCGCAAAAATTTGCCCCAATACTTTCAAAGAATTTATTGTATTCATCCATTATACTAAGTAACCTTGATTTATCTACTTTATCTATTTTGTTTATACATAAAATTACCTTAGTATTCATACATGAGATATTCTTCATTATATTTTCGTTTGCAAAATCAATTTTGGGTCTTGTAGCATCGACTAAATATACAATAACATCAACATTGCTTATGGCTGTATTTACGCTTTGCATCATATATTTTCCCATTTTATGCTTAGGTGTATGTACTCCAGGTGTATCAATAAATACAATTTGTGATGTTTTACTTGTAACTATTCCTTTTATATTAAATCTTGTAGTTTGAGGCTTTGGCGTTGTAATTGCAACTTTAAATCCAACTAACTTATTTACAAGTGTAGACTTTCCTGCATTTGGTTTTCCAACTACACTTACATATCCACTTTTAAACATTTTAACCTCCAATTTACCTACATTATATCATTTAATTTTACTATTGTAAATAGTTAATAAAATGATGCAGAATAATCTGCATCATTACATAATTAAAAAATTTCCATGTCTACGACAAAGCTAATTTTCTTTGATGAAAAACTATAGCCTTCATCTAATCTAATATTTCCCAAATTATTGTAAGTCATAAACAATATTACATCATAAATAACTTCATCAAAAAATTTTCGGTCATCTTCTATAAAGTAGATTTCCTTCAATTTTTCTGTTTTAAACGATATCTCAATGCCAATCGTATTTTTTCTTCTATACGATATTAATTTATTCGTATATTCCTTTAGCCATTCTTTCCATAAAAATTGATTCAGATAATTAAACATTTCAATGTCTATACAATGTTGTCCAATCACTTCTCTCATTATTATATCCTGAATATTATACAAATTATAAACTTTATCTTTTCTAAGACATGGCAAATATTTATCAATATTATATTCCATATATAATATTCCATTCTTGAATTTTACTAAATTTTGCACAGCTGACCATTCGTCAACAAATTCTGCCATGTCAATATTTAAACTACAAATCTTAGCTTTGTTAACTAAAAAGGATTCTGTTTTTAAAACACAATCTAGCGTCAGATTATTTTGATATAAGTATTTTATTGGCATTAATACCCTCTGGTTTTTCATAAAAGACCCTTCTCTCATTTTTTATTAAAAAAATAATAAGTGTTATTTTTACTTAAATTATACCATTTTATTTCAAAATGTCAAATAAAATATAACAAAATTATGTATAATGCATAGAATATTGTATAAACAATGGAGTGATTTGTATGAATAATTTTTGTTATACTTTAGCTGTAAGGCAAAAAAAATGTCAAAATGGAATATCAAATATAACAGATAACGTATACACTAACATATCCAATAACAGTGTGGTCCAACTTGGTTTTGGTTATACTTTGACTTTTATTTCAAGTAACTCAAGTACGGCAACAATACAGTTGTCAAATCCTGACTTTATTCCTAACATCTTATTTAATATACCAAGTGGCAGTTATAAAATATTTGATTTACCTGTAGATTCTGGAACAGTTAGAATATATGTAGGCGTAACTGCCATAGATTGTAGCAATACTGTTGCCTGTTGTAATATAATTTAAAAAGGGGGAAAATTCATGAATAATTTTAATGTTGCTTTAACAATTGAAGATTGCACTTATTCTTGTAGCTGCAAAAATTGTAATTCAAGCACAGTTACTGTTACTACTACTTCTCAAACAATATCATTGCAAAACAATTATATTTTAAATGTAATTGCTGTAAATAGTAACTATGCAACTATATTAATACAAAATGGATTTCAAGTAATAATTAGGAATGTAAGAAATTTCCCAATGCAAATTTGTATTCCAACAAAAAACTGTACACATATAGTTACTCTTACAGCTGTAATTTCCTAGGTAATCCAAATGTCAAATGTTCTTTCAAAAAATAACAATATTTGTAATAATGCAGGTAGTAATCTAGTACTATTTTCTGCTCTTCTTTCAATTCTTATTGCAAATGAATTATCAATTGAAGATCAAAATTTACTTTCTACACTTCTTCAAAGTATAGGAGAAAATCTAGCAATAATAGCTACCGTACAATCAAACTGTGAACAAAAAAATAACTCTACCTAAAAAAATAGAGTTATTTTCAGTTATCAGATTATATCTTCACTAATTTTTCTTATAAATATTAACTTCTTTTAATGCATCCTTTTCTTTAAGTGAAGCTCTTTTATCATATAATTTTTTACCTTTACAAATTGCAAGAGATAATTTAACAAATCTACCTTTTAAATATACTTTTTCTGGTATTAATGTATACCCTCCTTTTTTTATATAATTTTGTAACTTTAATATTTCTAGTTTGTGTAATAATAATTTTCTATCTCTCAAAGGGTTTACATTATTTATGTTTCCTTTTTCATATGGGCTTATATGTATTCCCTTTACAATGACTTCGTTATTTTTAATTATTGCAAAACTATCTTTTAAGTTGCATGAGCCTTCGCGTACAGATTTTACCTCTGTACCCTTTAATTCTATCCCTGTTTCAAGGGTTTCAACAATATCATATTTAAAACTAATTTGTCTATTTTTTATTACTAAATTATCCTTTTTACCTTTTTTCATTTAACCACTTCCATTTCGTGAAAATTAGCAATCCAAATCCAGATTTAAATCCTTAAAAGTTTTCTGTATTCTTTTTTCATCAATATCATATATATTTTTATATACTCTAATTAAGTTATTACTTGCCATCTCAAGTAAATTTATACTATCTTTTTTTCCATATTTAAGCAAATTTTTAAGTTTTACAATATTTAAATTTTCAAATTTATAATTTACATTGAAAACCTTTTCCTCTAAAAATTTTTTCCTTAAGTCAAAACTATTTATGTCACCATTTGTATCAAATAAAAAGTTAACTTTAAAATTAACATCAAAAGGTAAAGTTATATTTTCCTTAATATTATTAATGCATTTTGCAATTTTTTCCAAGTCGTGATAAGTTTCATCATTATAGCCTATAACAACATTTAGGTATACTTTCCTAGCTCCGTTTTTTATGGCCAGCTCAATATTTGATTCTAAGTTTTTTATTATATTCTTTTTACTATTTGCAGCAATAATTTCAAACCCAACTCTTGAATTGATCATTCCTGTATATTCATATATTTTTAAAGTTTCAATGTTATATGGTAATTTATCAATACTAAAATTCAAAAATATGAAATCTTGCTTTAAAGCCTTAATATAGTTATACAAATTATTATAATCTGCATCTTCTATACATATGACTTTAATATCTTTTATGCCAGTATTTTTTATCAAGTTTACTGTATCTTGATACATCTTTACCACATCAGAGTTATACTTTATAATCAATTTTTGATTTATATTTGCCATACTTGAAACTGGAACACATGACATTGCTTTTTCCATTATTATCTTACTTTTTTTATTTAATTTTTTTTCAGAATTTATCTTAGGTACAATCACATTATCTATGGCATTTATGCTCTCCAAAAAGTTGTTTATTGATAATTTTTGTTTGTTATATACATTATACCTAAATAAAATATCTTTGTACACTATTTTTAAATTGTTATAAACAAATATATCAAAAATATCATCCAATGGTTTATGATTACATTGGAAACTTTCAAAAAAGCCGATTAATATAGGTTTCTCCTCTGAACTATTTAATATATTTGTAAGCTTTAACATTGTAATTACATTTATATAGTCAATTTCATTTGATAAAATAAATACAACAAAATCAAATGAACTAAGTTTACTTTTGGTCTCAAGCGTACAAAGTTCCTCGCCGTTTTTTTTTAGAAAACACTCATAGTCAAAAGCTGGCATAAAAACTCTCTCCGCATAAATTTCTTTTTGACTATTAATTGCATTATATAGGTAAAGCATAGAATAATTGTTCATCCCTATATCATACAGATTAGGGTAGCAAAGTGCCACCCTTATTTTAACATTATCTTTACATTTTTTTGCTTCGTTGTACTCTCCCCCAGTATATCTTAAAGGATTATCTATATTAGCAAAATTCTCCTTAGTTACCATTAACATCAAAAACCCCTTAACTTAAATTAAATTTATCATATTCAATATTTACATTAGAATTAGACTTAACAAGCTTTAAAAGTCTACTACTTAACTCTTTTGTCAATACTTCTGTTTGCATTAATGATTTTGTACTATACATATCTAACAAAGTATCTATATCATCAGGTAAATTTATATATATATACTTTAAGTCCTTTACAGTATTAGCATCAGCATACTCCGGAAGTTTTGAAAGTTTATACGTAGTATCCCTTAATAGATAATTTAAATTATCAAGATAAAACTTATTTTCTTTCATTGTAAAATCACTATACAGCTTTAAAACATCTTGAAGTAATGATTGTTTTTCATCATTTGAAATAACTTTAACTTCGGTATTATTTTGGTCGTCATTTTGAGGAATATAATATTTTATCTTATCATCTAAATTATTTAATAAATTTTTCTCATAATCTATTATATATTTTGATGTAACTGTATAATTTGAAACATCTAATGATTTATTTTGACTACCATTCTCATTTGAAGTTTCCTCATCTTCAAAATTTATAATTGCAGGAGTAACACTGTTTTTTACATACTCATCTAATGCATCCATCTTTGACTTTAATATATTGTTTGTATTATTAAGTAATAAGTTAACATCTAAATCACTTGTAAGCTTTTCTTTTTCTGTATTTACATCCCTTAAATAATTCAATGTTTCAAGTTCTAAACTCACAGACTCTCTTTCAATTGCCTCTAGTTCTTCTGAACTTAAAAGAATATTATCAAGTAACTTTTCTAGAGTGTAAATTCTTTCATTTATTTCATAATATTTAGAATTTATACTTTTAGAAGTTTCATCATTGCTAAGCAAGTATACTGTTATAACATCAGTGTCCTTGGATATTAAATTATCAGACATTCCCTTTAGTTTATTATTTAACATATCAATCTTTTCAAGTTTATCTTTTGGAATATATCCCTCAAAAATATTATTTATTCTCTTATTCAAAAGCTCGTTTGTATTTTTCACTTGACTAATATATTGAACAAGTTTAGATATCACTATTTTAGCATCAGATTCAGAAATGTTTTTATCGAGTTTTACATTTCTTGTTGATACAACAATATTTCCAATTTTAAAATCAGGCAACTTAATACTCATATTATTTACTACATCTTTTATTGAATAACCTGTTGCGACGTCTACAGTTGATACATCGTTTTTAATTTTTAATTTTTGATCAACCATAGAACCAAGCCCAAAAAACGGAGTATCTATATTTAATCTTATAGCTGGATATTTTTCATATTCATTAGTGTCGTCAAGTTTATTTAAAGTATTATCCATTTCCTTTATATCTTTTTTTATTTCATCTACACATTCATTTATTACAACAAGTAAATCAGCTATATTACTATTTTCATTATTAATATTATCAGTATTTTTTGTATCTTTTTCATCAATACTAGCAAAACAAGTACCTATAAAAATTAAACACAAAAACACAAAAATCATAATTCTTCTAAAAAAGGTCTTTGTATACATCATATATTCCCCTTTATTTTTTCATATTATATCATTTCTTTATATTACTGTAAAGAAATAAAGGAAAGATTTTTTAAAACTTCCCTTTATTTCATAAATTTATCACAATATATATTTTTAGTATTTAAAAATTTTGACATCTCCTCCATCAAGTTTATTACCTTTTTATTAATATTTGTATCTTGCTTTAAATAATCAGGCTCTTTTTGTAGCATCATAATCTCAGCAAATGTTTCAGCTCTGTCTTCCTTTTGACTTGATTTTGCATATTTAGTTAAAAAATAACAGTTATTTAAATCATTATCCTTTTCATAAACATATTTATTATCAAGCTTTGAAATATTTGATTCATATTTAAATTTACTTGGATTTAGATTTTCCCATCCATTATATACACTTGAATTTTTATCTTGCATGTAATATTCGAAAATATGAAAAAGTTCATGATGAATAGCTCTTTCAAATTTATCAGTGTTACTAATATATAACTTTATTTCTTTTAAATTATTCTTTGAAGCTAATGCTAGGTTATTATTAGTAAATTTATCTA
>OJON01001671.1_pt1 | contig 11143 bp, 10 predicted proteins | sample 1598031 | NCBI WGS metagenome assembly OJON01 (sample SAMN01915216, study PRJEB22387) | human gut metagenome | isolation source: stool | host: Homo sapiens | place: USA | reverse complement strand
AATATGTAATTATACTTGAAAAATATATTTTTTTGTAGTAATATATGACTGTATTTAAGAGAGGATGAGATTGTTGAATAAAGATATAAAAGTTGTATTTATGGGAACACCAGATTTTGCAAAGTGTTCATTAGAAAGATTAGTTGAAAGTGGATATAACGTGGTAGGAGTATTTACAAATCCAGATAAACCATCAGGAAGAGGCATGAAACTAAAAGCCTCAGAGGTGAAGGTATATGCAAATGAAAAAAATATACCAGTATTTCAACCTGCAAAGATAAGAAATAATCCTGAAGTTATAGAAATATTAAATAAATTACATCCAGATTTGATATGTGTTGTAGCATATGGAAAAATACTTCCAAAGGAAGTATTAGAGTATCCAAGGCTTGGATGTATAAATGTACATGGTTCTTTACTTCCAAAATATAGGGGAGCAGCTCCAATGCAATGGGCTATAATAAATGGTGAAAAGAAAACAGGAATTACTACTATGTATATGGACGAGGGAATGGATACAGGAGATATGCTTTTAAAAGAAGAGGTAGAAATTACAGATGAAGACAACTTTGAGACAATTCATGATAAGTTAAAAGAAGTAGGTGCAGATCTTTTAATAAAAACACTAAATAAAATTGAAAATGGAACAATAAAAAGGCAAAAACAATCTGATGATTTTTCCATTGCACCTTTGATAAAGAGAGAAATGACTAGGATTGATTTTAATAAAACAAGTAGAGAAATATTTAATTTTGTAAGGGGGCTTAGTCCTTTTCCTGGAACATATATGGAAGATAAAGATTTAAATAAATATAAAGTATTTAATGTAAAAATTGTAAATAATGATATTGGAGAAGAAACTAAACCAGGTACAGTTATAAAAGTTAATAAGAGTGAATTAGTTATTTCTACTAAAGATGGGGGAGTAAGCATACTTGAAATTCAGCCACCAAATTCTAAGAGAATGGATATTGTTTCATTTTTAAATGGAAATAAAATATGTGAAGGAAAAATATTTAGTTAATATGTAAAAAAGTGTGAAAAATGAAATTAAAAAATCATGTTTCACACTTTTTGCAATTGTACCTTTATAATTTCCTGCCACAATGCAAATTTACATATGTGTTTAAAATTAATGAGTTTGTATCACAATTTTATTTTTGAAAGAATTACAATTGGATTTTTTTTATTATTCCAGGTTCGTAAAGAACAATAATGGAATTTTCGGTAAAATCAAGAATTACATTGCTGCGCTTTACTTTTAGAATCTCTATTATAGATTCGCCGTCTTTTTTTAGTATTGTACAATTTTCATCATTTGGTTGTTGTACCAAATAGATAAACATACCAGAACTTAATTTGTATTGATCTATAACAGAGTACCAATTTTTTAATACTATATTACAATCAGAATATTTGATTATATTTTTTTTGTTTTCTTTATCATTTACTAAGGCAAAGTCTTCATTTAATGGAGATATATTAGATATCTTGACATCATGTAGTCTATTTTCTATATTACCTTTTGTAATAAAGTGGTAACTATCATCAAAGAAATCTTTTAAAATGAATGCATTTTGCCCACATGACTTTATTTCGTTTGAAAATAAAATTCTCTCCGATTTTTGTAAAAAAATAGGCCTTACCATAATATCAGATTTATCAGGCTTTTTTACAAGTGTGTAAATTTCTGATGTAATATATACCTTGTAAAAATCTTTATCGAATTTTTCAAAGCCATATTTAATATCATGACAATATTTCGGATCAAAAGCAAACTGTCCCGTTTCGATGTTTAGTATAGTGTATGAACCATGAAAACGAAAAGAGTAAAAAACATCTTCGATATGTTTTATTTCCTCCTCTGCACAAATATTTTTGCCTAACGGCTTAATTTCTGAGTTTATAATTAAGGCAGGGAAACATGAATTATTTTCATCTTTTATAAAATAAACGCCATTATAAAAAGATATTTTTTTACATTTTGTACCTTGCATTGATATAACCTCACCAGTTTCCTTAGAAAGAAGAAAATAGTTTTCATGTATATCACTTACAGAAAAGTAATAATCATTTAAATCATACCAAAAAGAAAACCATTTATTCTCAAATAAAGGTTTTCCATCAGATTTTTTTATCAAGGTTGATAAGCTGTCATTTCTTCTAACAATAAAACTGTTATGATTGAAATCATGCCAACTGCTATACCAGGCATTTTCGTATTTAAATAATAGACTATCTTTGTCTAATAGACTCCAAAGATTGTCCTTATTTTCAACAAGAACACCAGCTTTTATTATTTTTAATGATTTAAACTGAAAATCTTTATAAACAGGGTTAAATGTTTTCTTATTTAAGAATGTAAAAAGATCATTACAGTTGTATGCAATAAAAAAATTATCGTTAAAGCCTTTTATTCTGGTTATATGCCTTGAATTTAGCCACTTAATTGTTTCCATCTTTGATTTCTCCTTTATATATAGTATTTAATTTTTAAGAATATACATAATAAATGTTCAAAAAAATAATCTTGACCTCCTTTATAATATATAAATTAAAACATTCATTTGTATGTTTTCAAAAAAATTATTTCGAGGTTATTATATAATGCTATTTTTCAAAAGTCAAGTAATTGCAAATTTTAGATTTAAAAAAACTTGCTATTTTTGTACGTTTGTAGTAATATATATAAAAGAAAAGAGGATATAATGGGAAAGATAGATATAAACAATTTTACATTAGAAGAATTAGAGGAGTATGTTGTATCTTTGGGTGAGAAAAAATTTCATGCAAAACAAATTTTTAAATGGATACACAAACTTAAAGTAACAGATTTTGATGAAATGACAGATATCTCAAAATCATTAAGAGAAAAATTAAAAGAAAATACATATATATTAACAATGAAGGTTATTAAGTGTCAAATTTCAAAAAAAGACGGAACAATGAAATTTTTAATAGGACTTAATGACGGCTGTGCTATAGAATCTGTACTTATGAGATATAATCATGGAAATACATTATGCGTTTCTACTCAGGTTGGCTGTAAAATGGGCTGTAAGTTTTGTGCGTCAACTAAAGAGGGATTTGAAAGGAGCCTTAGAGCTTCTGAAATTGAAGGACAAATATTAACTGTTGAAAGATATACGAATGAAAAGATATCAAATGTTGTATATATGGGAATAGGTGAACCTTTAGATAATTATGATAATACTGTAAAATCGATTAGAATAATTAATAATCCTCAAGGTTTAAATATAGGAGCAAGGCATATAAGTTTATCAACATGTGGTGTAGTACCAAATATATACAAACTTGCAGATGAGAATATACAATGTACACTTTCTATATCACTTCATGCAACTACGGATGAAAAAAGACGTGATATTATGCCTATAGCAAATAGATATAGTATAGACGAACTACTTAGTGCTTGTAAAGATTATATCAAAAAGACTGGCCGAAGGATAAGTTTTGAATATGCCCTTATAAGTGGCAAAAATGATAGCTATGATGATGCACTTGCACTTGCTAAACTTCTTCGTGGTATGATTGCACATGTAAATCTTATACCTGTAAATGAAATTAAAGAAAAAGAATACAAAAAAGCAAAAGAAAAAAATATTGAAAGATTTATGAATACATTAAATTCTATGGGCATTGTCACAACAGTAAGGAGAGAGCTTGGCTCTGATATTGATGCGGCGTGCGGACAATTAAGGAAAAAATATATAGAAGACAATAATAAATTGTAATAACTATTGAAAAAAGTTTAAAGTAAATGATATAATGTATGAAAATAGAGGTGAAGTATGGAGTTTGTTACAAAAACTGACATTGGTATAAAAAGAGGCAATAACGAGGATAGTTATTTTGCAAAAAAATATAGTGAAGATGTAGCTCTATATATAGTTGCTGATGGTCTTGGTGGCTATGAAGGTGGAGAAATAGCAAGTAGGCTTTTAACAATCAAAATGTCAAGATACTTTGAAGAGCATTTAAATGATAATTTAAAAGAAGAAAAAATTGTATCTGAAATTTTGTTGAAGGCACTTGAGAAAATAAATAACGAGATATATAAAATGGAAAAAACTAGTCAAAAGTATAACGGAATGGGCACAACTATTGTTCTTGTTGCAGTTATATATGAAAAGATTTATTTTTTGTCTGTGGGGGATAGTCGATTATATTTTATTGATAAGAATATGACAAAAATAAATCAAGTAACAGAGGACGATACATATGTAAATACTTTATTAAAAACAAATGCAATAGAACAAAAAGATGTGGAAAATCATCCTCAAAAGCATGTTTTAACAAAGGCTATAGGTGTATTTAAAGAGGTAGAGACAAAAGTAAATGTGTTAAATGAAAATAAGGGATATCTTTTACTTTGTACAGATGGTCTTACAAATATGTTAGATAATAATGCTATTTTACAAACTTTAAAGTTAAATAAGTTTGAGAATGTAGCAGATGAATATATAAAAAAAGCCAATGAAAATGGTGGGGTTGATAATACAACTGTTGTAGTAGTAAAACTATAAAGGGGAGAAAATTTTATATGGATATGATAGGTAAAATACTAGGTGGTAGATATGAAATTATAGAAAAAATTGGTGAAGGAGGAATGGCAGAGGTATATAAGGCTAAGTGTCATCTTCTGAATCGTTATGTTGCAGTTAAAATCTTAAAACCTGAGTATTCTAAAGATGAAACTTTTGTTAAAAGATTTAGAAGAGAAGCTCAGTCTGCTGCTGCCCTTACGCATGCAAATATTGTTTCTGTATATGATGTTGGAACAGAAGGGGATATAAATTATATTGTAATGGAGCTTCTTGAATCAAAAACTCTAAAGGATTATATTGAGGAACATGGAGCAATGCCATCAGATTTAGTTTTAAAAATATCAGCTCAGATTGCATCTGCCTTAGAAACTGCTCACAAGGCACATATTATACATAGAGATATAAAGCCACAAAATATTGTTCTAAATAAAAATATGGTTGCAAAAGTTACAGACTTTGGAATAGCTAAGATTACAAATGTTCCAAGTGCAACAATTACAAGTTTTGGAAGTACTATGGGCTCTGTACATTATTTTTCACCTGAACATGCAAAAGGGGGATATACTGATGAAAAATCAGATATATACTCATTAGGTGTAGTAATGTATGAAATGGCTACAGGTAAACTTCCTTTTGACGCAGATTCTCCTGTATCAGTTGCCTTAAAACAAATTCAAGAAGAACCTGTTGCACCAATAGAAATAAATCCAAATGTCAGTCCTGCATTAAATCAGATAATCCTAAAAGCATTGCAAAAAAGTACTGCTCTAAGATATCAAAATGCAACTGAGCTTATTTCAGATATTTCACAAGCTTTATTAAGACCTAATTCATTAATCTTAAGGCCAGCATCTTCAGTTGAGGCTGGAGCGACACAAGTCATTCCAATACTTGGAGATGATGATGGTGTGCCAGAGGCAGTTCCAAATTTAAGGACAAGGGAACCAAGACGTGCAAATGTTATATCTACACGTGAAGCCATTAAAGAAGAAATTCCTAAAGAAGATATAAATATTGATGAAAAAATAGATGAAGATTCTAAGAAAAAAGATCCAAAAAAGGCTAAGAAAAAGAAAATAATAATTATTTGTATAATATCAGCAGTTGTTTTAGTAGCTGCAATAATTGGAATCTTGGTATATAACAACTCGAAAAAGCAAGCTGAAGAAAATAAAGAAATAGAGGTGCCAAATCTAGTAGGTAGAGCATATGATGATGTAGTAGATGAATATTCAAAACAGGGAATAGAAGTAATTAAAGATAAAGTAGAATATAGTTCAGATCAACCAGAGGGAGTCGTTATATCACAGACACCTGAAAAAGGCACAAAAACAAAAGATAAGAAAATCAAAGTTGTTGTAAGTAAAGGCCAAAAAATGGTTGAGGTACCTGATGTTACAGGAAAAGACATTAAGGTAGCAACATATGAATTAGAGGATACTTTAGGTTTTAAAGTTGAACGTGAAGATGTTGTAAGTGAAAAGGTGGCAGCCGGAATTATTATTTCACAAGGAAATAAAAAAGGTGAAACACTACCATATGGTTCAACAATAAAATTACAGGTAAGTAAGGGAGATGGAAAAGAGACGGTTGTTGTACCTAATGTTTTAGGCAAAACTGAATCTGATGCTAAAAGTGCACTTGAGGCACTTGGCCTTGTTGTAAATGTAAAATATTCTGAGGATAAAACAAAATCAAATGGTGTTGTAATTGCACAAAGTTATCCTCAAAATCAAACTCTTAAGCAAGGAACACTTGTTGATATAACTGTAAATAAAATTTTACTTACAAAAACCGTTTCACTAGATTTGCTAGAACTACAAGGCGGAACAGCAAGTTCAGCAGATACTATTAATGTAAAAGTAACTGCAAGTATTGATGGAGGAGCATATAACACAGTATATAATCAATCAGTTGACCCTAGTACAAAAACTGTATCTGTTGAGATTAATGGATATAGTAATGCGACTCTTAAGGTATACTTAGATTCAAAACAGGTAAAAGAGTTTACTGTAAGTTTTAATTAAAGATAGAAAGTACTCATATTAAAGTGGTAAAATGTATGAGTACTTTTAAATATATATAGAAAGATAGAGTGATATTTTGATAGCAAGAGTAAAGGAAATTATTTTAAATGAATACATTATTGAACTTGAAGATGGCAAGGAAGTTAAGGCAAGTTTAAGAGGAAATATAAAAAGAAAGAATGGAATATTAGTCGGAGATTTTGTTTTTGTGGAATTAGCATACGATAGGTATATGATTGAAAAAATATTACCAAGAAATAATTCGCTTATACGTCCACCTGTTGCAAATATTGATAATTTAGTTATTGTAGTATCTCTAGCTACTCCAAGTCCTGATTTTTATCTTTTAGATAAGCAAATTGTACTTGCAATATCTAAGGGAATTTTACCACTAATTGTTGTAAATAAAATCGATTTAAATATTTCAGATAAAACAAGGGAAGATTTAGAATATATAAATAATACATACAAAAAACTTGGAATATGTATTATTATGGTAAGTGCAAAAGAAAACATTGGAATTGATGCTTTGAAGGAAAAATTACATGGTAGGGTTTCAGCCTTCTCTGGAAATTCAGGTGTTGGAAAATCGAGTATTATAAACAATATATTTGGAGTAAATACACAAACATCTGAAGTTGCGGTAAAAACAAAGAGAGGGAGACATACAACCAAACATGTAAAAATATATAAAGAAGAAGATATGTATATCTTAGACACACCAGGTTTTTCAAGTTATGAATTATATGGAATAGAATATAAAGAACTTAAGAATTATTACGCTGATTTTATAGAATTTAAATGTGACTATTTAGATTGTAACCATGTATTTGAAAGCGATAAAGTATGTGGTGTTAAAAAAGCTGTAAGTGAAGGAAAAATAGATAAAAAAAGATACGAGAGGTATATTGAATTATTTAAAAAGTTAAAGGAAGATTACGATAGAAAGTATAAATAAAGCAGGTGATTATATGAAAGATAATATTGCTGTTTCTATATTAGATGCAAAAGATAAAGAAGATTTTATAAACAAATTAAGTATTATTAAAGAAAAAAATGAAAATTTGAAAATAAAATCAGGCATTTTTGATATTTGTATACATTTTGATATTATGGATGGCATATTCGTACCAAATACTGGAGTTAATATTGAAAGTATTTCATATGCAAAAAAAATGGGCTTTTATATAGATGTTCACCTTATGGTTGAGGAACCTGTAAATGAAGGTTATATAGACAGAGCCATAGAATTAGGTGCAGATAATATAACAATTCATTACGAGATTAAAAATTTTGATAGAAATTTAAATTACTTGTTTAAGAGAAAAAGGATATTAAGGGAAAAAGAAGAAAGAAATTTAAGTATAGGTATTGCAATAAAACCAAAGACTAAAGTCGATGTGTTAAAAAAATATAAGTCAAAAATTGATAGAATTCTTTTAATGAGTGTTGAACCAGGTTTCGGAGGTCAAAAATATATTTCATCCACAAATGATAAAATTATTTTTGCCAAAAACTTATTTCCTAAATTTTATGTACAAGTTGATGGAGGAATAAATAACGATACCATATCAATTCCAATAAGAAATGGTGCAGATTGTATAGTTTTAGGAAGTTATTTATCTAAAGAAAATAGAGTGGATTTGATTTTAGATAAATTTTTGCTTGTAAATGCAATACGTACAATTGAAAAATCTCCTAGAAAGGCAAATATTAAATTAGATACGACCACACTTCAGGTTGTACCAGGTGGTTATGGAGAAAATGATATTTTGCTTGGAATAAATGTACCAGATATCAGAAAATGTGCTATGATGTGGTATAAACATATTAATTTAGATATTTTACTCTTTTTTATAAAATCACAATTTCACGATTATAGGAGATTTGCTATTTTTTGTTTAATAAATAAAGTAAGTATAATGTACAAAAAAGTAAATAAGGATAAAAAAGATAAAGTAAGTCTTAAGAAATTAAAAGAGATCTTTAAATTTTTTGAAGAAAATATAGAATACATAAATAATTGGGACTTAACAGATGTAGCTGGACCTAATATTTTAGCATATAATCTATATATTTTAACAGAGAAACAAAGAAAGAAAAAAATACTTTTATACTTAAATAATCAAAATTTTTGGATAAAAAGAATTGGAATTGTATCTCAACTTAATTTTGTTAGAAATGGTATTTTAGAGTTTCCATTACAGGTATGTGATTATGTATTATATGATGAATTTCATTTATTCCAAAAAGCAACAGGTTGGGTCTTAAGGGAATTATATAAAAAGGAACCTAAAGTTGTGGTTGAGTATCTATATGATAAAAATAGAGTTAGGAAGTTACCAAGTATACTTTTATCATATGCATGTGAAAAGATGACAAAATATGAAAAAGATAAGATAAGAAATGAGTTGGGAGATTAAATATGATTGGAATAATTGGTGCAATGGAGATAGAATTAGACAGACTAATTTCTAATATGAAGATAGAAAAAAAGAAAAAAATAGCTTTCCTTGAATTTTATATAGGTACTCTTTACACAAAAAAAGTAGTCCTTGTAAGATCAAATGAGGGAAAAGTAAATTCAGCTGTTGCTACACAGCTTCTAATATCAAATTTTGATATTGATTATGTTATAAATGTAGGGATTGCTGGAAGCATTTCAGAAGAATTAAATGTATTTGATGTTGCAATTTCAAAAGATACAGTTGAGTTTGATCAAGATGTAAGTTCACTAGGATATAAAATTGGCTACACCTTTGGAATAAATAAAGTTAACATACCAGTTAATATTAAATTATCCAATAGTTTAAAAAAAATTTGTGATAGACTACATTTTAATTCTAAAATTGGAACAATTTTGACTTCCGATAGATTTGTCACAAGCAAAAAAGAAAAAGATAATCTAAATAAAAGATTTAATGGTATTGCCGTTGACATGGAGAGTGCAAGTATTAATCATGTAGCATATTTAAACAATATAGACTTTGTTGCATTAAGAGTAATATCAGATAATGGTAATAATATTGAATATAGGAAATTTGCAGAAAATGCTGCAGAAAATATTTTAAAAATTTTAAAAATATATTTAGAGGAGGAAGATTTATGAAAAAAATAGCTATTATGACAGCAGGTGGAGATTGTGCTGGACTTAACGCAGCAATAAAAGCAGTTGTTATGGCTGCTTCAAAAAATAACATTGTTGTAGTTGGTATTATTGATGGATTTATTGGATTTGTAGAAAGAAAATATATGGTTCTTGATAATAAAATTGTTGAAAATATTGAGAGACAAGGAGGAACAATACTTGGTTCATCAAATAAAGAATGTCCTTTTCATTATCCTAGCAAAGAGAAAAAAGGTGAGTTTGAAGATAGAGTTGATGATTCAATAAAAGCTTTAAAAAAAATTGGCGTTGAAGCTATGATTATAATTGGAGGTGATGGCACACTTGACTCAGCAAGAGTAATTGATGAGGCTGGTATGCCAACAATTGGAATTCCAAAAACAATTGACAATGATATGGTTGCTAGTAACCCTACAATAGGATTTGATACTGGTGTAGAAAATGCTGTTGAAGCAATTAGGAAATTAAAAACAACTGCAGCTTCACATAGAAGGGTAATGGTTGTAGAAATGATGGGAAGAACATCTGGATACTTAACTTTATATAGCGGTTTTGCAGCTGGAGCAGATATTATACTTTTACCAGAGAGAGATTATGATTTAAATATAGTGTGTAATAGGGTAAAAGAGATAATGAATACAGATAAAAGATATGTCATTATTGCTGTATCTGAGGCTTGCAAGGAAAGAGGGAAAAAAGAAACAATCTCTAAAGTTATAAAAGATAGTTTTGAGCAAAAAAGATTCGGGGGGATAGCAGCTAAACTTTCAGCACAAATTGAAGAAATAACAGGATATGAATCAAGACCGATGGTACTTGGCCATTTACAAAGAGGAGGAGATCCTTGTGCATCAGATATAATACTTGGTTCAAGACTTGGAGATTATGCATTTAATCTTCTTGCCGATGGAAGACATGGATATATTGTTGGTGTAAATCAAAATGAAATTCAAAAGATGCCCTATCCAAGGGAAAGAAAACCAAGATTACTTGATCTTGAAAATGATGACATATATAGAACTGCAAAAGATACGGGAATTTGCTTTGGAATATAACAATTAGATAAAAAATAAAACTAATGTTGTCAATGATTTTTGAAAATGTCCCAAAAATTTTTAAACATTAGCCCTAAAAATTAGTTTTTTTAGGGTCGATTTTTTGTGAAGGATACTTGAGTGATTTTTAAAATTTGTTATTGACACACCATCATTTTTCCTACCTTTCATATATCCTACGAAAAAATGATTAATTTTAAAAATCACTTTAGGAAGCATCCTTTTCCTGTTCTTTAGAAATTTTTAATGCCTGTTTTTCAGCAAATAGTTCAAAAGATTTTCTTTTCCAATGATGAATCATTCTTGGAATATAAATCTTCTTTGGATCTGTAGGCAAGATTTCATCAAAGTTTTTAGAATAACTTT
>OJON01001669.1_pt1 | contig 11153 bp, 6 predicted proteins | sample 1598031 | NCBI WGS metagenome assembly OJON01 (sample SAMN01915216, study PRJEB22387) | human gut metagenome | isolation source: stool | host: Homo sapiens | place: USA | reverse complement strand
GTGAGATTACCAGAGATGAATATTTTGAATGGAAAATCAACTGGCCACAGACTTGCGATGGTTGTGGAAAATATGAACCTAAGAAACAATGGCGTTTGTCTTTTTTTTAACACGACCAGGCTCATAATTTTTATTTTTTATACAGACTATGAGCCTTTATTTTATACATATTTTCTTGTTGTTCTTTGATATTTCTTCTTACTCGATATTCTTTTTAATATACTGACTATAAGTATAATAATTTTCTTCTCCAACGAGTTCCATCAGAAATTCTTTGAAAGTTCGATCTATAGGAACTGTTACAAAAAAGAACAACCGTTTTCTTGGTCTTGAACAACAAACATAAAATAAATTACGATTTCGTTCAAAAGAAATCTGCTTTCCACTCGGAATAGAAGCCTTTCCAGTTATCATAGGTGCATATGTTTCAAACTGGTACATATTCCAGCCCTTGCTAATGACAAAAATAACATTGTCATATTCTTCTCCTTTGACTCCATGTTCTGTGGAAAATAACGCTTCAGGATATAAAAATTCTATTGCCGAAATGAATTGCGTATAATCCAACTCCAAAAATGCTTGAATTGACGCATTCGATGAATATATTGTTCCCGATGCATTATGATACAAATGATACCATCCATCCAACTTAGGTGGAAAAGGAATTAATTTTGTTTCATTTATAACCTCAATAACATCAATTGCTCTTTTCTCTCTCGCTTCTCGTAATTTCTCTTGAAATATTTTCCACTTCTCTTTCTCCGATTTCTTAGTAATCGGATATCTCTTAATTCCTAAAGTATCAAAAAGCAACTGCATATTTAACGTTTCTAATGCATGGTAGATTGGTTCAACGGTATCCATAAAAAACAAAAGAAAAGGATCTTCCTTGTCACGTAAACCATCGTTAATGATATTTAAAAGTCGTTCATATCCCTGTTGTGCAGCCAATACTTTATGTGTAATCATTAAAATTTTTAATGTATCAGAATCCGCTGTATTTTGTTTTATTTCTTCGGAGATTTTATTTAAACGTATTTTTATCTCTTCTGGAGGCAATTCACCTTGAAAATTACGATCAGTACGACGTTCTCCGTCATAATCCTCACATGTGATTACAACTACTTCCCCCTGAAAGTTATCTATCGCAGATGTTTGTGGCAAATCTGGTCGTATATCATTCAAAAGTTGAACAATTCTTGGAGAAGATCTAAAATTTGCACCTTTTTTTATCACTTCTAAATTTTTATGTTCTATAATCCCACAAGCTTTATTTGACTGATAAATAGTTTGCCACGCATCTCCGAAAAAAGCGAATTGTGGCGATTTCTTTTCTGCAATAAAATATTTAACAAAGCGTTCGATAATTGGTTTATAGGAGTCTTGATATTCATCAATCAAAATCAAAGGATATTTATCAGAAAATACACGTCGAAATTTTGCATTATCCAAGAGTTTACAAAACAGCTTAAGAACATCATCATGATAAAGGTACTGAACTCCATTTTCCTTATATCGATGTCCTAAAGTATATGTAACTTCATTAACCTTAAAAAAGTCACCTTCATCTGGTAAAAAATCAGGGTCTGTTGTTACAACATGCACAAGATAGCTTTGATATTGTTTGATTGCATTCCAAGCAAACGAATGAATTGTAGCAGGAATAATAAATGAATCTTTTGATAATCTTTCTGTAATTACCTCTACAGCAGCGTTCGTATATGTAATACAAGCTACATTTTGCTTTTTTCGACTATATTTAGACCACATATTTTTTTGTATCCATTCAATGACTCTATTAAGCGAATAAGTCTTTCCCGAACCCGCACCTGCTTCAACGCGAAAACTATGCCCCTCCCGTAATGCTTCGATAATTTGCTTATCTACTTTATCAGCTTCAGCTTTTGCTAATTCATAATTTGCACCATGATAATTTTCATCCATAATCCATCATCCCTTTTATTCAAGTACCTTTTGGTCATTAAGCCATATTAATCCAGATTTAATGTATGCCGGAATGTTATAATCAGTACACTCATAAATAAGTTTAAGTGCAAAATCTGTTTTACATTTTCCAGAAAACTCCAGATCATCTTCAGTCGGGCTATCACTTAATCCATAATGTGAGCGATTGACATTCCGAATAGCTTCTTCTAAAGAATGTCCACATAATTCATTCTCTTTTGTTTGGAATTCAATATGACATTTTCCTCTGGTTTTATCACCTGAAGACATTGATATTATATCTGCCAAATTAATTTGGGCTTTATCATTATACGATAATCCTTTATTTTTTCTAACCCACCATTTTAAAGTTTCATTGGATGTTGTTTCACCACATGAAACTGGAACAGATTTATAATATACTTGTCCATTTTTACCTTTTTGCCCCGATACAGAATCTATATCCGTAAGTATAAGACATGGAATACCTAAAAACTCAATAAATGGAATAAACTTATAAGCATACGCACCACCGATTTCAATTAAAGTATAATATTGAGCTGGTAATTTATATTTCTGTGAACTAAAATCTCCTGACTTATCGCACTTATCTATCATATCAGGTATTAATAACCGTTCTGATGCTCCTTCAACCAAAATTGCTTTATCCGCAAAGAACAAATCACATTTGGTTAATGTAAGATATTTTCTAATAAAATCACTATTATCTGGATTCTCCTGTTCAAACGAATTTAAATTTCTATAAATAACTCCTTCTTTTGTTTTTTGTGCATATCGAATTTTTGAGAAAGCCATAGTATTAGCAACATGAGCAGAATGTGAAGTTAAAAGAGTCTGAATTCCTACAGAAGTAATTTTTCCAAGGAACGCTTCTAAATATTCCGCAAAAGCATGTTGCATCTGTGGATGCATATGAGATTCCGGTTCCTCAATAAAAAGTAATGGTATACAAGCATTTCCGCACTTTTCTATCTTCTTCGCAAATGCTGCAAGAAGAAACTCCATTTTAATTAGATTTTTATATCCCAATCCATTATATGTACTAGGAAGACATTCATTACTTGTACCTGCTGTGTATGAAAGCTGGGTTTGATTTTTTATCTGATCATCAATACTTAATTGAGTAGTAACTCCTAGTTGAAGTTCTTCTCCATTTGGATACCCAAACCCAACCGAATCATTTACAAGTGAACTTAAAATGCTATCACTTTGTTTCTGAACATTTTTATTTGCTTTCTCAACAATAGCACGCAACTCCTTGACTTTTTCTGCAACATTTGGATCCAGTTCTTCTTCATTCATATCGAAAAATTCTGAAATAAGCGAAGAAAGGGAACTATTCTGTGTTCCGTCCTCTCCAAGGAGACGTTCTGCCGGAATAATATGAACTGGGAAAAGTTCTTCCAATTCTTTATGTTTCTTTATCTGTGTTTCCTTTGGATTTTTAGGATTCACTGCATAAATTACTAATTCAAAAAGTTTTGAAAAATTAGCACTGATAACATCCCGAGCCTCATCTGATGGTACAAAAACACCATTTTGGTAATAGCTTTCTTCCAAAGTTTTCCATAACGCTTTTTCATCTGGCTTTAAGCGAAATTCTACACAAATTAATGCAGTGGTAGTATTTACATCCACATCTATAATAAAAGGCGACAGTGCCCCTAAATTATCCTCTGAATCTTCTAAAGAATAATCTACAAGGAACTCTATAGATATTAATTCTAATTGCTCGCATAACGATTCAAAAGAAATTTCTTTCGACATAAATGAAGCTATTATTTCATACAATGCCTTTCTTTTAACTAACGGATAGTCATCAAAGGAAAACGGACGTCCATTCAATACATTTTCTATACATGCCAAACATGATGTTTTAGCTGTATTATTTCGACCAACAATTAACGTAGTCTTAGCATCAACTTCTAATTCAGCATCTATAAGCAATCTGTAGTTTTTAATTTTTATTTTCGATATATACATATTTACATCCTTTCCACTGATACACGCCGAAGTAATCTGTGCACTATCTTTATCTCAAAATACTTTTTTAATCAGAACTATCTGCCTTGTATTTTTTTAATAACTCCCCTCATAATATGTGGAAAATCACAACAGAACGTATTTCCATTGTGACTTTCCAATATTACAGATCAATTTTGATATTCAATCAACTTCACTTCTCCAGCTAGAACCGGAGCAATCTCCTCATCCAATTTTTTTACCATTTTCTCATGAGTTGCAATTGTATTAAGGAAATTTAAAAGTTTCTTCATATCATCCCGATTAAACTCACAATGAGTAAAATCATAAGAATTAAATTTTAACCATACTGACTTTATAACATCATATCCTGATATATTTAACCTCTGCAATGATAAAGGACATTTAATTCTTATTGTTTCGTTCCCATCCGTGAGCAATAATTGTTCATTTTCGGCATCAAATGGATGTGCAACATTCTTTAATTCAAATCCCACTGGCACTTCTGCCATAATTTTGGCATAATCATAGTTCAAAATATTCTCCGGAACATAGTTTACTTTTTCTAGTTCAGCAATTTTTTCTCCAATTCGAGCAATTTTAAGAAAAATATCCTTATCAGCTACAACAGGGACTCTTGCTCGCTTATCTGACTGATTTACAGTGAAAAGTGCCCCTTCAAATTCATCGAGATAAACTTGCGAACATAATACTGCGTAGATATAAAACACCAGATCTCTGGCACTTTCATGCTCATTCTTTCCAAGCATCATCATAATCCTCTGAAGAATATCAACAGATATATTGGATAACATTTTTCCACTTCTTTTATCTGGATATTGATTCACATAAATATGAGAGTTGCCACGCGTACACATATCATTATCTGGATGATACCAACAAAATGAAACAAACTGTGACAATGCAGGATTCAAATCTTTTGGAGCATGTGCCATAGCAAATCCAATTGTATCTTTATGACTATATGCACTTATTATTTCCGGTCTAAGACGTGTTCCTCCACCTCCGATATGGCTATATTTAACCAATAATTCTTTCCATAACAACACATTAGATGTAAAAAATGGCCGGAATGAATATGGCTTTATATTATCAGCAAGAGTCTGATCCATCACACTTCTGTTCTCGCATTCATTCAATGCATTTTCAAATGCCATTATTTTTTCAATTTTAGGTGGTTTATCCTGCTTTGCAAACCATGCACTTGCCTCTGTTGCTCCATTTATAGCTATATCGCGACTCCGTCTTTTTAACATAGGAGCCTTAACATGCGTAAACATTGCGGTTGGTGCAAGCTTTATTCCAGAACAGTGATTAATAAAAATTGCTCCTTGTTTTTTTTCTCCACTAACAGGCCAAAATTTTTTATACATTTCCGTATTAAATGGCTTTGTTGGAGAAAATGCGAATGTATCATTAGCAATATCGTATGTGTCAAATCTCGATACAATTTTCTCAATACTCTCATTTAATAATTGTTCTTTATTTATTCGCATACAATGCGAATAATCACAATAATGAAGCTTTGTTATTGATGTATCATCTCCATATTTTCTCGTCAAAATAATAACTGCACGCCCTTGAAGTGTGTGAAATAAACTATCACTTCTAGCTCCTGTTCTTGCGTCTGCGTCTACAGATACAATCCATGCATCAGAAAAATTTTCACATAAATATTTTCTAGCATATTTATATGATTCTGCTTCCAAAAAAGACAATGGCACAACTAATGAAAGTACCGAATGATTCGGTGAATCCAACAGTTTTTTACAACTCCATCTTAAAAATTGCATAAATGGATTATTAATCTGTTTCTGAATATTTTGTCTACCTCTTCTCAATTCTTTTGGTGGTCTAAAGTCCTCCATAAGATGATTTATAATAGAAAAGTCTTTATCTGTATTATCTCTTATCGTATCCGAACATGGTGGATTTCCTATAACTAATTTCAATGGCATATTAGAGATACGACTTGCTTCCAATAATTCTCTACCTTCAATAGAATCTTTATTTGCGTCTCCGTTAAATACACTATTACTCAATGTATTTGCCAGTAAAATATGCACGCTGTTTCTTTTCGTTTCATCTTGCTTTTTCAAAACAGCCATTCTATAATTCGCCAACATATACGGTGCTGGAAGAATTTCTATTCCGCAAAGCGTATACGCACCATTTCCTGGATCATGGTTAATCACTTCTTCCATAAATGATCCTGTTCCACAACAAGGATCTATAATGGTATTTCCATCATCATAAATACTTTTTCCCGGAAAATTCTTTGATACAACATAATTTGTCAATTTAACCACAAAATCTGCAAGTGCTTTAGGTGTATAATAAGCCCCAAAATCGAATCTTGATTTTGCATCGTATTTTGACAAGAACAGCTCAAACAATTGATGATAGTCTGGATTAACTAATTGCTGATCTGTCATTTTTATAAAAGACAAAAACTTAATACATTCATCTATCCGTTGATTAATAAAAAAATTTTTATCTGAATGATCTCTCAAATAAAGCATAAGATTTCTAAATGGTGTTAATGCTTCACCCTCTGATAAATCTTCTTTAATATAGGCTATAATTTTCCTTTCTTTTTCAGCTGGAGTATCTTCTGGTAAACACAAAACTCTATGAGCATATAAAAGACAGAACATAATAACTTGTGCTGTAAAATCAGCAAATACGTCCGCTGTTCTTAACTTCAAGTCATTATGGTTATAAACCAATTTTCGCATTTGTTGAAGTAAGATAATAACTTCCCTTTCATTATCGTTCATTGCTTCCTCAACTGGAATATTCGCCAATTCTAAAATATCATCTGCCAACATTCTTGTTCTTACAGCAACTAGTTCTACCAATTTTGCTTCGTTCATCTGCTGTGCTGACGGATTTTTGAAGAATTCTCTCATATAAACTTCAAAACGTGGATTAAGCGTTTGAGCAGACCAATCTTTCGTATGCATTTTTTCTTTTTCTATAATAGATATAACAGTTGGTTCACTGTTCTTACTCATACAAAATACAAATTCCAACCCATCAGTAATAATAAGCTTATGCCCCAGTGTAAGATATTTTTCTATTTGTGCAGTATAAGGTTTTGTATCAAATTCTTCCTCTGAAAGTCCTTTTCCCTCAATGTATCCATATATTCCCATAGTCTGTTTATTATGGATTCGCCAATCAGGACGGCCAACTCTTCCCTGTGTTGTAGGCTCAAGAATAACATCTATCTCCTCATTTGGATTGAATTCTTTAGCTAGTGCTTTTTCCATTGCATCCAGTGGCATTCTATAAGATAACTCTGCAGTGTACTGGCCACTATTTATAGCATTTTTATATTGATTCTGAAGTGCTTTCAAATACGCCTTCATAATAGCATTGTATGACATCAGCTTTTACCACTCCTTTTATAACAATCAATAATACTAGTTCCAATCTGTTTAGCAAGCAATGGCGGTACTGCATTACCTATTTGTCTTGCCATATCAACTTTACTTCCAGTAAAAAGAAAGTCTTTAGGAAAGGTTTGTAGCATTGCACCTTCTCTAAGAGAAATACTTCTGTCCTGTTCTGGATGGCCAAACTTTCCTCTTGTAAAGCTATCAAATCTTGCTGTAATGGTTGGCGAAACCTCATCCCACGCCATCCTTCCATAAACATTTCTATATCCAATCACAGAACTATCTATTTTATGGCAATCAGCTAAAAGCTCTTTAGGAAGATACTCTCGTCCTTGTCCCGGTTTTAGAGCTCTAATTCTTTTAAGGTTAATTTCAGACAACCTATCACGCCTGTGCAGCGAAATACCCGGATAATCACTTCCATCTTCAGGCGGCTCTGGCAAACTTCCTATAACATCTCTAACCGTGTAATGTTTCTCCATTTCTTTCGGATATTCGTAATTTACTCCCATATCACTTCGTTCACCAATAATAATATATCTTTTTCTTCTTTGTGCAACTCCATAATTCTGGGCATCCAAAAGCTTAATATGAACTGTATATCCAATGTTTTTTAGTTTGTCAAGAAGTTCCTCCAGAATTGTTTTCCCTCTTTTTCCCGCAATTCCTGAAACATTTTCCATAACAAAATATCGAGGATATAATTCATCTACCAGTTGTGCATACTTAAAAACAAGCTGATTTCTCGGATCCTCATCTGCACCTCGTCTCTGCACCGAAAATCCCTGGCAAGGTGGCCCTCCTGCAAGAAGAAATAATTCTCCTCGTTGCATTTTGCAAATATTCAAAGCTCTTCCATCCAACATATCATTTATATCTGCTGTAAACGCTGGATGGCTAAAATATTTTTTATTTGCTTCTATTGTTTTAATGCACCGATTGTCAATATCAAAGCTCAAACGAATATCAAATCCCGCTTGCTGTAAACCAAGCCCCAAACCACCAGCTCCGCAAAAGCTATCTATACATGTATATTTAACCATATAGTTCCTCTTTTCGTTTTGTTTTTATTCCCGCAATAACACTTGAGTAAGAACTACTGACAGGTTTCTCTATTGATTGCGGACCTTCTTTCAATTGTTGCTTTGTTGGCTCTACTGACAATATTTCTATTAACATGTCTATCGCTATCCCGGCTGAAAAAAGAGGTGGAACGGCTTCTCCTATCTGGCGATACACATCATCCGATTTCCCTAAAAATTCAAATCCAATCGGAAAACTCTGAAGCAATGCCGCTTCCCTGGCAGTAAGTCCTCTATCCTGTTCTGGATGTGTATATCTTCCACTTGCAGGATTACGAGCATAATGTGTTATAGTAATTGATGGTCGATCCCAATACAATCTCCCATAAGTATCTGAAAATCCCTTTGTGCGATCAAGGCATGCTGGACCAACACCTGCTGGTCTGTTTCCTCCATCATGAGGTACCTGTTTTAAAACAGCAATGGTACTTTTTTTATGTGCTGCACTTTTATGCATAGGATCCGATGGATCTGCAACTCCCGCAGCAACAGGTTTTAATGCTCCTATCGCCTCTCTAACAGTTTTATAATTTTTAGGTTCCAAATATCCTTCTGGTAATATAAATTCTTTTTTCATTCCTATTACAACAGAGCGGAATCTTTCTTGTGGAACCCCAAAAGATGCAGCATTGTATATATTTTCTTTAACAATGTATCCTTCCTGTTCATATCTATTTTTTGCTGCATAAAAATATTTCCAATATCTATTTGATAAGAACTCTGGTACATTTTCCATTACAAAAGCTATGGGCTGAATATAACTCACAATATCAGCAAACACATTCACAAGATTGTTTCTATGATCATCTTCTTCATTCCAATGCTTTTTTCTATGAGACGTAAACCCTTGACATGGTGCACAACCAATTAAAATTGTTGGTTTCATTTTATCATATCCTATGTTATCAAGTACTTTGATTAATTCTTCCTTATCTTCTGCCAATTCAATAATATCTCTATTTATAACAGGTGTATCAAAATTATGTGCATAACTTTCTGCCGAAAACTTATTTATATCACAGCCCCCCAAAAAATCAAATATGGGGATAATGTTATTAACCGTAGCAAATCCAAGTGAAGTTCCTCCTGCCCCACTAAAAAAATCTATAATCTGTATCTTGTTACCCGAATACATTTCTTTTGCTAACGGTTTAAATTTCTTTTGTTCTTGCTGTGCCATAAGTAAAAGATCTGTCTTATATGATCTAAGATCTTCCGTTTCCCATATTCCAGTCATCGCATACTTTTGGAGAAACTCAATGTTCATCATGATGTCCTCCATTCGTATTTTCTTCACCTTCAACGATCTCCATCACATCTCCAACATCACAATTAAGTGCACAGCATATTTTATCAATTACATCTGTTGTCACTCTTTCATTTTTTCCTAATTTAGCTAATGCATTTGTACTAATTCCAGAAGATAAACGAAGATCTTTTTTCTTCATATCTTTATCTATAAGAAGTTTCCAAAGTTTTCTATAGCTAACAGCCATCGATTAATCCTCCATTTCAAAAGGCGAAAATTGCCTAAGTATAACTTACAAAAGTATATCTCAATTTTATTGTTTCGTCAATTTTAAATTGTAATCTGCAATTTTTTTGTCTATTTTTCAATTCCAACAGATATTTGTGAACTTCCGGTAAATTTACAACTAAAATCGATTTACCCGCATAAATACTGGATTTTCTGTGAAAATATAGATGAACCAGTAGTCGTAAATACGCATTAATAAAATTACACCATATTCCCCAAAAAGCTTGAAATTATGGGGTATTTATACATTTAGTTGTACAAATCAGTGGAAGTTCACATTAAACTCAATTTTGTGTATTTTGGAAACTTTGGAACAAACAGTGCAAATCGTATTGCTTACGTGGCTAGTATGTACATGTATGATAAAAAAGAAGATTGGAAAAAATTGGTGTCAAATGCACATCGGTTGAATGCTATTTCAGTTAGAAAAAAGTGTTCAAGATAACATTGAAGAAACAGGTTATTTTGGATCATAGGCTAGGAGTTAAGCAGTACTCTGGAGTTGCTTTAAATTAGAAAAGAGAAAAGGCATTTATAGACTTTATAGTAAATACATTCAAAATAAGATAGCAACAGGCTGTCGAAGCAGTTCTACTAGATTAAAACGATTTCTAATAAGAGGATGCAGTAATGGCAAGGATAGAGAGAAAAAAAAATGCAACGAGAAATATTATATTTGGCGTTATTTTAAAAGCGTATCAAATTGTAGTGCCTTTTTTAATGCGTACGGCTATGATTTATTTCATGGGTGTCCAGTATCTTGGCTTGAATTCGCTTTTTACGTCAATTCTTCAGGTATTAAATTTGGCTGAATTGGGTGCTGGCTCTGCTATGATATATAGTATGTATCAGCCGATTGCTTCTGATGATAAAAAGAAAATATGTGCGTTGATGAGATTATATAAATTTTATTATCGTACAATTGGTTGTGTGATAGCTTTTTTGGGGTTGTTGTTATTGCCATTTATTCCACATCTAGTAAAGAGCGACTTACCCGATAACCTCAATATATATGTACTTTATCTGCTTAATCTTGGAGCTACCGTTTTGACGTATTGGCTTTTTGCCTATAAAAATGCTATACTTGATGCTTATCAGCGTACAGACATAACAAGTAAAATTATGCTTGTAACGAGTACAATTCAATATTTCCTTCAAATT
>OJON01001666.1_pt1 | contig 11165 bp, 7 predicted proteins | sample 1598031 | NCBI WGS metagenome assembly OJON01 (sample SAMN01915216, study PRJEB22387) | human gut metagenome | isolation source: stool | host: Homo sapiens | place: USA | reverse complement strand
CGGTGATAGCGCCGGTGGTGCACACGGCGGCGCACTGGCCGCAGCCCACGCACTTCGTCTCGCCCAGCTTTTTGTCAAAGGCCGGCATCACCTGCAGCTCGCTGCCCCGGAAGGCAAAGTTCAGAATGCCCTGTCCCTGCAGCTCCTCGCACACCCGCACGCAGTCGCCGCACAGGATGCACTTGTTGGGGTCCCGGAACACCGCGTAGCTGGTGTAATCCTTCTCGTACCGGGGCTTATTGTTGGGGAAACGGATATGCCGCACGCCAAAGCGCTGGGCCAGCTCCTGCAATCGGCAGTTGCCGCTTTTGGCACAGGTAGTGCAGGAGCAGTCATGGGCCGCCAGCAGCAGCTCCAGTATCATCCGCCGGTGCCTCAGCAGCCGGGCGGTGTTGGTCCTGATCTCCATGCCGTCCCGGGGCTCCATGGAGCAGGAGGCGTCGATCTTCCCGGTCTTTACGTCCTCCACGATGCACATACGGCACGCGCCGTGAACGGACAGGTCGGAGTAATAGCAGAACGTGGGGATGTCGATACCCGCCTTGCGGATGACCGCCAGCACGTTGCGCTCGCCGTCAAAGGGCACCCGCTGCCCGTCGATGACCATAATTCCCTTTGCCATGGCTCACTCCTCCTCAATGGCGTCGATCGCGCCGAAGGGGCACGCGCCCCAGCAAGCGCCGCAGTGGATGCACTTCTCGTTGTCAATGACGTAGGGCATACGGGGCTGCCCGGAGATGGCCTCCATGGGACAGTTCCGCGCGCACTTGCCGCAGCCCTTGCACAGCTCCGGTTTGATCTCCAACCGGCGTTTGCGCCCGTTGCAGATGGGACAGTGGTGATCCACCACATGGCGCAGATAATCCTGCCGGAAGTTCCGCAGGGTGGACATCACCGGCTTGCAGGCCGTCTGCCCCAGGCCGCACAGGGCCGTGTCCGTGATGGTATCGCTAAGAGACTCCAGCAGATCCAGATCGGCCAGACTCCCCTCGTTATTGATGATGCGCTCCAGCGTCTCCAGCATACGCTTTGTGCCCTCCCGGCAGGGGGTGCACTTGCCGCAGCTCTCGTTCTGGGTAAAGTGCATAAAGAACCGTGCCACCTCCACCATGCAGGTGTCCTCGTCCATGACCACCAGGCCGCCGGAGCCGATAATGGCCCCCAGCTTCTTCAGCGAGTCGAAGTCCATAGGGTAGTCCAGATGCTCCTCGGTCAGACATCCGCCGGAGGGCCCGCCGATCTGCACGGCCTTGAACTTCTTTCCGTTCGGTATGCCGCCGCCGATGTCGAAGATGATCTCCCGCAGGGTGGCGCCCATAGGCACCTCCACCAGTCCTGTGTTCACCACGTTGCCCGTCAGGGCGAAGGTCTTGGTGCCGGCGCTGCCCTCGGTGCCGATGCCCCGGTACCACGCCGCGCCCTTGTTGATGATGTTCGGCACGTTGGCGAACGTCTCCACATTGTTCAGCACCGTGGGCTTTCCCCACAGTCCCTGGTCTACCGTCCGGGGCGGCTTTACCCGGGGCATACCCCGCTTGCCCTCGATAGAGGCGGTCAGGGCGCTGCCCTCACCGCAGACGAAGGCGCCGGCGCCGCGGTTGATGTGGATATGGAAGCTGAACCCGCTGCCCATGATGTCGTCGCCCAGCAGTCCGGCCGCCGCAGCCTTGTCGATGGCCACCTGCAAACGCTTCACCGCCAGCGGATACTCGGCGCGGACGTAGATATAGCCCTCGTGCGCGCCGGTGGCGACGCCGGCGATCATCATGCCCTCCAGCACGGAATGGGGATTGCCCTCCATGATGGAGCGGTCCATGAAAGCGCCCGGGTCACCCTCGTCGCCGTTGCAGACGATGTACTTCACCGGTTCCTCTATGTGCCGGCGCACGCTTTCCCACTTGTGTCCGGCGGGAAACCCGCCGCCGCCCCGGCCCCGCAGCCCGGAGTTGGAGATCTCCTGACAGATGTCCGCGCCGGTCATGTCGAACAACGCCTTTTCAAAGGCGATGTACCCGCCCTTGGCAATGTATTCCTCCAGATTTTCCGCGTCACTGGTGCCGCAGCTGGCCAGCACCACCCGGTGCTGCTTCTTGTAAAAGGGGATATCCTCCTGCCGGGAATAGGACACACCGTCCTGGTGATAGGTCAGCCGTTCGATGACCTCGCCGCCCAGCAGCGTTCTCTCCACGATCTCGCGGCAATCCTCCGGCTTCACGCGGACATACATCACACCCAGCGGCTCGATATGCACCAGCGGTCCCATCTCGCAGAAGCCGTGGCAGCCACTCATCTTGATGTGCAGGCTCTTCTCCGCGTCGCCGTGGTGGGTCAGGCCCACATACACCTGCAGTCCCCACTGGGCGCACTCCTCCCGCAGGTTCTCATACACCTTCATGGACCCGCTGGCGATACAGCCCGTACCGGCACAGATCAGCACGTTCAGGGATGATCTGCTCCGTTCCAGCGCCTCCGCCGCCTGTTCGTGCATGGCGCGGAAGCCCTCCCGTGTCAGCTTGCTCATTCCGCCGCCTCCTTTCCGCGAATGGCCTCCAACTCCGCCAGCGCCGTCTCCGGCGTCATCTTGGCGTACACCTCGCCGTCAACCGTCATCACCGGCGCCAGACCGCAGGCACCCAGACAGGCCACCGTCTCCAGCGTAAATACGCCGTCCGCGCTGGTCCTGCGCTTGCCGTCCAGCTTCAGGTACTCATAGATCGCGTCGTAGATAGGCCCGGACTTCCGCACATGGCAGGCCGTGCCGTCGCATACCTTGACGATGTGCTTTCCCTTGGGCTCCAGCGAGAAATTCTCATAAAACGTGGCCACGCTGTACACCCGTGAGACGCTGATGTGCAGCATATCCGCCACCAGCTCCATATTCTCTTGGCTCAGGTAGTTCTCCGACGCCTGTATCTCCTGCAAAATGGCGATGAGCTTCGCGCTGTCGCAGTCGTGGGCCCGGACGATGGCCGCCGTTTTCTCCTGTTCCGATCTCATGCTCTCTCCTCCTAAAACGTGTTGAACGCCGTGTCGCTTTGCCTGTTAATTTTCTAACACTCCACCCGTACTGTACCATAGGCCCGCCCGCCTTGCAACAGCAAAAGAGGGAAAATTCTCGCCGTGCAAACTTTTCTCCACCCTGCACAAAAACGTCCCCGCTTTTTTGCCTTAAACGGCAAAAAGCAAGGGGGCATAACTTTTTTTCATGGCTCCGACAGCATAAGTGCCCCCCGCAGGCCCATGGGCCTGCGGGGGGCACTCTCTGTTTACATGATACCGGACTTTTCCTTGCTGGCAGCGATAGCCGCGTTCAGTCTTCGGGCCGGGTAATATACCAGCAGGCCGAACACCGTAAACAGCGCGCACATGCCCAGCAGCACCAGCGCGCAGCGCAGGTATGTGTCGCCGTACATACCGCCCACCGTCTCCCGGATCATGTCCATGCCGTAGTGGAAGGGCATGAAGGGATACAGGGTCTGGAACAGCTGCGGCAGCACGTGCACCGGGTACGAACCGCCGGACCCGGCCACCTGAATGACCATGATAATGACCGACAGCGCCATACCCACGTTGTCCAGAGCGTACACCAGCGCGTAGTTCATGCTGGCGAAGTTCAGCGAGCACAGGCAGCAGGCCAGCACGAACAGCGCCGGCTCCGCCGTCTCCATCCCCACGAAGTACAGGCACCCGAAGGCCGTCACCAGCGCCTGGGCCATGGCCATCAGGAAGAAGGTGAGAAACCGCCCAAAGTAGCGCTCCACGGCCCGGCACCCGGCAAACTCCGGCTGGGTCACCGGTACCTTCAGCATCACGGCGGTCAGCAGGCTGCCCACAAACAGCGCCAGCATGACGTAGTAGGGCGACATGGCCGCGCCGTAGTCCTTGATCTCATAGATGATCTCCGTGTTCAGCTGCACCGGCGAGCTGAGGTAGTCCGCCATGCTTTCGGCATCGCTGCTCTCCATCAGCTCCGTAAAGCGCTTGAATGCTTCGCTCTCCGTCACCCGGCGCACATCGTCCTCGATGTCCGCCAGATACGTCTCCACCGTGTTGGCCAGGGTGATGCCCGCGTCCAGCGTAGGCTGTACGGTGGTCATGGCATCGGCGTAGCTGTCCAGCGTGCCGGACACCTCCCCCAGGCTGCCGCCCACGGCCCCCAGCAGCTGCTGGACGGACCGCAGCGTGGTCTGGGCCTGTGCCCCGGTGGTGTGCAGGTATTCGTTGACCTCCTTATTGGTCTGCACCGCCGCCGCCAGCAGCTCCTGCCGCACCTGATGCAGCATATCCAGCACCGGTCCCTGCAGAGCCGACGGCTCCAGCGTATCCACCAGCGCGTCCAGTGCCTCCAGATCGGCGATGGCCGTCTCCAGCTGCGCCTTCAGGGCCTCGTCCTCGGCGGCCGCCAGCTGGTCCTCCAGCGCGGCGATGGCCGCCTGTATCTTCCGGTGCAGGTCCGCCTTCAACGCTTCGTCGGCGGCAGAGGTATCCATACTCCGCAGGGCATCCTCGATGTCGCCCAGTACCTTATCCGTGTTGTTCAGCACCGTCAGCAGGTCGCTGTACGCCGTGTCCGCCGCGCTCAGGCCCGTGCTGATAAGCTGCACCGTGCTGCCCGCCGCCGCATCGGCGTCCTCCACCGTTCCCCGTGCGTCCGCGATGGTCACGGACGCCGCGGTCAGCAGCCCATCCGCCCCGTTCATCACGTCCTTCAGCGACAGCAGCACCTTCTGCAGCTGCGCCATCTCCTGCCGCGCACCGGTCAGCTTATCCATAATGCCGTCCGCCAGCGCCTCCGAATCCAGCCCCATGGCCTTGAACACGGAGCCCGCCGTGGTCAGCGCTTCGGCGGCCTTGCCGATGACCGTGGTGTTGATCTGCTCCTGCACGGCGGTCTTGGCCTTGCTGGTGATCTTGGGGGCGATGGCGTTCTTCTTCTCGTTCTCGTAATACTGTATTTGCGGGTGGCGCAGATCGCCGGACAGGATGCTCACAAAGTCCTCGGTAAATTCCTCCGGCACGATCAGCGCCGCGTAGTAGTCGCCGGACTCTACCCCGTCCAGAGCCTCCGCCCGGCTGTCCACGAACACCCAGCCCATCTGGTCGTTGCTCTCCAGCCCCTGCAGCACCAGCGCGCCGATGTTCACCTCCAGGCCCAGCACCTCGCAGCCTGCGTCCTCGCTGGCCACCGCCACGCTGATACGGCTGGTGGACGCCGTGCCGTAGGGGTCCCAGTTGGACAGGATGTTGAACCAGGCGTACAGGCACGGCACCAGGCACAATCCCAGCAGCACCACCACCGCCACCACACTGGCCGTCAGCCGCCGCCAGTCGGCGCGAAAGATATTCCAGATGTTCTTCATCGGTCCACCTGCCCTTCCCGGCTCTCCGCCGCACCGCGCCGCAGGTCATCGGACAGCCCCTGTATCGCCCGGGTCAGCGCGTCCAGATCGGACGCCAGCTTCTCCGGGTCGTCCAGCAGCCGTTCCAGCACCCGCGCGCCGCTGTATACCGGCGCGGCAGGCGTCGGCGCGCTGTCTGCCTGCAGCGCTCCGCCGTGCACCTCCCGCAGTATCTCGTCCACGGAATATGCCTCCGGCTCCGGCGCTGCCGGTGCCTTTGTGACCGGCGTCTCCTCCGCAGGTGCCGGGGATATCTCCTCTGCCGCCGGCGTCTCCTCCGGCGCAGGTGCCGCTGCCGCCGCCGTTGCCTCCGTCTCCGGCGTCTCCTGTTCCTCCCGGGCGCCGTGGCGCAGCAGCAGACCCATCCGTGGCACCTTGGGCAGCTCCGGCAGCTCCAGCAGTGTGCCCAGGCTCTCCTGCTCCATCTGGGTGATGCTCTCCAGCTTCTTTTGCAGCTCATAGTCCGCGTACTCCACGGCGATCAGATATGCCGCCACTGCGAACATGGACAGTATCCACAGCATCAGGGTGAACACCTTGTTCCCCTCCGCCAGAAACATCAGCAGCATCAATCCCAGCGTCACCGCCAGCAGCATCCGCATACCGACGCGTATCCGCCGCCGGTTGTTCCGGTGCAGGGTGCTGACCTCCTCCAGCAGGCGGTCATACAGCTCCTGATAGTCCCGTTCTTTTGTCATCGGTCAACACCTCCTTTCACAGCAGCTCCGTCTCCTCCAGCTTCTCCTCCATAAAGTGGTTCAGTCCCATGAAGGGCCGCCGCACCAGCAGGCCGATCAGCAGCGCCGCCGCGGCGAACAGCAGCAGGAAGCCGATCTGCTGCCAGTAGTAATTCCCGTACATCCCGCAGATGCACTCGCGCATAGCGTCGATGGCATAGGGGAAGGGGAAGAAGCGATAGATATTCTGATAGATGGCCGGCAGCAGCTCGATGGGGAACGTGCCGGAGGAGCCTGCGATCTGCATGACCATGATGACCACCACGATGGCCTTGCCCACATCGCCGAAGGACAGCGCCAGCGAATAGATCAGCAGGCTGAATGTGAAGGCCGTCAGCGCGCCCGTGAGATACAGCATCCCCGGGTGCAGGCACTGCACCTTCAGTATGTACAGATCACCGGTGACGATGACCGCCGCCTGTATCTGGCTCAGCACGAAAAAGAACAGGTACCGCCCGAAGTACAGCTCCGCCGGCTTCGGGTCGATCAGGCCCTCCGTCCGGGCGTGTATCTTGATGAGGGACGACAATATCACGCCGCCCACCCAGATGGCCAGCACCGTGTAAAAGGGCGTCATGGCTGAGCCGTAGTTGGCGATGGGATACACCGCGTTCACGCTGGTCTGCACCATTTCCGGGAAATACTGGCCGTACACCGCCGGGTCGCCGCCCAGGATATTCACCAGCGTATCCATGTATTCGTCTGTGGTCAGCCCCTCCAGGTCGTCTATGGTGCTCTCCAGCGAGGTCAGCAGCTTCTCCGTGGCCGGCCGCAGCAGCGCCATGGTGTCGCCCACAGCGTCAGCGGTCTCCGCCAGCGCGGTCTTCATGGCCTTGGCGTCTCCAGCCAGCGCAGCCATGCCCTCCATGGTGTCCGCCACCTGACCGGCCACGGTGTCCAGTTCCTTTTGCAGCGCCTTTGAAGTCACGGGGATCCTGTCCACCATCGTCCGGATGGACTTCACCAGCGCGTCGCAGTCCGCCAGCAGGTCGGCAGAATCCGGACTCTCCGCCAGTGCCCGCAGCTGCTTTGCCGTTTTGCGGCACTCCGCCGCCGTCTGCCGCGCCGCCTCCGCCTGGGTCTTACCCGCCTCTGTGCCGGAGGCCTCCAGTCCCGCCGCCCACGTTTCCAGCGCGTCGGCGGTCTTGTCCATGGTATCCGCCGCATCCAGCAGCTTCTGCTGCGTCTCCTTCTGATCCGGCGCATTCTCAATGGCGCTGTTCAGCCGATCCAGCGCCCGTTCCACCCGGGCCAGAGCCGTGTTCAGCTGCAGCTGTATCTCCGCCGCCGTCTGCTGCAGCTGTGCGCCGTCCGGCAGGTTCTTGTTGATATTGGCCACGGCCGCCTCCAGCGCCGCCGCGCTGCTCTCCGACACGCCGCTGCCGCCCGCCGCCTCAAAGGCATCCATCATCCGCCCGCAGGCGTGCAGCAGGTCCTGGGCCTGGTACAGCACGCCCTTCACGGCGGCCTCCGGATCGTCGGCGGTCAGGTCCGCCGCCAGCAGATTGCTCTGCTCCATGATGCCGTCGATGACCACCTCCAGATAGTTTTCACTGATGGAGCGCTTCAGCGTCTCCACCGCCGTGTCGGTGATCTTGGTGGCCACGGCGTTCTTCTTGGCGTTTTCGTAGTAGGTGATGGCCGGCTTACCGGTCCAGTCCGTCAGCATCCGGTACATATTCCGGCTGAACTGCTTGTCAATGACCACCGCCGCGTAGTAGTCGCCGGACTCCACGCCGCCCTTGGCCTCCTCCTCGGTGTCCACGATGACCCAGTTGATGGACGTAGCCTCCCGCAGGTCGGCCACCACGTCGTCGCCCTTGTTCTCGTAGGTGCCGTCCTCATTGGTATAGCCCTCGTCCAGCGACGCCACCGCGATGGATATCCCCCCGGTGTTGCCGTAGGGGTCCCAGTTGGAGTAGATATTCAGCCAGGCGTACAGGCTGGGCAGCAGCGCGATGGCGACCACCACCACACAGGCGAAAAAGCACTTGCTCAGCGTCCGTATATCGGTTTTGAACACCGTCCAGATATTACGCATACTGCCTCCTTACGCGCGGCACGCCGCGCTGTATATAAAGCTGTCGTTAACAATAGTGTATCAGTATGTATTATACAGAAAGCCGCCATGATTTGTCCACACAAAACCCGTTTTTTGCCCAAAAATACAGAAAAGAGACGGCTCCCGCCGTCTCTTTCGTTCTACTCTTTTTCTGTATCCTCCGCCACGATGCGGTAGTAGGTATTCCCCGTCAGCTTGTACACGATGGCATACAGCACCGCGAACACCGCAAAGCTCACCGCCGTTGTGCCGATCAGCAGGCCCCGGTTGTCCAGGTTGAACAGGATCAGCAGCTTGTGGATGAACGGGAAGGCGAAGCACAGGTGCACGCCCGCCAGCACCAGCGGCAGATAGAACACCGTCAGCAGCTGGCTGTTGATGCTGCGGCGGATGTCCACCTTGGTCATGCCCACCTTCTGCATGATGTCGAAGCGGGACTGATCCTCATAGCCCTCGGAGAGCTGCTTGTAGTACAGGATAGCCACCGCCGCGAAGATGAACACGATGCTCAGCATGATGCCCAGGAAGAACAATCCGCCGTAGGTGCCGTAGAAGTCTGCCCGGTTGGCGGCCTTGGACTCCACGCTGACGCCCACGCCCCAGTCACTGCTGACGCCCGCCAGATAGCCGTTCAGCGCGTCCTCCAGATTGGGCGTTGTGCCATCGATGTTACCCTGCTGGTTTTCCGGCAGATCGGTGTCGAAGGCGTAGTGCCACGTGGCCGTGAGATACCACCCGTATTTCTCGCTCAGTCCGTCCTCCAGCTCCTGCACGAACTGCGTGAAGTGCGGTATGACCACCATCAGGGTCGGGGTGATATCCGCCGTGAAGGGGCCGCTCAGCGGCGGAATGTCCCGATCCATGACCCGGAACGTCCATTCCCCGTCGACGGTCAGGGTGTCGTACGGGAAATCCGTCCGCAGAGTCGCCACATACACCTGCCCGTCGTTCAGCGTCAGGCTCTGCCCCGTGGCGGCGTTATAGTCCTCCAGCGGCAGGAAATGCAGCTGCGTCACACGGGTGCTGTCCGCTGCGGACGCACCGGCGTTGCCCAACCGCAGATCCCCGCCGTCCGGCAGACCGCTGACGCTGATCTCACGGTATGTCGCCACATTACTGGTCTGCCCGCCGAAGTTGAAAACGGTGCTCTCCACACCCTGACGCAGCTGCTCCGCCTCCGCCTCGTCCAGCGGATGATCGCTTCTGCCGTATACCGCCACGTCCATGTCGCGGGGATATCGGGCATTCACCGCGTCCTCCTGCCCCACATACAGGCAGGTGGTGGACGAGATCATCACCAGCACCATGGTGGCCAGGATACACACCGACGCCAGCCCCGCGCCGTTGCGCTTCATGCGGTAGGCCATGGAGGACACGGACACGAAGTGCTGGGGCCGGTAGTAGTATTTTTTGTTCCTTTGCAAGCCGCGGCACAGCGTCACCGACCCGCTGATGAACAGCAGATACGTGGCCGCGATCACCATGAGCACCGCCGCGAAGAACCACGTCAGCGCCGCCAGTGGTTCCTTGATGGACACCGCCAGCCAGTAGGCCCCGGCCAGCAGCACCGCCCCCGCCGCCGTCAGCACCCACTGCGCCTTGGGCGGCTTCTCGCCCACGCTCTCGCTGCGCAGCAGCCCCACCGCGCTGACGCCGTGCAGCTGCCGCAGCCCGTTCAGCAATATCAGCGTGTGGATGGCCGCAAACAACGCCGCCGCAGCCAGCAGAGACGATACGGACACCGTCAGGGTATAGGTCACGGGCACCTGCAAAAGCCGCACCATACCCAACTCCGCCAGCTTATACAGTACCATGCCCAGAAGCAGTCCCGTCCCCGTGGTCAGGCCATAGGTGATGACCGTCTCCCACAGCAGAATGCGAGCGATGTTGCCCTTGCCCATACCCAGCACATTGTACAGGCCAAACTCCCTCTCCCGGCGGCGAATGAGGAACGAGTGGGTATAGAACAAAAATATCAGCGCAAACACGGCGATGACCACCGTGCCCAGCCGCAGTATGATGGCGCTGCTGCCGCCGCCGGACATGTGCTCCAGCACCGGCGAGCCGGACAGCCCCATCAGGATGTAGAACATCAGCACCATCCCGGCGCAGCTCAGCAGATACGGCAGGTACAGCCGCCTGTTTTTTCTCATGCCCGTCCAGGCCAGCCGGGCGTATAATGTCTTTTCCCTCATGCCGGTTCACCGCCCGACTGCAGCATGGTCAGCGTGTCGGAGATGCGCTGATAGAACCTGGTGTCGTCGTCCTCGCCCCGGTACAGCTGGTGGAACACCTGGCCGTCCTTGATGAACAGCACCCTGCCCGCCCGGCTGGCGGCCTTCACGGAGTGTGTCACCATCAGTATGGTCTGCCCTGCCCGGTTGATGGCGGCAAACAGCCGCAGCAGCTCGTCGGTGGAGCCGCTGTCCAGTGCGCCGGTGGGCTCATCCGCCAGCAGCAGCTTCGGCTCGGTGATGATGGCCCGGGCCACCGCCGCCCGCTGCTTCTGCCCGCCGGATACCTCATAGGGATACTTCTTCAAAAGCTCCGTCAGTCCCAGCTCCCGGGCAATAGGCAGCAGCCGCGCCCGCATATCCTCGTAAGACATTCCCATCAGCACCAGCGGCAGATAGATGTTGTCCTCCAGCGTGAACGTATCCAGCAGATTGAACTCCTGGAACACAAAACCCAGGTTGTCCCGGCGGAAGGCCGCCGCGTCCCGGTCCACCACGGTCACCCGGTGCCCGCACTTGCACAGCATGCCCGCCAGGTTCGATCCCAGCCGGCCGCAGCCCGCCACCAGGATCTGATTTGTTTTCTTCATTCCAATGCCTCCCGCCCTTTGCGCGGCGATCTTGTTACACAGCCCAGTATACCTCTGCAAAGGTTAGCGCACCGTTATACTTTTTTGCCCCGCATTAAGATTTTGTTAACGTCTCCCGCATTCACAAAACCTTAATCCCTGCG
>OJON01001654.1_pt1 | contig 11224 bp, 10 predicted proteins | sample 1598031 | NCBI WGS metagenome assembly OJON01 (sample SAMN01915216, study PRJEB22387) | human gut metagenome | isolation source: stool | host: Homo sapiens | place: USA | reverse complement strand
ACAATCCGCCATTCCCATATCAGATGGCTGCACTCAATAATTACAGAGGCTTATCCACAAAGCAGCCTGAAAATACATTTGCCCCGGGAGTGGAGCTCGGTCCAAGACAGCAGGAGTATCTGGTGGATGTTATCATGACCTGGATAGTGAGGGAGCTTGAAGCAGCCGGGGATAAAGGTCGGTCCGGGGATAAAATAATTTTATACCAGCGGTGTAATGACAAATAATTATATCTGTGGTAGAGTACATTTTAGGTGGTCAAATAAAAGAAGAAAATCAGGACACACCAATAAAAAATGACTTAGGAAAAGGAACCCGGAAGGGTAGTCAGGAAAGGAAAGAATCATGTTAAGTATAGTTTTCGCTAAATACACAACACGAGAGTTTAATAGTGATGTGGCAGGGAATATTTTGCATACAGATGATAAGCTGCGTGAACATATATACTCATATGGTACAGGGCGAGAGCGTACGGAACATGATCATACAAATATGCTGACCTGAATGATCTTGGCAAATACATAACAGATCAGATAGGTTTCGATAGACTGAGATCAGCCAGATCTATCAGCATTTATAGATTGGAATCATGATGTACGAAAAAGCGTCCATCCATGTGAGTATTATAGAAGTATTCATGTGGATGGGCGTTTTTTGCGTGTTTTTGAACTCGTCTTTGTGAAGAAGAAATCTGTCACAATTGTAGCAATGCAGATGAGATGAGAATTTTGGGAGGGAAGTATTATGTGTAATGTACCAACAATTGACATGACAGGAACAGGCAGAAATATTGTGAAGCTTAGACAGAATGCAGGTTTTTCTGTAAAGGATCTGCAGGATATATTTGGATTTGCCACTCCAAATGCGATATACAAGTGGCAGAAAGGTATGGCTATGCCAACCGTAGATAACCTGATCATTCTAGCTGCCATCTTTGGTGTAACGGTAGATGATATCATTGCAGTAAACATCTGCTCGACAGTTGGAATCAGTGCGTAGCATAAAAAATTTACATATTCATGTATATAAAGGCGGACAGCGGTAACTACGTTGCCCGCCTATTTTATGTTCTTGTATGGGGTCTGTATGGGGTCAGGTACCTCCGTCCCCAGGGGGACACTGTATGGGGCAGGTACCTCCGTCCCCCGGGGGGAGAAAATTGGGGGTTGACTTGGAGTGAGCTCCAAGTGATATATTCAATGTAACATATAGGTATTGTGTGAGTGCATATAGCTATAAATAGAAAGGTTTTCTTGAAATTAGGAAAGAGGTGGCAATATGACTATCAAAGAAGTAAGTGAAAAGTTTGATATCACCGCTGATACGCTCAGGTATTACGAGAGAGTCGGGCTTATCCCTCCTGTCGCTAGAAATGCTAGTGGCAACAGGGATTATCAGGAAAAAGATGTCGATTGGGTTGAACACACTGTATGCATGAGAAATGCTGGTGTTCCGATAGAGGCGCTTATTGAATATGTAAAACTGTTCCAGATGGGAGATGCTACATTTGGCGCGAGGCTGGATCTCCTTAAGGAGCAGTATGAGAAACTTGAGGAGCAGAGAAAACAGATCGAAGCCACCATGGATAGATTACATTACAAGATATCCAAATATGAGGAGGCCGTGAAGACCGGCAAGCTTGTATGGGACAGGTAAATTACCGATGGCGAATGCACTATGTTAAAACAGGAGGATAAAGAAAAATGTATATTGAAAATATCAACGGACCACAGGATGTAAAGAAACTGACAGTAGACGAGATGGGAACACTTGCAGACGAGATGAGACATGCACTTCTCATCAGAGCTAGCAAACACGGCGGACATTTTGGACCAAACTTTGGTATGGTGGAGGCAACCATAGCACTTCACTATGTATTTGAGTCACCTAAGGATAAGATTGTGTATGACGTGTCACACCAGAGCTATCCGCACAAGATGCTTACTGGAAGAAAGGATGCATACCTCTATGAGGAGCACTATGATGATGTGACTGGTTACAGCAACCCGCATGAGAGCGAGCACGATTTCTTCACGGTTGGACATACCTCAACATCCATCAGTCTGGCTGCAGGTCTTGCAAAGGCAAGGGACCTTCAGGGCGCAGAGGGCAATGTGATAGCGGTGATAGGCGATGGCTCCCTGTCAGGAGGAGAGGCCCTTGAAGGACTTGATTACGCTAAAGAGCTGGATGGCAACCTCATCATAGTTGTAAATGACAACGATATGTCCATAGCTGAGAACCACGGAGGACTCTATACAAATCTCAGATTACTCAGAGACACTAAGGGAACAGCAGAGTGCAATCTGTTCCGCGCCATGGGACTTGATTATTATTACGTGCATGAAGGCAATGATGTGGCAGCCCTCATAGACACATTCCAGAAGGTAAAAGATTCAAAGAAGCCTGTTGTGGTCCACATCAGAACCCTCAAGGGAAAGGGTTATGCCCCAGCCGAGGAGCACAAGGAGCAGTGGCACTACAGCGGACCATTTGACATAGAGACAGGAAGATCGTTATTTGAAGGTGATGAGGAGGACTACTCAAGCGTGTCCTGTGATTACCTGCTTGACAAGATGAAGAAGGATCCAAAGGTCGTTGCCATCACAGCGGGAACACCGACGGTTATAGGATTTACAGAGGATAAGAGACGTGAGGCTGGAAAGCAGTTTGTCGATGTGGGAATTGCAGAGGAGACAGCGGTGGCACTTGCGTCGGGAATTGCAGCAGGCGGCGGAAAACCAGTGTTCGGTGTGTACAGCTCATTTGTGCAGAGAACATTTGACCAGATATCCCAGGATCTCTGTATCAACAACAATGCAGCCACTATAGTGACATTTGCAGGATCTGTATATGGAATGAATGATGTGACACATCTGGGATTTCAGGATATCCCTATGCTTTCAAATATCCCGAATCTTGTATATCTTGCTCCGACAACAAAGGAAGAGTATATTGCTATGCTTGACTGGAGCATAGAGCAGAATGAGCATCCTGTGGCCATCAAGCTCCCAGGCGGTGCAATGGTAAGTGGAAGCCCTGTGACGAAGAACTTTGGAGATCTGAATAAATATGAGGTGACACAGAAGGGAAGCAAGGTTGCCCTACTCGGCCTTGGAACCTTCTACAGTCTGGCAAACGCTGCAGCAGACGAGATGAAGAGTGAGTTTGGAATAGATGCCACTGTCATCAATCCTTACTATATCACAGGTCTCGATGAGGAACTTCTTGAAAACCTCAAGGCAGAACACTCAGTTGTCATCACTATTGAAGATGGTATACTGGACGGCGGATTCGGTGAGAAGATTGCAAGATTCTACGGTGATTCAGATATGAAGGTGCTGAATTATGGTCTCAAGAAGGAATTCCTTGACAGGTACGATGTCGAAGAGGTTCTTAAGGATAATCGTCTTGATGCAGAGATGATCGTAGAGGACGTTAAGGGCCTTTTGTAAAGAGTATGATTATCTATGATAGATATGTTTATGTGAATAATTTATTAGTAGAAATATAGAACAGACATAAAATGCCCCATATAATTCTGAAATTATTTATTTCTGAATTTATATGGGGATATTTTATTTGAATGTCTGATCATGATATGATGCCAAGTTCTGTCAGAATGGATATAGCACCTTCGGCGTTTGCTATACTCTGCACTGTTTTTTCAAAGAATGAGCATCTTAATGCAATCTTAATACAGCACACCGGATCATTACACCGTTTTTTTATATTTCATAATATACTCTTTATAAACAAACAAAAACAGGAGAAGTATATATGTCTGAAATTACACATAGAAAAAAGCGACTGTCATCCTTTAAGCTGATCGTTTTGGGCTTTGCCGGGGTTATTCTGATCGGAGCACTGATATTGATGCTGCCGTTTTCATCGACTGCCGGAGTTGTTACGCCGTTTCACGAGGCGCTGTTCACATCGACCTCGGCCGTTTGCGTTACGGGGCTGGTTGTGCAGGATACGGGCAGTTATTGGTCCGCTTTCGGGCAGACGGTAATACTGCTGATGATCCAGATAGGCGGGCTCGGTGTTGTGACAGTTGCGGCATTTTTCGCCATGCTGTCTGGCAGAAAAATATCGCTGATGCAGCGCAGTACCATGCAGGACGCCATCTCTGCCCCGAAGGTCGGCGGGATCGTCCGCCTGACCCGCTTTATTGTACGGGGAACTTTTTTGATCGAGCTTATCGGAATGATCGTCATGCTGCCGACATTTTGCGGAAACTTCGGTATCAAGGGAATTTGGATGGCGGCATTTCATTCGATTTCCGCCTTTTGCAACGCCGGCTTTGACATACTCGGCACCGCAGAAAACAAATACCCGTCTCTTACGGGATACATCGGAGAGCCTACAATAAACATTGCAATTATGCTTTTAATTATTGTGGGCGGTATTGGATTTTTGACCTGGGACGATATTTGCACAAACAAGTGGCATTTCAAAAAATACCGGATGCAGAGCAAGGTCATATTGGTAACAACGGCAATCCTCATTATCGCTCCCGCAGTATTCTTTTTCTTCTGCGATTTTACGGGACTGCCGCTCGCCGAAAGGATTCTTGCGTCGCTTTTTCAGTCTGTCACACCGAGAACCGCCGGTTTCAATACCGCCGATCTTCCCGCTATGACCGGTTCCTCCAAGGCAATTATGATTCTGCTGATGCTCGTCGGCGGATCGCCCGGCTCCACGGCAGGCGGTATGAAAACGACCACGCTTGCCGTTCTGATTCTGAGTGCATTCTCCGTCTGTTGCAAAAAGGACGATGTCGAAGTCTGCGGCAGGCGCATTGACGGTTCGGCAGTGAAAAACGCCGCAGCCGTTGCCGTAATGTATTTCCTGCTGTTTTTTGTCGGCGGCATTGTTATCAGCACGGCAGAAGGTCTGCCGCTTAGCACCTGCCTTTACGAAACGGCGTCCGCTGTCGGAACGGTCGGGCTTACCCTTGGGATCACACCGCAGCTCGGTGTTCTTTCTCAGCTTATTTTGATCGTCTTGATGTATCTCGGCAGAGTCGGCGGACTTACCCTGATTTATGCGGCGATCTCCAATAAAAATCAGAGCGGTGCAAAGCTGCCGCTCGAAAATATCACAGTCGGATAAAGGAGTTACTATATTATGAAAAACATATTGTTGATAGGTCTCGGCAGATTCGGTAGGCATATCGCTTTGCAGCTGAATAAGCTCGGGCATGAGGTGATGGCGGTAGACAGCAACGAAGAAAGGGTCAATAAAATTCTGCCGATCGTTACTAACGCACAGATAGGTGACAGCACAAACACGGAATTTTTAAAGTCGCTCGGAATCGGAAACTTTGATGTGTGCATAGTCACCATAGGAGGAAATTTTCAAAATTCGCTGGAAACCACTTCTTTGCTGAAAGAACTCGGCGCAAAATTAGTTGTATCCCGTGCCGAGCGTGATGTGCAGGAGAAATTTCTTCTGCGTAACGGAGCGGACGAGGTCGTTTACCCAGAAAAACAGGTAGCAAATTGGGCTGCTATTCGGTACACCGCCGATCACATACGGGATTACATCGAGGTCGATGAGGCTCATGCCATTTTTGAGGTAGAGGTTCCGGAGGGGTGGATCGGAAAAACCGTCGGAGAGCTGGATATCCGCAGAAAATACAGCATCAATATCATGGCGACCAAGGAGAACGGAAAGATAAATATGGCAGTTTCACCGGAAACCGTTCTTACGAACAAGACCACTCTTTTGGTTCTCGGTGCTTACAAAGAACTGCAAAAGTGTTTTCGCATTTAACAGAGGTGAGTGAGGATGGCTGAACTATTGCTGATCGTCAGCCTGCTTGGCATATTTGCTTTCGGATTTTATCTTATGAGCAGGCTGGATCGATTTCTTGAAGAAAACAGAAAAGCATTGTTAAAGGAAAACGAATCCCGTGAGCCTTCCGAAATTCTGCTGCCGCAGGGGCTGTCCGAAAGTGAAATATTATGTGAGATCCGCCGTTTTCGTGAAACGCACGGAAATGTCGATATTATTCTTTCCGATGGGCAGAAGAATGATTTTTAGACTGCGGTAGATTTTTTTACAGTTTTACTGTATAATAATAAAATAAAAATGGCGGTGAAACCGATGAAAGTACAAAACGAACAGTCAAAATTCGATACAGACGAGCATATCCTTGTCTGCCTATCCTCTTCTCCGTCCAATGCAAGGATCATACACACCGCCGCAAAGATGGCTAAGACCCTTCATGCAAGATTTACCGCCATCTATGTGCAGACGGATACGGTCATAAATGATGAGGATCAGTCCCGACTTTCGCAGAACATACAGCTCGCGCAAAGGCTCGGCGCCGAGATCGTTATGACGCACGGCGAGGATGTACCGCTGCAGATCTCGGAATATGTCAGGCTTTCCGATGTCACAAAAATTGTGATCGGGCAAAGCAGTGCCAGACGCAGATGGCTGTTCGGAAGACCGACTCTTACTGAAAAGCTGATCTCCTCCGCCCCCGATGTTGACATTCATATTATTCCCGATGCACTGAACTACACAAAGCCGCACAGACGCCGTCTGTTCTTAGGTGCAGAGATACCGTCGCTGCGGGATATTGCCGTGACCGTCTTGGCGCTTGCCGTATGTACGGCGATCGGGTTTCTGTTCGACCATCTCGACTTTCCCGATACCAATATCGTTACGGTATACATCCTAGGTGTGCTGATGATCTCCGTTTTGACCAAAGGATACCTTTGCAGTATGGCAGGCTCACTTCTAAGTGTTGTATTGTTCGGATTTTTCCTTACCGAACCCAGGTTGTCCTTTCAGACCTATGCCGTAGGCTATCCCGTTACCTTTGCAGTCATGCTGGCGTCTTCCGTTCTCACCGGCACACTTGCTTCGAAGCTGAAAGATCATGCAAGGCTCTCGGCTCGCTCCGCGTTCCGTGTGCAGGTGCTGTTCGACACTGACCGTCTGTTGCAAAAAGCAAAAAGCAACGATGATGTTTTAAGCGTGACCTGTATGCAGCTCTCGCGGCTGCTTGACCGCAGTATTGTTGCCTATACGAAAGGCGAAAACGGAATGTTGTCCGGGCGGCTGTATGCCGAAAAAAAGGATACACACGCTGAAAAGCTGCTAAGCGATGCAGAGCGGCAGACCGCAGAATGGGTGCTTCAAAACGATTGCCGTGCAGGAGCAGCGACAGCACAGTTTGGAAAATCCGAATGTCTTTATCTTGCGATCCGTGCAGGCGGCAGAGTATACGGTGTAATCGGGATACCGATGAAACCCGAAAGGCCCGATTCATTTGAGAGCAGCATCGTACTGTCGGTTGTGAACGAATGTGCGCTGGCAATGGATAATGCTCACAACGCCGCCGAAAAGGAACGGGCGGCAGATCTTGCAAAAAGCGAGCAGCTGCGCGCCGACCTTTTGCGGTCGATCTCACACGATCTGCGCACGCCGCTTTGCTCCGTTTCGGGTAATGCGGACACGCTTTTGCATAACGGAAACTGCCTGGACGAAGCAACCAAGCAGCAGATCTATAAAGATATTTATGACGATTCCGAATGGCTGATCGGCGTGGTGGAAAATCTGCTGTATGTTACACGGCTGAATGACGGACGCCTGAAGCTGGAGCTTACCGACCAGCTTATAGACGAAGTGGTCAACGAAGCCGTTTCGCACTTGAAGAAAAAATCCGTCGGACACAAGGTGACGGTAAGGTGCGACGATTTGATCCTTGCCCGTATGGACGCACAGCTTATCGTGCAGGTCATTGTCAACCTTATTGATAATGCTTTGAAATATACCGAACAAGGCTCCGAGATCTGCGTAAGTGCCGAAAAACAGGGTGGGGATGCCGTGATCCGAGTCGCCGATAACGGAAACGGAATTGCAGACGATATGAAGCCGCATATTTTTGAGATGTTTTACACCGGAAAAAATACCGTCGCAGACAGCCGCAGAAGCTTCGGGATCGGGCTTACCCTGTGTAAATCTATCGTAGAGCTGCACGGCGGAACGCTGACGCTTACGGATAACGTACCGCACGGCTGCATATTTACCTTTACTTTACCGCTCAGCGAGGTGACTCTGAATGAATAAACCCCTTGTTCTCGTTGTGGAGGACGACCGTCCCGTCCGCAATCTGATCGTAACAACATTAAAGGCGCACGATTACCGCTACCTGACCGCGGAGAACGGACACAGCGCTATTATAGAAGCGACCTCCCATAACCCGGATATCGTTCTGCTGGATCTGGGGCTGCCGGATATCGACGGCACACAGGTGATCGAAAGCATCCGCTCATGGTCAAATATGCCCATTATTGTGATCAGTGCGCGCAGCGAGGATAAAGACAAAATCACGGCGCTGGATGCCGGGGCGGACGACTATCTGACAAAGCCCTTTTCCATAGAGGAGCTTTTGGCACGCCTTCGGGTCACGCAAAGACGGCTGCTGCTGCTTCAGGCAAGCGGCGACGCCGACTCACCCGTTTTCCAAAACGGCAAGCTTAAAATTGATTATGCTGCCGGCTGCGCTTATCTAAATGGGGAGGAATTACACCTGACCCCGATTGAATACAAGCTTTTGTGTCTGCTCTCTCATAATGTCGGAAAGGTGCTGACGCACACCTATATCACGCAGCAGATTTGGGGCAGCAGCTGGGAAAAAGATATTGCTTCTCTGCGGGTGTTTATGGCGACCCTGCGCAAAAAGCTGGAGTCGCAAAAGGACAGTCCGCAATACATTCAGACGCATATCGGCGTCGGTTACCGTATGCTACGGGTAGACTGAGAAAAGCGAGAAAACAAGGATTTGAACTTATATGCAATAGAAAAGTGCTTGGCTTTGCTTTGGGGAGTATAAAACACAGCCTGTGCCAATTTGCCGTCCGAAACCGGGCGGCTTTGCTGTTTTTACGGAAATATACTGCTCACTATTCCAGACTGACGGACGCCGCCATTGTAGAATAAATCACTTTGCAGTAACTGTTACGCCCGCAACCTTAATCAAAGATCAAAATTTTTTCTAATCATTTTCCTGTTAGCTATAAAGATGATACAAAATGATAAATGTAAGTGTGTCTTACGGTCACATATAAATGGGAGGCGCGTAAAATGTGGATATTATTTGCAGTGAGTTCTTCGTCATTTGCGGGGATCACGGCGATACTTGCAAAATGCGGTATAAGAAAGACGGATTCTGATGTGGCGACGGCTATAAGGACAGTTGTGGTTCTGCTGTTTGCTTGGCTGATGGTTCTTGTCACAGGAGCCTGGACTGCAGACACACATATCAGCGGTAAGACACTTCTCTTTCTGATCCTCTCCGGCCTTGCAACTGGAGCATCCTGGCTGTGTTATTTCAGGGCGCTGCAGAAAGGGGATATCAACAAGGTCGTTCCCATAGACAAATCAAGCACCGTGCTCACGATTCTGCTTGCCCTCATATTCCTACATGAGGGGATCACCTGGGTTAAGGGTATCTCAATAGTTATGATAGGTGTGGGCACCATGCTTATGATCACCAAAAAGAAAACTGCAGATGATCAGGAGATGTCAGGGAAAGATGTCGAATATATGTCAACAGACGGTGGCAGTGTGGCACAGAAACAGCGGGGAATGGGACTTTTGCATGGCAGCTGGCTGCTGTACGCGGTGCTCTCAGCTGTCTTTGCCAGTTTGACAGCGATACTCGGCAAGGTAGGGATATCGGATATCAACTCAAATCTGGGCACGGCGATCAGGACAACGGTGGTTCTTGTCATGGCTTGGCTTATGGTGTTTGTGTCAGGAAAACAGCATGAGATAAAGGGCATAGAGAAGAAGGAGCTGCTGTTTATTGCGCTCTCCGGAATAGCCACGGGAGCATCCTGGCTGTGTTATTACAGGGCACTTCAGGACGGACCGGCAAGCGTGGTAGTACCGATAGACAAGCTGAGCATGCTCATCACCATTGCATTTTCAGGAATCGTGTTCCACGAAAAGCTGACCAAGAAAGCGGCTGTTGGCGTGGTATGCATCACTGCTGGAACTCTCTTAATTGCCATGAATTTCTGAATATTTTACGGTCTATTTAGAAAGTATTTATAGTTTCTTCCTGTGGATTTTATATCTATCGTTTACACTATATACAACGAAAAAGATATAGAGGATACATTTGTACATGAGAAGCTTATCAAGCTGTGCTTGATGGCAGAACAGGCAGGAGGCGTTAAATATGAGAACAGCAGACCATATGAATCTGAGCAGATATATTATGGATCACATGGATGCCGGCGCATCTAAGCTGCAGAAGGCGGCGTTCATATTTGGCAGCATAGAGCCGGATATCAATATGCTGACTTATTTCAGGGGCAGCATCCGTGACGAGGAGAAACTTAGAGGACACAATTACGAAAATGTCATGAAGTATATGGAAAAACTTACAAAGAAACTTGAGAAAGGCGGAATGGGAACTGTCAGACAGAGCTTTCTTCTCGGAAAGCTTGTTCACTATGTGGCGGATTCATTCACATATCCGCACAACAGTATATTTTCTGGGAATCTTAGAGAACACTGCCAATACGAGACAGAGCTGCATGACTATGTGAATCAGATGATATCATCCGATAATGTAAATTTAGATAGTATTGATGATGGAATAGATATAGTTGAATATCTTGAGGAAATTCATTACAGATATGTCAGTGAGGCTCTGGGATGCGAGAATGATTACAGACATATCACACATGCAATATCCGTGGTTACAGAGCGGTTCTGGCAGACAGAGAGTGTGTCAGTGCCATCCATGCGTGATGTTGCAATTGCATGTAAGGAACATATGCCGGTTACGGCAAATGCAAGTATGGCAGCAGCTGGCAAGATTGGAATGGAGTCTACAGGGGTGGCGTAGGATAGCACGCCGTAAAAAAGTCCAGTATATCGAAATTGAGCCGACAACAAAGACTTGGTTAAGAAACTTCATAAAAACAACAAAACAGCTTGAGAAAAACAATTTAAAATTACCTCTTGCATTATTTTCTGAAGTCTGCTATTATAAGTCACGACAAAGGCGTCAAATGAATCGAAAAGATTCGTTTGGCGCCTTTTCGCGTATGTAGTACCGGGAGAATGAGATATCGCATCCTTCGGGTGAATAAAGGTTAAGGAGGAAGAAACTATGAATTATCCATCGATCGCCGCTCAGATCGTCGCCGCTGTCGGCGGAAGGGAAAACCTGAGCAACGTCATG
>OJON01001616.1_pt1 | contig 11509 bp, 10 predicted proteins | sample 1598031 | NCBI WGS metagenome assembly OJON01 (sample SAMN01915216, study PRJEB22387) | human gut metagenome | isolation source: stool | host: Homo sapiens | place: USA | reverse complement strand
ATTCCGTCGGTTAGCTTCAGAGCGCAAAGAATATCGTAAATAGACAGTTCGATCTCCACCACCGGGACGCGCAGATCCTGCCGCAGCATAAAGGCGGTACCGCCTCGTGACACTACTGCGTCATAATTGCCGTGGAAGTTGTCCTTTGCGATCTGGAGACCCTGCTCCCGGTCGCCGACGAACACTGTCAGATCGATCTGGGGATAGTCGTTTGCCATGGCGGTCATCAGCTGTTTCATGCCCTCGTAAGGGGCGATGGCAAGAACGCGGATGCGGTCATTCATAAGAACGCTCCTCTCTTGTACGCTTCAAATATAAACACATTATATCAAATGCACAAAAGATAATCAATTATTTTTCTACATGTTTCAAAAATAAACGATGAAGATGCGAAGAAAGATTGAAAAACGAAGAAAGAGCTTATACAATGATACTAAACAGAGTTAGATATATGTTAAATTTTTGCTGATTCAACCAAAACACTGGAACACAGTAAAAATATGTTTCAAATATGAACGTCCAGAGGGGGGGAATGTATGGTCAGGTTGTTGATAATCGCGGACGACTTTACGGGAGCACTGGATACCGGCGTGCAGTTTGCCACCAGAGGCGCGACGACCCGTGTCGTAACAAATGCGGATTATGATTTCAAGCAGGCGGACGCAGAGGTTTTGGTGATGGTAGCGGAGAGCCGCCACCTGCCGCCCGCAGAGGCTTACAGTATGGTGTACCGTGCGGCGCGGAACGCTCGTGAGGCCGGCATCCCATACGTTTACAAAAAAACGGATTCTGCCCTGCGGGGCAATATCGGCAGCGAGCTGGCTGCTGTGATGGACGCCGCGGAAATGACGGCGATGCCCTTCCTGCCCGCCTTCCCCAAGATGAAGCGGGTGACTCGGAACGGTGTGCATTATGTGGACGGCGTGCCGGTGGCGGAGAGCGTATTCGGAAAAGACCCCTTTGAGCCGGTGACGGCCTCCGCACTGACGGAGATCATTGGAAGCCAGACGGAAAAGCCGGTCGTGTGTCATCGACTGGACAGTCCGGTGGCGCCGGAGCTTCCCGGCATCCAGGTCTACGATGCCGAAACTGACGGAGATCTGGCCCGCATTGGCAGTGCCTTGGGGCCCGGCGGGCTCCACATTTCCGCAGGCTGCGCCGGATTTGCCACGGCACTGGCGGACATTCTGGGCCTGAGAGGACCCACGCCCCGGATGCCCCTGCTGCCCCGGGCACTGTTTGTGGCCTGCGGCAGCGTGAATCCAGTGACGCTGCGGCAGATGCAAACGGCGGAGGAGGCAGGTTTTGTGCACATCCACCTGAACCCCGTGCAGAAGCTGGAGCCCTCCTGGCTGGAGAGCAGAGATTGCGAAAGCAAGATTAAATCCTGGCTGGAGCAGGCCGCCGGGTGCCGGCGCTGCATTCTGGATGTTAACGATCCAGAGGGCCGAAACGACACAGCAGAGTACGCCGCAGAACACGGCCTGACTACGGAGGACCTGCGGGTCCGCATCTCCACCCAGCTGGCCCATCTGATGAAGCGGCTGCTGGACAGCGGCCTGGACGCCACCATCCTCTGCACCGGCGGCGATACGCTCTTGGCCCTGATGCGCACCGTGGGCGTGACGGAGCTGACGCCGGTGCGAGAGCTTGCCACCGGCGCTGTGCTGACCAACTTTGTTTACCAAGGGAAGACCTACCACATCATCTCAAAATCCGGCGGATTCGGAGAGCCTGCATTGTTCTGTGGGCTGGCTGCTTTGGTGGGAGCCGGAAATCAAAGGAGGATATATTATGCTGACCAAATACAATTTGAAAATGCCCCACGCTGTTTTCAGCGGTGAGGACGCGCTGGACAAGATCACCGACATTCTGGCGAAGAATCAGGTGAAGCGCTTGGCAATCTTCACCGACAAGGGTATTGAGGGCGCCGGTCTGCTGGACTTCCCCATGGCCCGTGTCAAGGCTTCCGGTGTGGCTTACACCGTTCTGGACGACCTGCCTGCCGAGCCTTCCTACATGGAAGCCCAGAAGCTGGTGGACCAGTGCAAGGAATACGGTGCTGACTTTATCATGGCTGTCGGCGGCGGCAGCGTGCAGGATACTGCCAAGCTGGCTTCCATCCTGATGACCGATGAGTACGGCATCAAGGAGCTGCTGGATGAGCCCGGCCGCGCCAAGAAGTGCATCAAGACCCTGATGATCCCCACTACCGCCGGCACCGGCTCTGAGGCCACGCCCAACGCCATCGTGGCCGTGCCTGAGAAGCAGCTGAAGGTGGGCATCGTGAACACCAACATGATCGCGGATTACGTCATTTTGGACGCCGTTATGATCAAGAAGCTGCCCCGGAAAATTGCCGCCGCCACCGGCGTAGACGCCCTGGCTCACGCCATTGAGTGCTGGACCTCTAACAAGGCCAACCCCTTCAGCGACATCTTCGCCATGCAGGCTCTGGACATGATCCTGAACAACATCGAGCGGGCCTGCGACGATCCCGAGGCCATGGACGCCAAGAACAAGATGCAGATCGCCAGCTTCTACGCCGGCGTGGCCATCACCGCCTCTGGCACCACCGCCGTACACGCTCTGAGCTATCCCTTGGGCGGCAAGTATCACATCGCCCACGGCGTGTCCAACGCCATCCTGCTGGCCCCTGTCATGCGGTTCAACGAGCCCGCCTGCCGGGAGCGCCTGGCCGAGGCCTATGACCGCTGTCTGCGGGGCGATGCCAAGACTGTGGAGGAGAAGAGCGCGGCCGTCATCGCCAAGCTGGAGGGCATTGTGAAGCACCTGGACATTCCCACCAGTCTGACCGAGTTCGGCGTGCCCAGGGAGGATCTGGAAGCCCTGGTCGCCTCCGGCATGGAAGTCACCCGCCTGCTGGTGAACAATATGCGGGAGGTCACCCCCGACGATGCCCGCCGGATCTATCAGGAAGTTTTGTAAAAAGTTTGCATAAGGAGAGACCGACTATGAAGAACGTCCCCATTAAGGGTATCATTCCTCCTATCGTTACCCCTATGAGCGCTGATGAGAGCGTGAATATCCCGGAGCTGCGCAACCAGATCGAGCGGCAGATTGCCGGCGGCGTCCACGGCATTTTCCCCTTCGGCACCAACGGCGAGGGCTATATCCTGAGCATGAAGGAGAAGGAGGAGGTCCTGGAGGCCACCATCGACCAAGTGAAGGGCCGAATCCCCGTGTATGCCGGCACCGGCTGTATCTCTACCCGTGATACCATCTACATGAGCAAGCGGGCCGAGGAGATGGGCGCCGATGTCCTGTCCATCATCACCCCCAGCTTCGCCCTGGCCAGCCAGAAGGAGCTGTATGACCACTACAGCGAGGTGGCCAAGCATGTAAGCATTCCCATCGTGCTGTACAATATCCCCGCCCGCACTGGCAACAAGCTGCTGCCCGAGACTGTGGGCAAGCTGGCCCGAGATGTGGACGTCATCATGGGTGCCAAGGACTCCAGCGGCGACATTGAGAACCTGAAGGCGTATATCCGGGAGACCCGGGATATCGGCAAGGATTTTGCCGTGCTGGCTGGCAACGACGGCAACATCCTGACCTGCCTGAAGGAAGGCGGTGCCGGCGGCATCGCGGGCCGTGCCAACCTGTATCCCAAGACGCTGGCTTCCATTTACAACTACTTTGTGGCCGGTGATCTCGAGAAGGCCCAGGAGGCCCAGGACGCTGTGGCCACGCTGTCCCGCGTGTTCAAGTTCGGCAACCCCAACACCATCATCAAAAAGGCCGTCAACCTGCTGGGCTATCCCGTGGGCGACTGCCGCAAGCCCTTCAACTACCTGTGTGATGAAGGCATCGAGGAGCTGAAGGCTGTCCTGAAGGAAAACGCAGAAAAGGGGCTCTGCTGAGTGCGGCCTTTCATCCAAGACGTTTAAGGAGGAGTACATATGAACAAACCCATTCTCGGTATCTCCATGGGCGACCCTTTCGGCAACGGTCCGGAGATCACGGTTAAGGCCCTGTCCGACAAGACCATCTATGACCGCTGCCGCCCCGTTGTCATCGGCGACGTCAGCTCTATGGAATATGCCGCTAAGGTTGCCAAGAAGGTCTCCGGCATTGACATGAAGATCCGCCCCATCAAAGTCATCAGCGAGGCCAACTATGAGTACGGCGTCATCGACGTGTACGATATGGGCATCGTCAAGGCGGAGGACATTCCCGGCGACCCCGAAAATCCCAAGCCTTTCGGCCTGGGTGCCACCGCTCTGGGCGGCGAGGCGGCCTTCCAGTACGTGGTGAAGGTCATCGAGCTGGCCATGGCCGGTGAGATCGACGCCACCATCACCAATGCCCTGAGCAAGGAAGCCATCAACATGGCCGGCCACCATTACTCCGGCCACACTGAGATCTACGCCGACTACACCCACACCAGCAAGTACACCATGATGCTGGCCCACGAGGACCTGCGAGTGGTCCACGTCTCCACACACGTCGCCCTGCGGGAGGCCTGCGACCGGGTGAAGAAGGACCGCGTCCTGGATGTCATCCGCATCGCCAACGAGGGCTGCAAGGCCATCGGCATCAAGGAGCCCAAGCTGGCTGTCGCCGGTCTGAACCCCCACTGCGGTGAGAACGGCATGTTCGGCACCGAGGAGATCGAGGAGATCCAGCCCGCCATTGACATCGCTCTGGCCGAGGGCATCAACATCGTGGAGAAGAAGCCCACGCCTCCCGACACTGTGTTCTCCAAGGCGCTGGGTGGCTGGTACGACATCGTGGTGGTCATGTACCACGATCAGGGCCACATCCCCCTGAAGGTGGAGGGCTTTGTGTACAACAAGGCCGAGGGCCACTGGGACGCCGTGGCTGGCGTCAACGTGACGCTGGGTCTGCCCATCATCCGCTCCTCCGTGGACCACGGTACCGGCTTCGGCCATGCCGGCGACGGCCACGCCAATGAGCTGAGCCTGGTCAACGCCATGGATTACGGCATCCGCATGGCCAACGCCAAGGCTGAGAACTGAGTCATTCGGGAAAGAGGGGACCGCTCTATGAAAGTTACCATGACGGAAGCAATCTGCCAGGAGGGCTTGGCACTTCTGGAGGGGAAAGCTGACATTTTTGTGGCGCATGACGCCCATCCGCACAACTATCTGGACCAACTCAAGGACACGGACGCCTTTATCGTGCGCGTGGCTGACAAGGGCGCCATCGACAAGGAAACCATGGAGAGCAGCGACAGCCTGAAGGTCATCGGCCGCACCGGCATCGGCTATGACAGCGTCGATGTGGAGTCCGCCACCAAGCTGGGCATCCCCGTGGTGGTCACGCCCGGCGCCAACAACCGCAGTGTGGCCGAGCACGCCATCACCCTGATGCTGGCCCTGTCCAAGAACATGGTGGAGAGCGATGTGGAGCAGCGCAAGGGCAACTGGAAGATCCGGGACGCCAAGAAGGCCTTTGAGGTGGAGAAAAAGACCTGCCTCATCATCGGCCTGGGCACCATCGGCAAGATCATCGCCCACCTGTGCATCGGCCTGGACATGAAGGTCATCGGCTACGATACCTTCCTGAGCAAGGAGCAGATGGCTGAGCTGGGCGTGGAGAAGTACGACGACAAGTTCGAGGCTCTAAAGGCCGCCGACGTGGTCATCGTGCAGATGCCTCTGATCGAGGGCGTCACCAACAACACCATCGCCAAGGCGGAGCTGGACGCCATGAAGCCCACGGCACTCCTGATCAACTGCAGCCGGGGCGAGATTGTCAACGAGCCTGACCTGTGCGAGGCGCTGAAGAGCGGCAGCATCGCGGGCGCCGGCCTGGACGTGTTCTGGAACGAGCCTACCCACATCGACGACGAGATTCTGCACTGCCCCAACGTCATCGCCAGCCCCCACAGCGCCGCCCAGACCCGGGAGGCCGTCATCAAGATGGCGAAGATGTGCGTGAATGGCTGCCTGGCCGTTGTGGACGGCAAGAAGTGGCCCTATGTGGCTGACAAGGCTGTTTACGACCATCCCAAGTGGGCCGGCAAGGAATGGGCTGAGGTATAACTCATGACGGAAGCCGTACAGACGCTGAAACGGCAGCGTGTTCGGATGATACTGGTCAATCTGGCCTATTTCATGGTACTGTTGCTTTTGGGCGTGCTGCTCTTTTTGCAAAACGACGCCGCAGGCGTGACCGGCTATCTGCTGGTCGCCGCCTGCCTGGCGGGATATCTCCTGCTGGTGCGGCCCATGAGCAAACGGTACGTCAATGCGGTGCGGGAGGCAATTCTCCGGTATGCTGTGTGTGCCGAACTGACCGATTTCAATCACCAGTCAAAGAGCGGCGTCACAGCGGAGGCAGTCCGTGCCTGCGGATTGGTGCCCGCCAGTGCGGACACCTTTATGAGCCGTGAGCACATCACCGGAAACTGCGGCACGATGGCGGTGGAGATGGCCGACGTCACGTTCCCCATCATTGAGGACGGACGCAACGCCATGTTCAGCGGAGCGTTTGTACAGCTCGCCTGGCCAGGCGCGGACTTTGCGCCGGTCACGGTCAAAGCAGGGGAGACGGGGAGCCTGAGCCTGCCCAAGCAGCAGATGGAGCTTGTGGAAAGCTTGGGAGAGCTGATCCCCGGAAGCCTCTACCTGAAGGCCGGAGGCGAGACGCTGACATTGCTGCTGCGAGGGCGGTTTTTGGGCTTCCGGGTGAACCCTTTGGTGCAGATCAGCGAGCAGACGCTGGGTGCGAATCCGTTTCCCGAATTGAGACAAGCCATGCAGCTTGCGCGCCTGATGCAGCTGGAACGACTATAAATGAAAGGATGGTGCCGCCCATGGAAATCAAAGAACAATCCGGCCTGCGGCAGGTATTGGCCGGTACGCCCCTCCCGAAGATGTGCAAGGTACGGCAGATCTTCAAGCGGGACGGCATTGAGGATGTTCCGGCTTATCTGCAGAAGAAGCTGGACGATCCGAAGCTGCGTGCCCGGATCAAGCCAGGGATGCGGGTGGTGCTGACCGGCAGCAGTCGGCAGATTGCCAACATGTCGGTCATTCTGCGGAAGCTGGCGCAATTCGTAAAGGAGCAGGGTGCGCAGCCCTATATCATCCCGGCCATGGGCAGCCATGGCGGCGCCACGGACGAGGGCCAGCGCCAGATTCTGGAGAGCTACGGCATCACGGAGGAATTCTGCGGCTGCCCTATCTTCTCCAGCATGGAAACCGTCCGGGTAGGCGAGCTCCCCAACGGCGACGAGGTCCGGGTGGACAAGTTCGCCCATGACGCCGACGCGGTCATTGTCGTGGGCCGTATCAAGGCCCACACCGCCTTCCGTGGCCCCTACGAATCCGGCCTCATCAAAATGATGGCCATCGGCATGGGTAAGCGGGCCGGCGCGGATTCCCTGCACAGCGCGGGCTTCGGAGAAATGGGCGAGCGGCTGCCCCTGTATGCCAAGGTGGTATTCGACAGCTGCAATATCATTTTCGGTGTAGCACCTATCGAAAACGAGTTTGACCAGACCTGCCGCATTGAAGTGATCCCCGCGGAGGAGATCTTCGACAAGGAACCGGACCTGCTGCTGTATGCCAAGAGCCGGCTGCCCCGCCTGCTGATCCCGGAGACGGATGTGCTGGTGGTGCGGGAGATCGGCAAGAATTTCTCCGGCAGCGGCATGGACCCCAACGTTACCGGCACCTTTGGCACCCCTTACGCCAGCGGCGGTATCCAGAAGCAGCGCACGGTGGTCCTTGACATCTCGGAAGAGAGCCACGGCAACTTTATCGGCCTGGGTATGGCGGACACGACTACAAAGCGTGCCTTTGAAAAACTGGATACCAACGCCACGTACTTCAACATGATCACCTCCACCGTACTGAAGGTTGGAAAGATACCCATGGTGTTGGAGGACGATAAGCTTGCTCTGCAGGCGGCATTGAAGACCCTGACGCAGGTCAATAAGGACCATATCCGTATGGTCTATATCAAAAACACCCTGTCTCTGGAGACCATTATGGTATCTGAAGCACTGCTGGAGCAGGTAAGAGCGCGGGACGACATGGAGATCATGGAGGAGCCCAGAGAGCTACGCTTCGACGAGAGTGGAGCGCTTCTGGACTTTGCCTGAAACCATGGCAAAAATATGAAAGGAGAAGAGAACTTGAAAAACAAGCAATACAAACTGGACATCATTCCCGGCATTGTCATCGCGCTGTTTTCCATCGGCTATATGGCTATGATCCCTTCTATTAAAAAATTCACCGGCCTTGGTGCCACGCCTCTGACCAACCACTTCGTTCCCTATCTGTGGGGCGGAGCCCTACTGGTACTGGGCCTGTGGATTACGGCAAGAGGCTTCCGCAAGCGCAAGAAGTACCTGGCGGAAGGCGGGACCATCGTTAAGACTTCTCTGAAGGATGTCCTGATGGAGAAGCGGGAGGTGGTCGCCAGCTTTATCGCGCTGACCTTGTATGTGGGCCTGATGGGCCTGGTGGGCTTCGCGCCCATGACTATTCTGTACGTTTTTGTGCAGATCATGATCCTGACACCCAAGGACAAATGGAAGAAGATCATGGTGCCCGCCATTATCACCGCTGTTATCAGCGGCGTGGTGCTGTTCTATATCTTCAGATATCTGCTGAACGTGCTGCTGCCCGTGGGCATCCTCAGCATATTCGGACTGTAAGGAGGGGATGGACGTATGATTATTCAAGGTTTAATGGAAGTCCTCCAGCCCATGACCATCCTGCTGGTGGCCATCGGCACCGTGGTGGGTATCATCTTCGGCGCTATCCCAGGCCTGACCGCCACCATGGCCATCGTCATGTTCCTACCGGTCACCTACTCCATGGCCGCCTCCGAGGGCATCTCCATGCTGATGGCCCTGTACATCGGTGGCATTTCTGGCGGTCTGATCTCCGCCATCCTGCTGAACATCCCCGGCACGCCCTCCTCCGTGGCCACCTGCTTTGACGGCAAGCCCATGGCCAACAAGGGCGAGGCGGGCAAGGCCCTGGGCTCCGGCGTGGTGTTCTCCTTCGTCGGCACTATCATTGGTATCGGCCTGCTGGTGGTCCTGTCTCCAGTGCTGTGCGGCTTTGCTCTAAAGTTCCAGGCCTATGAGTATTGTGCGCTGGCCATCTTCTCTCTGTCCATGGTCATTGCCCTGACCGGCCATGATATGCCCAAGGGCCTCGTCAGCGCAGTGCTGGGCTCCCTGCTGGCCACCGTGGGTCTGTCCCCTATCGACTCCAAGCCCCGCTTCACCTTTGGCCTCTATCAACTGAACAACGGTTTTGCCCTGGTGGTGCTGCTGATCGGCCTGTTTGCCATTGCCGAGGTCATGTCCTTCGCGGAGAGCGTCCGGAAGGGCCAGAATTTCACTGTGGAGACTAACTACAAGATCAAAGGTGCCGGCTTCAGCCTGAAGGAAGGTCTGGCCCAAACCAAGAACGCCATCGTTTCCGCCCTGATTGGCGTGGGTATTGGTATCCTGCCCGGCATCGGCGGCGGCGTGTCCTGTATGATCTCCTACACCGTCTCCAAGAATACATCCAAGCACCGGGAACTGTACGGCACCGGCATCATGGACGGCGTGGTGGCCTCTGAGACCGCCAACAACGCCACTATCGGCGGCGCCATGATCCCCCTGCTGGCGCTGGGCATCCCTGGTGACGCCGCTACCGCCATGCTGCTGGGAGGCCTGCAGATCCACAACGTGGCCCCCGGTCCCCTGATTTATGAGAAAAACGGCGTTGTGGTTTACGCCATCTTCTTCGCCATGGTGCTGTCCGCTATCTTCATGATGCTGTTCATGCTGCTGGGTATGCGGTTCTTTGTCTCTGTTCTGAAGATCCCCAAGAACTTCCTGCTGCCCGTGGTCGTGGTCCTGTGCGGCATCGGCGCCATCGGTAACGCCAACATGTTGTTCGACACCTACTGCATGGTGGCCTTCGGCCTGATGAGCTACTTGCTAATCAAGTCCAAGGTCCCCACGGTCCCCATGATCCTCGGCTTCATTTTGGGCCCCACCTTTGAGACCAACCTGCGCCGCGTCTCCCAGCTTGCCTCCAGCGACCCCTTCTGGAATCATCCCATTTTCTGCGTATTGATCATTGCCACCGTCTTCGTGGTCATCTTCTCCACCCGTGCCAACCTGAAGGACGCCAAGCGTGCTCAGGAGGCTGAACTGGCGGAGATGAAGGCTGCCAAGCAAGCTGGCATTGATGAATAAAAAAACAAAAGGAAAGAGGAACCCGACATGAAAAGATTTTTTGCCCTGTTTCTGACGATGGCTATGGTCCTGAGCCTGGCCGCCTGCGGTGGAAAGAAAGAGTCCGCTGAGCCCGCTGCGGACAAGAACGAGTCCGCCTCCACTGAGACGACGAATTCCGATTGGCCCAAGAAGACCATCAACATCTACATGACCCACGGCGCCGGCGGCGACACCGACTATATGGGCCGTCAGCTGGCCACGGCTCTGGAGGGCGTTCTGGGCCAGTCCGTGGTCGTGAGCAACGTCACCGGCTCCAACGGCGCTACCTGCATGCAGCAGTACAAGGATGGCGACACCGACGGTTACACCTTCATCGCTACCAACACCGCCGCTCTGAACGGCAACGAGGCTACCGGCATGGTGGACTTCGGCTATGACGCCTTCGAGCCCGTGGCTGTGTACGGCATCCAGTCCGGTGAGAACATCGTGGTCCCCGCTGACGCTCCCTATGACAGCCTGACCGATTTGATCGAGGCCTCCAAGGCAACTCCCGGCCAGATCAAGTTCGGCATCTCCACTGGCGGCGGCGTGTACATCCAGTCCTGCGTCCTGACCAATCTGGGCGGCGCTCAGTTCAACATCATTGACGTCGGCGACGGCGCAACCCGTCTGACCGCTCTGCTGGGCGGCGAGGTCGATGCCACTTCTCTGCCTTACTCCACCGCTGCTGACTACATCGCCAAAGGCCAGCTGAAGAGCCTGTGCACCTGCCTGTCCAAGGCTCCCGACCTGCTGCCCGACCAGAAGGTCGCCAGCGAAACCATCCCCGAGTTGATCATCGATACTGAGTATGTGCTGCTGGCTCCCAAGGGCACTCCCGCCGAGATCGTTGAGGCTATGAACGCCGCCGTTCTGGAGGCCACCTCTACCGACGAATGGAAGACCATGGTCAACAACTATTGCTTCCAGAATCCCTTCGTTCTGAACGTTGAGGATACCATTGCCAACCTGACCGAGCAGCGCAACCTGTTCCAGAGCTTCGTGCCCTTCCTGTAATCCGTAAACCGGTTACATCTATTGAGGCAGAACTAAAAAGGTCTCCTGCCTTGTGCGGGGGGCCTTTTCCATTGGCTCCGGCGGGCGGTGCCGGAGCACTGATGAGCAAGGGGATTCGATGCTGATAGACTTGATACAGTTGGAATTTATCATGGTGCTTCTGGTAGCCGCGGGCATTTACCTGCGCAGGAGGAGCGTGATCACAGACGAGGGGCGGGACTGCTTGTCGGATCTGCTGACGATGCTGATCCTTCCGTGCAATATCTT
>OJON01001593.1_pt1 | contig 11669 bp, 6 predicted proteins | sample 1598031 | NCBI WGS metagenome assembly OJON01 (sample SAMN01915216, study PRJEB22387) | human gut metagenome | isolation source: stool | host: Homo sapiens | place: USA | reverse complement strand
GCTTGTAGAAAGCGTACAGCAGTTCACGGGCGTAAGTATCACAGCTGTCCTGGGCAGCCATAGGCTCATCATAATAGACATAATAAGCATAGTCCAGCTTTCGGCTGAAGTCCTTATATAATGTTTTATTTTCGTTGGTGCGCTCGATCACCGTGTCCTCGCAGATGTTAATCACCTGCTTTAAGTAATCCTTGTCCGGGTACACGGTCACCTGCTTCTCCGCCACAATACCGCCGGAAACAGACGCGCAGTACAGGGTAGCGGTGCCTACATCCACACCGGTAACCACCGCATCGCCGTTGTCGTTGCCCTTGGGGGCTACGGTCAGCACGCTCTCGTCCGAGGAGTACCAGTTGGCGCCGTAGCAGGCCTGTGTCGAGGAGGTGGAGCCGCTAAAGGTCATGGCGTGAGACACATCCAGGGTCTTGCCGTTGATCACAGACAGATCGTCACCGTTAATGGTGTTGGTCTTTGCGGCGTTACGCACCACGCAAAGGGTCACCACATCGGACTGAATATCGCCGTCCTCAGACACGCACCAAATATGTACGCTGGAGGCGCTGGTGCAGGAAGCCTTAGCCACCACCTTTACGGTGCCGGCGGTCTTGTCCTCATCCTTCAGTTCAAACTGATCCGTATTATCAATATACCATTTTACATTCTTATTGGTGGCGTCTGCCGGGTCCACATTGGCCTTAACCAGCACACCGGAGCCATCATACACTGTGCTGGCAGTAACAGTGGCAAAATCCAGCGTTTCACCGGCCACCTCCGTCTGCTGCTGCTGCAGCTTCACACTATTGGCCAAAACAGCGCTCTTTACGGCACTTTCAACAGTCACATCAATGCCGGACACCGGCAGACCGTTGAAAATCGTGGTCTGGGTCTGCACCTGGGAGATGGTATAGTAGCTGCCATCCAGCAGTTTGTAACCGGTGGAGGCTTTCAGTACCACCGTGGCGGTGCCGCCGGCCAGCGCCGTGTAGTTACCATCCTTGTCCAGCCTGGCGATCCCGTCCTCTACCGAGCCGTCGTGGTGGACCGTGGTGGTCTCGCCGGTGGTCTCGTCGGTCACCGTTTCATCATAGGCGTCGCCCGCCCACAGATACTTGGGATTGCCGTCAGCGTCCGTGCCGTCCAGCAGGCCCCAGGTAATGTTCAAATTATTGGCCTTGCTTACACGCACCGGGTACACCGTGTAGGTCAGCGTTTGCTGATCGCCGATATTGCAGTCCCGCTGGGCGTGAATCACCGCGTCGCTGAGCACCCGCCCGGTTTTGCCGGTTACGGTAAGCTCTTTGGTTCGCACCACCTGATTGGCAGCGGAAGTCGCCGTGATGGTGCACTTTTTACTGTTTGCAACCGTGCCCATGTTGCCCCCTGCGTCACGACCGGTGATGATACCGGTCTGGGGGTCTACATAGGCCACGCTTTCATCCGAGGAGGACCAGGTAATATCCGAAACATCGGCCGCAACGGGTTTTGCGTCCGTAATGGCCATTTGGATTTGGGCACCCTCCTGTACCGTATCCGGACCGGTAATGTTAAAGTCCGTGCAAGGCACACCGTCTACAACGTTAAAAGTGATGGTATCATTATATTTCAATTTGAGCAGAATGTTGGCGATGATCTTCACCGCAGTAGCTGTCAGCTGTATCGCGTCGGCAGAATCGCCCACAATATCCTTAATGGCAAAGCAAGCGTCCAACAGCGCCGCCAGCACATTGCGGTCAATGTCGATACCCAAATACTTGATCAGAATATCCGCCAGTTTTTTGGTATCAATGGTGCCGGTATGGTCCAACTTGTAAATATAGTTGACCAGCTTTAACAGATTGTTGATAAATCCTTCCGTATCCGGCGACACAACGATGGTCACCGTACCGGTGTTCTTAAAGGTTACCAAACCGCTGTCATCCACCGTGGCAATCACCTTGCCCTGGGTAAAGACGGAAGAGCTCTTTACAGAGTACACCACGCCCATGTGCAGCCGCACCGGGGTGGTCACGGCGCTCAGCTGGCAAGTGGTGCCCTTGGCTACCGTGGTCTCAATCTGGGACTTATTGGTGATATGGGTACCGTTGGGCAGGAAGTTGGCATAAAACGCGTCGTTCTTCGTGACCGTCACAGCCAGCTTGTCGTCTGCCTTTACTTCGCCGTTGGCGTCATACAGGGTAACATGAACAACGGAATTGATATTGTCCAGGTATTTGCGCAGGGACTCGATCCATTTGGCGGAATAGGATTCAAAAATCTTGCCCAGGGCAGAATCCGCACCCATGGTTTTTTCAATCAGGGCAATGATCTCGTCCGTATCCATGGTGTCCACATTCACCTTATCGTTGAACAGGGCTTTTTCCAGCGCGGCGCCAGCAATCTTGCCCACCAGCGGCACCGGCTTTACCTCATTGTCAATCCAGTTGTGGATCACAGCACCCTTAGAGGAGTCAAAGGCCTTGACCAGGCCATTTTGGTCCACATCCACCAAAGTGGGCGCCTCGCTGTACCACTTGACATAGCCGTTATCCGGGATCTCGCAGTCAATGAGCTTGTAGCTCAGTTGCAGCGTGTCGCCCTCCTTCATCGTCTCGTGGTAGGCGTTGCCCTGCTCGTCCGTATCTTGTACCGCATTGCCGTCTTCATAAAACAGCTGAATGTTGTACACGCCGATCACGTCGCCCGCCCAGGCAGAAAACGCCGGGGTCAGCACGGTGATCACCGTGAGCACGGACAAAAAGACACTGAGCACGCGCTTCTTGCTGTACATAAATTTCATAGAACCATCCTTCCCCTTTGCCGCAACGACAGCACCCCTTGCACTGCCCGCTTAGCGCCTGTATTTCGGCGCACCGCGACAACATTTATACATAATAATTATAAAACATAAATAAAGCTATTGCAACGCACTTTCCGCGATTTTGCCCCGAAAACATGCCAAACTTTGGCACCGGCTTTTGTGGATTATCGACAAAGAAAAATGAACGAAAAATAAATAAAGGACGGAATGCGAATATCCGTCCTTTAACTTTTTGTATATGTTCATATTACATTGAGTACACCCAAAAAGGCTTTAGAGCCGTCCGGATGTTCAATCACTTTGCGGCTGTCCCGCACACGCAGGGCACAGGCGTCACCGATATAAAGGGTATATTCCACCGTTAAGAGCCGCCGATCCGCTGCGCCGGTGCGCAGTTGCACGGCCACAGCCGCCGCCTCGTTCTCATCCATCAGCCGCGCCAAATTGCCGGAGAACAGCTGGAACAGCTCCGTTCTGGAATAGCCAATAAACTGGATAAAATCCTCGCTGACCAAGTCCAGCTGCAAAGGATCAGCCGTGCCTGTAAAGAAAGTGGCGCCGGGCAGGTTCTTAAACAGACTCACCATCCGCTGCGCCTCTCGGTCCGCCTTTTCCTCCGCCGCCTTAATGCGGGTAATATCCGTAAATACGGCGTGAAACACCGGGCACTCGCCCTCGTAGCGCTGAATACCCGCCCGCAGCTGGCACCAAATAAATTCGCCCTCATGCACCCGCACCCGGCACTCGCAATCCACTTCCTCACCTACGGCCATGGCGCGACCGATGGCCTGAAATACCGCAGAGCGGTCGTCCGGGTGAAGCAGTTCGTCCAGCCGATAGGCCCGCAGGCGGCTGCTCTCCTGGGAGGTGCCGAACAACCGACAGCAGCCTTTATTTAGATACAGGCACTCAATGTGCATTTCCGGCGTGACCTTAAACAGACACACGCCGCCGCACACCAGGTCGATAAGCTCATTCATCTCCACCGCCTGGGCCCGCAGCTGCTCCTGGCGCCGCCGGCTCTCGGACACATCCGCAAAGGTCATGCGGCACAGGGTGGAGTCCTCGTAATTCTGACCCACACAATGGACAAAGAGCGGCGTGCCCTTTTTGTCCAGCAGATCCATGGTCATATATGTAAATCGGGCGCCCTTTTTGCAGATGTTTTGCATCACCCGCTCCCGGTCCGCCGGTTTTAATTTGTCGTACAGGAACAGCTTGCCCTGTTTGATCTTAGACGGGTGCACACCGGCAAACTGGGCAAAGTGACTGTCTGCGTCTGTCACTTGCAAATCGTTGGCCTTATCCACCACCACATTCATAAATTCAACTTCATAGGGGGCTGGGTCCATATTTTCCCGCTGCGTGGCTCCCACCTCTCTTTCTCTGCTTCTCAGCGCTGTGTATCTCTGCAAAATTCTTTCTGAAACGGCGGCAGACCGCCTGCCTGCGCGCCATAGCCATTATAGCACACTTTCTTCCCCATTTGCGAACGATTTTTTACAAGTTAGTAAAATTTTCATAAAGTCCGTAAAAATTTCATAAAACGGTAGGCAATCGGCCGGATTTGTGCTATTATATCTTTATTCTATACACCCGGAGTGAATACTATCAGTTAGGAGAACCCCCATGGCAAATGTTTATCGGATTTTTGTGGAAAAGAAGAAAGGCAACGACATTGAGGCCATGCAGATCTTAACGGATCTGCGCCAAAATGTGGGCATTACAGCGCTCACCGGCCTGCGGCTTATTAACCGCTACGATGTGCAGGGCGTCAGCGAGGCGGAGTTCCGCCGTGCCGTGCACGGGGTCTTTGCCGAGGACAATCTGGACAATACGGCAGACGAAGTAACCTTCGCCCCCGGCGAGCGGGTGTTTGCCATGGAGTTCCTGCCCGGCCAATACGACCAGCGGGCAGACAGCGCCGCCCAGTGTATTCAGCTGCTCACCGCAGGAGAATGCCCCCGGGTAGCCAGCGCCAAGGTAATCGCCCTTGCCGGCGACATTACGGACGCGGAGTTTGATAAGATTAAATCCTACCTGATCAACCCGGTGGAGAGCCGGGAGGCCACCATGGCCAAACCGGAGAGCCTGGATCTGACTGCCGATGTACCGGCGGACATTGCGCGCATTGCCGGCTTTATCGCCAAGAGCGATGACGAAATCGCCGCTTACCACAGCCAAATGGGCTTTGCCATGAGTGTGGAGGACCTAAAGTGGGTGCGGGACTACTTTAAGAACGAAGAACACCGGGATCCCAGCTTAACGGAGCTGAAAGTGATTGACACCTACTGGTCCGACCACTGCCGCCACACCACCTTTTCTACCAAGCTGGACAAGATCACCGTGGAGGAAAGCAAGTACGCCGCCGCAGTGGAGGACGCCCTGCGTCTGTACCTGGATATGCGCGGCGCCCTGTATGCCGGCAAAAACAAAGACATTTGCCTGATGGATATGGCCTGCATCGGCACCAAATATCTGAAGTCACAAGGCAAGGCGAACAATCTGGACGAGAGCGAGGAGATCAACGCCTGCTCTATTGAAGTACCGGTAACGGTGGACGGCAAGACCGAGCAGTGGCTGGTGCAGTTTAAGAACGAAACCCACAACCATCCCACGGAGATTGAGCCCTTCGGCGGCGCGGCCACTTGCCTGGGCGGCGCCATTCGTGACCCACTGAGCGGGCGCGCCTATGTGTACCAGGCCATGCGGGTGACCGGCTCCGGCGATCCCACCACCGCCTTTGCAGACACCCTGGAGGCCAAGCTGCCCCAGCGGAAGATCACGACCGGCGCTGCCCAAGGTTACAGCAGCTACGGCAACCAGATCGGACTGGCCACCGGCCAGGTCACTGAGCTGTACGACGCCGGGTATGTGGCCAAGCGTATGGAGATCGGCGCAGTGATCGGCGCCTCTCCCAAAGAGAATGTGGTGCGGGCGTGTCCTACTCCCGGCGATATCATTGTGCTGCTGGGCGGGCGCACCGGCCGTGACGGCTGCGGCGGCGCCACCGGCTCCTCCAAGGCCCACAATTCCGAATCTATCGAGACCTGCGGCGCCGAGGTGCAAAAGGGTAATCCTCCCACCGAGCGCAAAATTCAGCGGTTGTTCCGCAACAAGGATGTGTCCACCCGCATTAAGCGCTGCAACGACTTTGGCGCCGGCGGTGTGTGCGTAGCCATCGGCGAGCTGGCAGACGGCCTGACCGTGGATCTGGACAAGGTACCCAAGAAGTACGAGGGGCTGGACGGCACAGAGCTGGCCATCTCCGAGAGCCAGGAGCGCATGGCTGTGGTGCTGGATCCTAAGGATGTGGACGCCTTTATTGCCGCAGCTTATAAAGAGAACTTAGAGGCCACCCCGGTGGCCGTGGTCACGGACAACAATCGACTGGAAATGACCTGGCGGGGCGACAAGATCGTGGACATCAGCAGGGATTTCCTGAACACCAACGGTGTGACCCAGCACGCCACCGCGTCCATCGCCCCCATTGATGAGAGCAAAAACTATTTACATACCGTACCGGCAGAGCTGCAAGGGTTGTCTCTGTCCGCTGCGCTGAAAGCCAATCTGTGCCGACTGGAAGTCTGCTCCCAAAAGGGACTGGTGGAGCGGTTCGATTCCTCCATCGGCGCCGCCACGGTAAATATGCCTTACGCCGGCGTGTACCAGCTGACCCCGGAGGAGGCCATGGTGGCCAAGCTGCCCCTGGAGCACGGCCAAACGGACGACGCTACGGTGATGGCTTACGGCTTTATCCCCGGCGTATCTCGCTGGAGCCCCTTCCATTCCGCCGCCTTTGCGGTAACGGAGAGCCTTGCGAAACTGGCTGCCGTGGGCTGCGACCCGGCAGAAGCACGGCTCACCTTCCAGGAATATTTTGAGCGCCTGGGCAACAAGCCGGAGCGCTGGGGCAAGCCCGCTGCCGCCCTACTGGGTGCCCTGACCGCACAGGCCGGGTACGGCACCCCCTCCATTGGCGGTAAAGACTCTATGAGCGGCTCCTTTAACGAACTGGATGTACCGCCTACCTTGGTGAGCTTCGCCGTGGGTATGAGCAAGGCGTCTCACACCGGCACCGCCCTGCTGCAGCACCCGGGCAGCAAAGTGTATCTGCTGCAAATTCCGGTAAATGAGGCCACCGGTCTGCCGGATTACAAAAACGCTATGGCCCTGATGCAGGCGGTTTGCGCCGGCGTGCAGGACAAGTCCGTTCTCTCTGCCGCTGTGGTGAAAGAGGGCGGCGCCGCTGCCGCCGTGTGCAAGATGGCCTTCGGCAGCAAACTGGGCTTTACCTTTGCCCAAGGGTTGGACGCTGCCACCCTGTTTGCACCCTATGAGGGCAGCTTTGTGGTAGAAATCCCCGAGGATGGCGTCCTGGCCGACAGCCTGGCGCCCTATGCCACCGCCCTGGGCACCGTCAACGGCAACGGAATCTTTATTTTGGACGGCGATGTGTTGACCGCGGACGAACTGATCGCCGCCTGGAGCAGAAAGCTGGAGAGCGTGTTCCCCACAGACAGCGGCAAGAGCGCGGCAGTGGAGGATGTGCCGCTCTATAAAGAGCGCTCCATTTTCGTCAGCCAAAACAAGGTGGCGCGGCCCCGGGTATTCATTCCCGCGTTCCCCGGCACCAATTGCGAGGTAGACACCGCCCGCGCCTTTGAACAGGCCGGTGCGGACCCCCATATTTTAGTCGTAGGCAACCTGACCCCTGCCGCCATTAACGAGACCATTGAGAAGATGGTGGAGGAAATTAAGCAGGCGCAGATCGTGATGCTGCCCGGCGGCTTCTCCGGCGGTGACGAGCCGGAAGGCTCCGGCAAATTCATTGCCACCACCTTCCGCAACCCGGCGGTGGCCGAGGCGGTCACCCAGCTGCTCAACTGCCGCGACGGCTTAATGCTGGGTATCTGCAACGGGTTCCAGGCGCTGATCAAGCTGGGTCTGGTGCCCTACGGCAAGATTGTGAACATTCAGGAGAGCGACCCCACCCTGACCTTTAATACCATTGGCCGCCATATCAGCCAAATGGCTTACACCCGGGTTACCAGCACCAAATCCCCGTGGCTGGCAGGCACCCAGGCAGGCGATATGTTTGCCGTACCCATCTCTCACGGTGAGGGCCGGTTCGTAGCAGATGAGGCCACCCTGCGCCGGTTGGCGGAGAACGGCCAGATCGCTACCCAGTATGTGGACCCGGACGGCCATGTGGCCACGGATATGCCCTTTAACCCCAACGGCTCCGTATGGGCGGTGGAAGGCATTACTTCCCCGGACGGCCGCGTGCTGGGCAAAATGGGTCACTGCGAACGCAAGGGCGAAAATCTATACAAGAACGTACCCTTTAACAAGGATATGCAGATCTTTGAGTCCGGCGTTAAATACTTCAAATAAGTGCAATTTCAGCCGCCGTCTGCTCTCGCAGGCGGCATAGGCTTTTCAGGAGGATCCGTATGAAATATGTTGTAGTGCTGTGCGACGGCATGGCAGACTACCCGGTGCCCGCCCTGGGCGGCAAAACCCCCATGATGGTGGCAAAGAAGCCCCATATCGACGCCCTGGCCGCCAAGGCAGAGGTAGGGCTGGTGCGCACCGTAGCGCCGGGACTGAAGCCCGGCTCCGATGTAGCCAATATGAGCGTGCTGGGCTTTGACCCCCACCGATTTTACACCGGGCGCAGCCCGCTGGAGGCCGCCTCCATCGGCATTGATATGAAAGACAGCGACGTGTCCCTGCGCACCAACCTGGTGACCCTCAGTGACAAGGGTGAGCCCTTTGCCGATAAGGTGATCGAGGACTACTGCGCCGACGATATTTCCACTGAGGAGGCTCGCCAGCTGATAGAAGCGGTGCAGGCAGCCTTTGGCGGCGGAGAATATGATTTTTACACCGGCGTATCTTACCGCCACTGTTTGATCTGGCACGGCGGCACCACAGAGCTGGGCAATATGACCCCACCCCATGACATTACCGGCAAGGTAATCGGCCCCCATCTCTCCACCGCAGAGACGGCGCGCCCTCTGCTGGAGATGATGGAAAAGTCCTTTGACCTGCTAAAGGACCACCCGGTGAACAAAGCCCGCGTGGCTGCCGGTCGTCGCCCGGCCAACTGCATTTGGCTGTGGGGCGAGGGCAAGCGCCCGGCGCTCCAGCCCTTTGAGGCGCTGTACGGCATCAAGGGCGGTATGGTCTCTGCCGTAGACCTGCTCAAGGGCATTGCCAACTGCGCCGGCATGGAAGTGGCAGAAGTGCCCGGCGCCACCGGTTATATTGACACCGACTTTGAGGGCAAAGCCAAGGCGGCGCTGGATCTGCTGACGCGCAACGATCTGGTGTATGTGCACTTTGAGGCGCCGGACGAGTGCGGCCACCGCAACGAACCGGAAAACAAAGTAAAAGCCATTGAGATGATCGACAGCCGGGTACTGCCCATTCTGGAAGAGGGACTGGAACAGTACGAGGATTACAAGATCCTGCTGCTGCCGGACCACCCCACCCCCATTGTGACCCGCACCCACGCCAGCGACCCGGTGCCCTACCTGCTGTACCAAAAGTCCGCACCCAAGACGGGGGTAGACACTATCAATGAGGAGACCGCTAAGGCCACCGGCATTTATATGGAGAACGGCCCGGCGATGATGCCCCACTTCCTGGGGCAGGACGCCTAAGGCAAAAAAATATGAATTTAACGGAGATGGAAAAGATATGAAACTGTCAACGATTTGTGTACAGGGGGCTTACCGCCCCAAAAACGGCGAGCCCCGGGTGGTGCCTATTGTGCAAAGCACCACATACAAATACGACTCCAGCGTGGAGATGGGCGACCTGTTTGACCTAAAGAAAAGCGGCTACTTCTACTCCAGACTGCAAAACCCCACCTGCGACACGGTGGCGGCCAAGATCGCTATGCTGGAGGGGGGCGTGGCCGGTATGCTCACCGGCAGCGGCCAGGCGGCCAACTTTTACGCCGTCTTTAACATTGCCGGCGCCGGTGACCACATTGTCAGCTCTACCGCTATTTACGGCGGCACCTACAATCTGTTTAACGTGACCCTGCGCAAGCTGGGCATTGACTTTACCTTTGTGTCGCCCAGCGCCACGGAGGAGGAGCTGGCGGCAGCCATCCGCCCCAACACCAAGGCTATTTTTGGTGAGACCATCTCCAACCCCAGCTTGGAGATTTTGGATATTGAAAAGTTTGCCCGGGTGGCCCACAAGGCCGGTGTGCCGCTGATCGTGGACAACACCTTTGCCACCCCCATCAACTGCCGTCCCTTTGACTTTGGGTGCGACATTGTAACCCACTCCACCACCAAGTATCTGGAGGGCCACGCCTCCACCGTTGGCGGCGCCATTGTGGACAGCGGCAACTTTGACTGGACCCAAAATGACAAGTTCCCCGGCTTGACCACCCCGGACGACAGCTATCACGGCATTACCTACACCGAGGCATTCGGCAAGGGCGCCTACATCACCAAGGCGGTGGTGCAGCTGATGCGGGACCTGGGCGCGGTGCAAAGCCCCAACGAGGCATTCCTGCTGAATGTGGGACTGGAGAGCCTGCACCTGCGGATCCCCCGCCATTGCGAAAACGCCAAGAAAGTGGCGGCCTACTTAAAGCAGCACCCGGCGGTGACCTGGGTGGAGTGCGCCATGCTGGAGGGCGATCGCCAGTACGATCTGGCGCAGAAGTATATGCCCCACGGCACCTGCGGCGTGGTGAGCTTTGGGGTCAAGGGCGGCCGTGCAGCCGCCACCACCTTTATGGACAGCCTGGAGCTGGCAGCCATCGTCACCCATGTGGCAGACGCTCGCACCTGCTGCCTGCACCCGGCATCTACCACTCATCGCCAGCTGACGGACGAACAGTTGGAGGCCTGCGGCGTGCGCCCGGATCTGGTGCGCCTGAGCGTAGGCATTGAGGATATTGAAGACATTTTGGCAGACCTGGAACAGGCCCTGGCAAAGATCTGACGCCTATGGACGAAAAACACGCACCCACCTCGGCGCATAATCACAATCACGACCACACCCATACCCGGGAGGTGGTCAATCGACTGGCCCGGGCCATCGGCCACCTGCAAAAGGTGAAGCAAATGGTAGAGGACGGCGAGGATTGCTCCCAGGTGCTGGTGCAGCTGGCGGCGGTGATCTCCGCCCTGAACAGCACCGGCCGGGTCATCCTCAAGGACCACATTGCCCACTGCATTGTGGACGCTGTGGAGTCCGGCGACAACGAGGCCGTGGATTCCCTGAACCAGGCCATTGACCGATTTATGCGGTAAAATTTGTGAACATTTTTCCAAAACAATTGACATTTTTCAACATTGTGTCTATAATTTGGTATAGGATAGAGGATCAGAGGAGCCCCTGTCACCTGATGATGCAAGTGAAGTGCCGCCAGATCAAAAAGCAGTTGGAGGAGAAAGGTGCTCTGAACCCCGCCCAGCAGCTGACCTATGACATGGCCACCAAGGGGGCCAGCGCCGTCTGTCCCGAAAATCTCCAGCCGGTCATCGACTGGTCCAATTCTGTGAAGTAAGGAGCGAGCTTATGGAAAAGGTAAAAGACATCCTGCTGACCGGCGGCAAAGCCGCCCTGGACAGCGCCGTGGAGCTGGGCCGCAGCGTGGTGCAGCTGGCCGCCCGCCTGGGCGTGACCCACGGGGCGGTGTCGCAGCTGGCCGGCCGCCTTGAGAAAAAGGGGCTGGTGCAGCGCACCGCGAACCCCAAGGACCGCCGCCAGTCCATCGTGCGGCTCACCGACGCGGGCAAGGAGCTGTGTCGCCGCCACCAGGCCGCCGACCGGCGCAACTACGGCTACATCAGCCAGTGGCTGGACGGCTTTTCCGACGAAGAAGGCAGCCTTG
>OJON01001591.1_pt1 | contig 11676 bp, 15 predicted proteins | sample 1598031 | NCBI WGS metagenome assembly OJON01 (sample SAMN01915216, study PRJEB22387) | human gut metagenome | isolation source: stool | host: Homo sapiens | place: USA | reverse complement strand
CGATCTGTTAAAATGTATTAGAAGTTTTAGTTAACCATATATAAATATGGGAAAATATGCTATTGATTCAATATTATATGTAATAATGTATTTAGGAGGTTTTTATGGAATACGATTATATAGAAGAAAAAATGAAAAAAGTAATTGAGCACCTTGATGAAGAGCTAAGTCTTATAAGAGCTGGAAGAGCAAATCCTGCAATACTTAATAAAGTACAGGTTGAATATTATGGAACAATGAGTCCTATAAATCAAGTTGCAACAATTTCTGTGCCAGAAGCTAGACAAATTTTAGTTACACCATGGGATAGAAGTATGGTATCAGCATGTGAAAAAGCAATAAATGTTGCAGAGTTAGGAGTAAACCCTATAAATGATGGAAATTCATTACGTTTAATGTTGCCCGAGCTAAATGAAGAAAGAAGGAAACAATTAGTTAAACAAACAAAAACATTAGGCGAAGAATCAAAAGTAGCAATTAGGAATATTCGTAGAGATGCAATTGATGACTGTAAAAAAATGCAAAAAAATTCAGAAATAACAGAGGATGATTTGAAATCAAATGAACAAGATATTCAAAAAATTACAGATAAATATACAGATATAGTTGATAATAGATTAGATGAAAAAGAAAAAGAAATAATGGAAATATAGAAGTGGAAGGTTGATTTTGTGAAGAAGAGAGTAATTACAGGTATAGTTCTTATTGCCTTTCTGATATTTATACTTTGGTTAAATATCCCAATTGTTGATACTATATTTATATTTACAATATCTTTAATTGGAATGTATGAATATAATAAAGCATTTAAATCGGCAGGATATAATGTTGTACCTTTTATTGGATATTTAAGTTGCACTCCAATATTACTTATAGGATTAAATATTGAAACTAAGAATATAATAATGATTGCTATGGTTGGTATTTCATTTCTTTTAATGTATACATTTATTTATTCAATATTAAGAAAATTAAAGACTACAATTATTGAGGTATCAATTACTGCATTATCTTTTATATACATTCCTTTCTTATTTTCATTTCTAAAATTAATATTAATGATGGAAAATGGAAGAATATTGATATGGTTTGTAATTATGGGGGCATTTGCATGTGACACAATGGCTTATTTAATAGGATGTAAATTTGGAAAGAGGAAACTATGTCCCGATGTTAGTCCAAAAAAGACTATTGAAGGCTCTATTGCAGGAATTATAGGGGTAATAGTAGCATATATTATAATATACGTTATTGCAAAGTATAGTTTTAGTATACAATTAAATATTTGGATTATTATGCTTATGGCTATTGTGTCTGGTATAATTGGTCAGTTTGGAGATTTATCAGCGTCATCTATAAAAAGATTTTGTAAGATTAAAGATTTTGGAACAATAATGCCAGGGCATGGTGGAATATTGGATAGGTGTGATAGTATAATGTTTGTAGCACCTTTGGTATATATTATTTTAAAGGTATATATGTTTATGTAGATGGAGGTAAGATATTTGTTATCATTTTTAATTACAATAGTTAAATTGTTATTGATTATATGTGCTGTTGCGACGGTACATGAGTTTGGACATTTTTTTGTTTCCAAACTTTTTAAGGTTCAAGTTAATGAATTTGCAATTGGATTTGGGCCTAAAATTTTCCAAAAAAAATTTGGGAGTACTATGTATTCATTAAGATGTATACCCCTTGGAGGATATTGTGCAATTGAGGGAGAAGATGGGAATTCTGATAGTGAGCATTCCTTTGCAAACATTACATGGTACAAGAAAATTTTAATACTAGTTGCTGGTGTTATTATGAATGCAATACTTGCAATAGTGATATTTTTAAGTATAGCATTTTCGTATAAAACTGCAACTACACAAATAACTGCATTTACAGATAATTCTGTATTAGAACAGGCTGGAGTACAAGTTGGAGATACTATTTGCTCCATTAATGGTAAAAAGACATCTATTTTAGCAGATGTTATAAATCAAGATGTAAATTATGGACAGAGTGTTGAAATTGAATATATACATGATGGAGAATTAAAAAAGGCAGTTGTAAATAATGCTGTTACAAAAATAGGAAATATTGGTATTGCTTTTAAAACTGATGAGAATTCAGGTATTGTTACGAATGAAATTAATATGGTTTCAGGTGGAGGTGCAGCGGTTAAAGCTGGACTTAAAGCTGGAGATAAAATTTTAAAAATTGGTGATGTGGACGTTAATAATGCAGCTGACGTTATTTCCATAGTCCGTGAAAATGCAAATAATGAGATTGTATTTACAATTGATAGAAAAGGTGAAACATTAACTAAATCTGTTACACCAGCTGAAAAAGAAAACTTTAATCTTGGAATTGAAAGTACACAAATTGTAAATACGAATTTAAAATATGCAATATGTAATACTGTAAGTGATGTATCAAATATAATTGGTTCATATGTTGATCTTTTTAAAGGGAAAGTTGGAATTAATGATATGTCAGGAATAGTGGGAATAGGAGAGGTCGTTTCAAAATCTAAAGGATTTATTAGTTTCCTAAATTTGATGGCCATGATTTCTCTTGCTGTTGGTGTTGCAAACATTATGCCTTTCCCTCCACTTGACGGAGGAAAAGTAGTAATTGTACTATTTGAAACAATTACTAGGAAGAAGGTTTCTGAAAACGTTGAAGCGATAATTTCATATATTGGATTTGGTTTGCTAATATTATTAACATTGTTTGTAACCTATAAAGATATAATTAGAATAATTTAAATAAAAAGCCACGATAGTCTAAATATAGCTATCGTGGTTTTTGTTAATTGATTTTTGGATTAAATCTTCGTTTAGAAGGGGAAATTGTGATTTGACAGTTATAATCAATAGTGTAGCAATATTCACCAATTACAATATCAGCAAATATATTTGGGCTAGTATTTGAAAATGTTGCTAACTTATTCGGTATTTTTTTTCCATTTTTTTCTTCTGGCTTAATAGAAAAAATGGTTATTGTTTGCCCTTTTTTTATTACAATTAACTTATCATAAATAAATGAAAAATTATGACAGTCATTGATAATTAAATCATCATCTAAAAAGAGATCAAATATACCTTCCCGTACGTTAATCCAAAATCCATTTTTTAGTTTATATGCGTTTCCCATATCCATTACCTCCATTACAAGAATAATTAAAATATAAACTCTATTAAATTATATGATAAAAATATAAAAAAGATAACATATTCGATAAAAGTTGACAAAACTCTTCATAGATAGTATAATATTTTTATAGAATATAATATTCTAATTTTATAGGAATGTTTTTTAGGAGGTGAAAAAACATGAATTATACTTATTCATATAAAACTGCAGATTTAACATCTGGTATATCTACAGGAGCTGTTGTTACTTATTCTATATTTTGTATAGCTATATGTGTACTTGGAATAGTTGCAATGTGGAAAATTTTCACAAAAGCTGGTAAACCAGGTTGGGCAGCTATAGTACCTGTTTACAATATGGTAGTGTTATACCAAATTGTTGGTTTAAATCCATTATTACTTCTAATGCTTATCGGATCTATAATTCCTTTTGTAAACTTTTTAGTTATGATTGCTTTCTTTGTACTTAGCATTATATCTAATATAAGACTTGCAAAAGCATTTGGTAAAGGAACTGGATTTGCTGTAGGTTTAATCTTCTTACCATTTATATTCCAATTAATACTTGCATTTGACAAGTCTGAATATGTTGGTGTAGAAGCTACAAAATAGTAAAATTTGAAAACTGCTAATTTTTTAGCAGTTTTTTTGGTATAAAATTTAAAAAGACAAGTATAATGTATTGTATTATGGGGGTATCAATATGCAATATGTTATATTTTCTTTATGCGTTATAGCAGTTATAATAATTGCAAAAATATTTTCATGGCCTTTTAAAAAAATAATTAAATTATTATTTAACATATTTATAGGTGTTTTATTAATTATAATAACAAATATTTTTGGTGAGAGTATAGGACTTCACATTCCATTTAATATTGTAACAGCAGTAATATCAGGGACATTAGGTGTACCTGGAGTTATTTGCCTTATAGTATTACATTATATTTTTTAAAAATATTTAATGCATATTTAATTTTCATTTGCAAAAACTAATTATGATTTAGTGGAGGATATATAAATGAAACTAAAAATTAAATATGCACTTTTTTTACCTTTAATTTTAATATTAATGGTTATGTTTTATGTTTCTGTTAATGGAATAGATATGTTTTCATATATAAAAAAAGGTAAAATAATTAGTGTAATATCTGATTTAGATGAAAAAAAAGAGCAAAATCAAAGTTCAACAAGTACAAGTACTCCAAGTGGAGATGATATGGTAAAACTTCTTGCAAGGCTAATAAACGGTGAGGCAAGGGGGGAACCATATGAGGGGCAAGTTGCAGTTGGAGCTGTAATAATGAACAGGGTAAAAAGTGCTAAATTTCCTAATACAATAGCAGGCGTAATATACCAAAAGGGGCAGTTTTCATGTGTAACTGACGGACAACTCAACGCAGCAATAGAAGAAAATTCTACTGTGTATAAAGCAGCCCAAGATGCAATGAATGGTTCTGACCCAACAAATGGGGCTCTTTACTTCTATAATCCATCTAAAACTAAAAGTAAATGGTTATTCTCACTTCCTGTGGTTGCCACTATTGGAGAGCATAAATTTTCACTTGGGGAGGAAGAAAAATGATAGAAAAGTTAGAAATAAAGATTAATAAAATAAAGAAGAAAGCAAATAAAAAAGTTGTGGGTGTTGCAATTTTTATGGCATTTGGAGCTTTTATTATTTTTTCACTAGAAATGACTAGAAACTTTAAAAATCAAAAAAATCTAGTTCAAGATGAATACAATAAATCAATGTATCTTGCAGTTTCATATGTAAATAACGTGGAGGTTGATTTAGCGAAATTACTTGTTACATCAACACCTAAAATGAGTGCTGTTACACTTGCCGATATATGGAAACAAGCTAATCTTGCTAAAGAGTGTATAGAACAAATACCAGTGAATCAAAATTCTATGGCAAATGCCTCAAAGTATTTAACTCAAGTAAGTGATTTTTCATATACATTAATGAAACAAAATATTTCGGATATAAAACTCACAGATGAAGAGTACGAAAATCTAAAAAATATATATAATAATGCATCTAGATTGTCAGCAAAAATGAGTGATATATACGATGATTTGAATGCTGGTAGAATAAAGTGGGATGAATTAGAAAAAAAAGGAAATGAAGAATTAAGAGATGTTGATATATCAAATAGCATGTCAAGTATATCGGAGGTATCAAAGGCATTTCAAAATTATGAGGGATTAATATACGATGGTGCTTTTTCTGATCATTTACTTACATCAACTCCTAAGTTTTTATCTCAAAATGAAATATCAGAGGATGAAGCAAAAAGGTATTTAGAAGAAATTGTTTTAGGTGACGAAAATATAGTTCAAATACAATCTAATGGAGAATCTAGTGGAAAAATTGACTTATATACGTTTGATGTTACTCTAGATGGAAAACAAAAAAGGAGTGTAAGTATAACAAAAAATGATTGTAAGTTATATCTTATGATTGGTGACAAAAAGGTAAAGGAGTGTAATGTGTCTATTGAGGAAGCAAACATAAAAGCGTTAGAATTTTTAAAAAAAATAGGTATAGAAAATGTAAAAGAAACATATTATCAAAAAACTGAAAACATGGTAGTTATTAATTATGCAGCAATTCAAGATAATGTTATAATTTATCCTGATTTGGTAAAGGTAAAAATTGCACTCGATGACGGTAAGGTATGCGGATATGAAGCGGGAGGTTACATATTTAACCATACAAACAGGACAGAACTAACACCTGTTATTACGGAGAAAAAAGCAAGAAGTATTCTTAATTCAAAAATAGAGATATTATCTTCAGACCTTGCTATAATACCTACTGAATCAAATTCAGAGGTATTAACATATGAATTTAAAGGGAAAATTGATGATAGAGAATTTTTAATATATATTAATGCGAAAGATGGAAAAGAGGAAAAGGTTTTACTTGTTGTGGATAACGAAAACGGAGTACTTACAATGTAGTAAAAGTCAGGATACGCTAAATATTGACAAAAAAAGACCAATATTATAAAATAATAATGTTGGAAAAGGGGGATTTATTTATGGTAGATATATATATAACAGAAACAAAAACTAGAAATTTAAAGAAAATAGAAAAGCCAGTAAAAGGATGTTGGATTAATATGGTATCCCCTACAGATAACGAAATTAGAAAAATAAGCAGATCAGTAAGAATAAAAGAACATTTACTTAGATATCCATTGGATATAGCAGAAAAGGCACATATAGATGTTGAGGATGAGTCTATCCTTATTGTTGTAGACTCTCCTGCAACGGAAATGAATGATGGAGGAAAAGTATATACCACAATGCCACTTGGAATGATAATAGTAAGAGATGAAATACTAATAACTATATCACAGGTAAGGATTAACTCTGTATATAAAGTTTTAAGTGAGAATAAATTTGGTGTTGAAACAGACAAAAAATCAAGATTCACTTTTCAAATATTATATGGTATAGCCCAAGATTATATTAGATATCTTACATATATAAATAGAGATTTGGATAAGTTTGAAAACAAGATGCTAAAATCAATGAGTAACAAAGAGTTACTTAAGATGATGACTTTTGAAAAAACAATGGTATATTTTAATGCTTCTGTAAAAGGAAATCAAGTTGTTCTTGAAAAATTAAATAAGGGAAAAGTTTTACCATTATATGATGAAGATGAGGATATACTTGAAGATACTCTTATAGAAAATAGACAAGCAATTGAAATGATTCAGACATATAGTGAGATATTAAATGGAATAGTTGATATGTTTGGAACCATTGTATCTAATAACTTAAATACAGTTATGAAATGGCTTACTTCAATAACACTTGTAATTTCAATTCCAACAATGATTGCAAGTTTTCTCGGGATGAATGTTGATTTTCCATTTAATACTAGTACAATAGGTTTTTATGGCGTAATTACAATTTCTATATTAGTTACAGTAATTATTACATTTATTTTGAGGAAAAAGGATTTATTATAAATGATTAATATTAAAACTAAAAAATATTTTTGAGATGGAATGTTATAAAAAATATATAGTTGTAAATATTTATTAAAAGTTTTAATAATATTATAAATTTTGATTTTATTTGACATAATTTATGAAAAATGATATAATAAATATAGGTCAAATAAATTAAAATTTAACAATTGGAGGATTTTTTATGACTAATCAAATTTTTTTTGTTTTCTCCTTTGGGGGAGAAAATGATTTTGGAAGAATTACAGAGAGTGGACAGAAAAATTTAATTGATTTTTCATCCAAACCTGTTGGAGTTGGATTCGCTTTAAGAAACGGTGTAGATATACAGCTTGATATGCCGACAAGAATTGATGCTATTATTAGTTGCAGTTCTGATTTAAACGTTTCAGTTGAGTTTAAAACGGTTATGTCAGGAGGAGCTCCAGAAAAATCTGAGAGAACCTCTTTAAAAAGAGGTCAAAATAATATTTCAGTATGTGTACCGAAATTATTATCAGATCTAAAAGAAATTGTTTTTTTCTTTCCAAGAGAAAAAAGAGAAGATGACGTTTCAATCGTATTTGAAAAGTTGTTAGTACACTAAAATAAGGTGCCTAGATATTTCTAGGCACCTTAAAACTATTTGTTAATCTTCTTCATCTTCAATTTTGTGGTGTTTACACCAATCATCTTCTTCTACTTCTTTTTTATCAAGTCTGCAAATTTCTCTTCTTTCATCATAGTGAATACAGTTTTCACAAGTATCATATTTTCCTCTTCCCATAGTAAATCCTCCTAAACATATATATTTATTATATCCAACTATTCAAAAAATCAATAATATTTTTAAAAATGATATAAATTATTTAAAATTATGTGATATAATTAAAGAAAGGGTGAAGAAAATGAAGGTTTTATCAATAATAGAGCCATGGGCATCTCTTATTGCAAGTGGTAAAAAAAGTATTGAAACAAGAAGTTGGAAAACTTCATATAGGGGTGAGTTATATATTCATGCAAGTAAGAAGAAAGTAAAAGTGGATAAGCATATACAAGAATTAATAGCATTGATTCCTGATATTAAGATGGAGTATGGCAATATTATATGTAAATGTAATTTAGTCGACTGTATTTATATGGATGAAAAATTTATTAATAAGATAAAAGAAAATAAAATTGAGTATTTATGTGGAGATTATTCAATTGGAAGGTATGCATGGATACTTGATAATGTTGAAATTTTAGATGAAAAAATCCCAGCTAGAGGTAAATTAAATATATGGGATTTTTATTAAAAATAATTACTAAAAGAAGGAAGAGAAGAATATGATAATAGTTGATAAAAAGATAAGGAAATGTGAAGAAGAGTATCTTAAGTCTCTTGGATATAACATATGGAAAGTTGAAAGCTCAAATAATGTATATGATGAAATATCTAGTCATGCAGACATATTTTTTACTAAACTAAATGATAAAATAGTCGTTGAACCTACATTTTATAATAAATTAAATAGTTGTTATGATAAATGCATAAAAGGTAATAGTATATTAAGAGAAGAATACCCATTTGATATAGCATATAACGTTTGTCAAATAGGATATAATGTTATACATAATTTTAAATATACCGACGAAAAAGTAATGGAGATAATAAAAGATGAGAAATTAAATATGATAAATATAAATCAAGGATATAGTAATTGTAGTATTGCTGTGATAGATGAAAATAGTGCCATAGTTACTGATAAAAAAATAGCAGATATTCTAAAGAAAAACAATATTGATGTGCTTCTAGTAGAAGATAAAATTGATATAAAATTACTTAAAAATAATAATGAGTATTCTAATATGTCAGGATTTATTGGAGGATGTATTGCAAGACTTGATGATAAGGTAATAATATTTGGGGATAGAAAATATATAGATAGAAATCATAAAATTGAAAAATTTGTAAAGAGAAAAAAATTAAAATTAGTTGATTTTAAGAATATTCCTGTTGTTGACTATGGCGGAATAGTGAGTATTTAGGATATATGTAATTATAAAATATTTGTATAAAAAAATAATTAATGTAATGTAGTACCAATTTTTTAGGTACTTTATTTTTTAGTTTACTAATTTATTAGAGTAATATTTTATTGTTTGATTTATTAAATTTTCATTGCACTTTATACTAAAAATTGATATAATATTGTGGTATAAACAAAAGTTTGAAAAGAGGTATTATATGAGCAATTTATTAGATAAATTAAATGATAAACAAAGGGAAGCAGCAAGCTACACTGACGGACCACTTTTAATACTTGCAGGTGCAGGAAGTGGAAAAACTCGTGTACTTACATATAAAATAGCATATTTATTAGAACAAAATATTGTAAAGCCATGGGAAATTTTAGCTATTACATTTACAAATAAAGCAGCCAAAGAGATGAAAGAAAGAGTATTATCACTTGTAGAAGAAAATGCAAATGATATTTGGCTTGGGACATTTCATTCAGTTTGTGTAAGAATTCTAAAAAGAGAAATAGAACTTTTAGGATATTCTAGAGATTTTAATATATTTGATGAATTAGATAAAGAAAAGGTTATAAAAGAAGTACTAAAGAAATTAAATATATCTGATAAAGAATATCCAGTTTCATATATAAAATATGAAATATCAAGAGCAAAGGATAATATGAAAGGTCCAGAAGAGTATTTAACAGAAGCATCTGGAGATTTCAGAAAAGAAAAGGTAGCACAAGTATATATTTCATATCAAGAACTGTTAAAGAAAAATAACGCAATAGATTTTGATGATATAATAATGCTAACTGTAAAAGTGTTTATGAATAATCCAGATAGGTTAGAATACTATCAAAACAAATTTAAATACATATTAGTTGATGAGTATCAGGATACAAATAAAATACAATTTTTGTTAATATCTTTACTTTCAGCAGCACATGGAAATATATGTGTAGTTGGTGATGAATCACAAAGTATATATGGATTTAGAGGTGCAGATATTTCAAATATACTAAATTTTGAGAAAGAATTTCCAAATGCTAAAATTGTAAAATTAGAAGAAAATTATAGAAGTACAAAAACTATACTTGAGGCAGCAAATGAGGTTATAAAAAATAATAAATCAAAGATTGATAAAAAACTTTGGACAGAGAATAAGCAAGGGGATAAAATAGTATATAATACATTGTCAAATGAGTATGAAGAAGTAGAATATATTGTTGATAAAATAGATGAAATATGTAAAAAAGAAAATAAGACATATTCTGATTTTGCTGTCTTGTTTAGAACTAATGCACAGGCTCGTGTACTTGAAGAAGTATTTATGAGATCAGGTACACCATATAGACTAATTGGTGGTATAAAGTTCTATGCAAGAAAAGAAATAAAGGATATTACAAGTTATCTTAAATTTATTCAAAACCCAAATGATAATATATCTTTAAGAAGAATAATAAATGAACCAAAAAGAGGAATTGGAAATACAGCTTTAGATAGATTAGATGAAATTGCAGCTGCTAACAATACTTCTATATATAACGTAATCAAAGATAGTGATAATTTAGTTGGAATTAGAAGTGCCGGAAATATAATAATGTTTAGGGATATGATGGAAGATCTTATTTCTAAAAAAGATACTATGCCTGTATCAGAATATATAAAATTAGTACTAAAAAACTCTGGATATGAAGCTATGCTAAATGAAACTGAAGATAAGGAAAGTGAAATGAGATTTGATAATCTTATGGAATTTATTGGTGTTGCTATGGAATTTGAAAAAGAAAATGCAGATAATACACTTGCTGATTTCTTAGATAGCATTGCTTTGGTATCTGATGTAGATAGTTTAGAGGAAGGTGCAGAAGCTGTTACTCTTATGACTATGCATAGTGCTAAAGGTCTTGAATTTAATGTTGTATTTTTAGTTGGTATGGAAGAGGGACTTTTCCCATCTAAAAAATCTATAGAAGAAGATGAATCTACTGAAGAAGAAAGAAGACTTTGTTATGTTGGAATAACAAGAGCAAAAGAAAAATTATTTCTTACAAATACAAACAAAAGAACACTTTATGGTATGACAACATACTCTTATCCTTCAAGGTTTATAGATGAAATATCAGAGGAACTTCTTGATGAGGATTCTAGGGATAACATTCATAAAAATAATAAGAAAAAAGAAAAAAATCTTGATAATGAATACACTAAAGTCCAAGGTATTCTTTCAAATATTGGTAGTGGATATGGAAAAATAGATTCTAAAGTATCTAAAAAGGCAAGTTTTGGTATGAGTGTTGATAACTTCTTAAAAAATATAACTGGTAATACAAATAGAGTTGTAACTGAAAAGAAAAACGTAAATTATACGGTAGGAATGAGAATAAAACATAAAAAATTTGGAGAAGGAATTATACAAAATATTGAAGCAGAGGGTGATGACTTTAAATTAGAAATTATGTTTGACAAATATGGCTTTAAAAGACTTATGGCAAACTACACACCACTTGAAGTTTTAGAAGTATAAGGAGTAATAAATATAATTTAAATATATA
>OJON01001582.1_pt1 | contig 11714 bp, 10 predicted proteins | sample 1598031 | NCBI WGS metagenome assembly OJON01 (sample SAMN01915216, study PRJEB22387) | human gut metagenome | isolation source: stool | host: Homo sapiens | place: USA | reverse complement strand
CCCCCGCCAACTAGCCGCGGAGACTCCGCGGACGCCTCGCCACTCCGCGCGGAGAGCGACCCAGAGAGCGTGGAGAGGGTGTCCCACATGGGACAAATGACCCTTTCAGAATTTCAGGTTTCACCCTTTCAGGGAATTATGTGTGTAAATGCTCCCGTGACCCTTTCGTCTCCCCTCAACAACCTAGTAATTTCAAGGCTTTTCAACCTTCTTCAACCAATTTCCACCCTTTTCAACTATTTATGCTTGGTCACATCAGGCAAAAGGAATCATCAGAAGAACGCATCGGACCATCTGCTCCTGATAAACTTCCATCAGCCGCACCCGTGAGGGTGCGACAAAAGGCTGGATGTTCCGTTTTCCAGATTTTGCTGTTTCAATCCACGCACCCGTGAGGGGGCGACTTCTGGCTTCCGCTCTGTCCTCTTCTGTGAAATCGTTTCAATCCACGCACCCGTGAGGGTGCGACCACTGGGGAGGTTTCCCCCTCGGCAAGGTCGCGGGGTTTCAATCCACGCACCCGTGAGGGTGCGACTGGGTGTTCCGGAGCTGCCTCCTGATAGCCATTGTTTCAATCCACGCACCCGTGAGGGTGCGACACGCCCACGCCGTCCATGTAGTCAAAGGCGGCAGGTTTCAATCCACGCACCCGTGAGGGTGCGACCTTTGCATAGGACCAACGACATCTTCTTCTTGTTGTTTCAATCCACGCACCCGTGAGGGTGCGACGGCGGGGGAATATATATGTTAAGGGTCAGGCACGAAAAGGATATTTTGCGCCAACCTGCCCGCGGAGATGCATATTCCACGCCTGAAATAGTATATGGGGGATGTCAATCTAAGATACCCTGCGAGTTACAGGAATCGCCGGTGTTCTGGGATTTTCCTGTGAGCTGGGGGTTGGCGCGGGGAGTGCGAAGGGCAGAAAAAGATCCCGCCAAGGAGTCGTTCCGGCCACCTGACGGCCCGTGCCTGCCGCGATGCAGGAGTAATAGTAGTCCGTCCCGCGCATTTCGTCCAGAAACTTTCCCACCTGCACCATGGAGACGGGTTGGAAAGGAGGTGCCGGAAAACGTCTCTTCCCATTATTACGTGGCGTACTGCCGCATCCGTTTTCCGGGCAATTTACAACTCGTTGGGTACGGATCACTACCGTATATGGCGGTATTCCGGCATAAAAAAGGCTTTCCGCTCTTGGAGCGGAAAGCCTGTGAAATGGAAAAAGGCGCAGTTTTATTCGTCGTCTTCCGCGTCAAAGGCGGAGTCTTCCGAGTCGAAATCGGCGTCCAGGTGGGCGGTGAATTTTTTCACGCGCTGGGCGGCGGGCAGCGGAGCCAGCACCATATGCATGGTGTTGCCGGCCAGGCGCGGGGGCTGATCCACCTGCGCCATGGTCTTCATGTCCGCAATGACTTTGTTGAGCATGTCGTAGCCCAGCTCATGGTGCGCGTTTTCACGACCGCGGAAGCGGAGCTGGAAGCGCACCTTGTGACCGTGGTCCAGGAAGCTTTCCGTGCGGGCCATTTTCACGTTGTAGTCATTAGTGTCCGTACCGATGCGGAGCTTGACTTCCTTGAGTTTGATCGTATGGCTTTTGTTGTTTTTCTGAAGCTTGGACTGTTGGTACTTGTACCGTCCGTAGTCCACCACGCGGCATACGGGCGGGTCTGCGTTGCTCGCCACTTCCACCAGGTCCAGGCCAAGGGCCTTGGCCTTTTCCAGCGCGTCACGCGTGTTCATTATCCCGAGCTGGTCTCCATTGGCGGTCACCACGCGCACACGGGGGGCGCGGATCCGCTCGTTGACCCGAGTCTGATCACCGCGCTCGCGGCGGCGATTACCGTCATTATTCTTCGTTGGCTTTATTGGCACGTCCGGATATTACTAAACTAAATAAAATAACTTGGCAACTCAAATCACGGGGGAAATATGACGCTCTGCTATTTCCCGGGAGACGGCATCCATGAATTGCTCAAAGGGCATGGAGCCCAGGTCTTCCTTCTCCCGGTGGCGTACGGAAACGGTGCCTTCCTCCGCCTCCCGCTGGCCGATGACGAGCATGTAGGGCACACGCTCCAGCCGGGCATTGCGGATTTTGGCGCCGATTTTGTCCGCGGTTTCATCCACCGTGACGCGCACGCCCTTGGAGGCCAGGGTGTCACGGTAGGTTTTGGCGATGTCCATCACCTTGTCGGAGATGGGGAGCACGCGCACCTGCTCCGGAGAGAGCCAGGTGGGGAATTTCCCTTCAAAGTGTTCGATGAGCAGACCGGTGAAGCGTTCCATGGAGCCGAATGGCGCGCGGTGCACCATGACGGGACGGTGCGGCTTATTGTCTGCACCGGTGTAATGGAGGTCAAAGCGTTCCGGCAGGTTGTAGTCCACCTGCACGGTGCCGAGCTGCCACTCGCGGCCGATGGCGTCGCGCACGATGAAGTCGATCTTGGGACCGTAGAAGGCGGCTTCCCCGGCTTCCTCACTATAGTCCGCGCCCAGCCATTCTGCGGCATCCCGCAGGGCCTGTTCCGCCTTGTCCCAGTTTTCCGGGGAACCCACGTATTTGTCGCTTTCCGGATCGCGCATGGAGAGGCGCACGCGGTAGTCCGTCATTCCCAGGGTGCCGAAGATGGTTTTCACAATGCCCAGGCACTGGCGGATTTCTCCGGCAAGCTGGTCCGGGGTGCAGAAGATGTGGGCGTCATCCTGGGTGAAGCCGCGCACGCGCGTCATGCCGCCCAGTTCCCCGCTCTGTTCCCAGCGGTATACCGTACCGAATTCCGCCAGGCGGACGGGCAGGTCGCGGTAGGAATGGGCGTCATTAGCGTAAATTTTAATGTGGTGCGGACAGTTCATCGGCTTGAGCATGTAGCCTTCAATGGTTCCGTCCGTCAGGCCGTTGAAGAGTTCCGCGCAGGTGGCGCCTTCCTCACAGAGTTTTTCCATGGCGTCGCGCTCCGGGATGGGGGCGTACTGGCTTTCCCGGTAGTACGGGAAGTGGCCGGAGGTACGGTACAGGTCCAGCTTGCCGATGTTGGGGGTATATACCTGGGAGTAGCCCAGCTTGTCCAGTTCCTCCGTGATGAAGTCCTGAAGGGAGCGGCGAATGAGGGCGCCCTTGGGCTTCCAGAGGATGAGGCCCTGGCCCACGGCCTCATCAATGCAGAAGAGGCCCAGCTCGCGGCCGAGTTTCCGGTGGTCGCGGCGGCGCGCTTCCTCCAGGCGCGCGAGATGTTCGTCAAGCTGGGTCCGGTTCGGGAAGCAGGTGCCGTAGATGCGCTGGAGCATGGGGCGGTTTTTGTCCCCCTTGTAGAAGGCGCTGGCCACGCTCATGATTTTAAAGGCTTTGCAGTTGCCGGTGCGGCCCACGTGGGGGCCGGCGCACAGGTCCGTGAAGTCTCCGTTGCGGTACAGGGAGATTTCCTCGTCTTCCGGGATGTCGTTCAGCAGGTCGATCTTGAAGCGGGAGGGGCCGCTGCGCGGGCCCAGAGCGCCCAGTTCCCCGGATTCCGCCATTTTCATGGCGTCTGCACGGGAGATGATTTCCTTCTGGAAGGTCTGGTTTTCCTTCACCACTTTTTTCATTTCCGCTTCAATGCGTTCAAAGTCTTCCGTGCTGATGCGGTGGTCCAGCTCCACGTCGTAATAAAAACCGTTTTCCACGGCGGGACCGCCCGCCAGCTGGGCATCCGGCCAGATGCGGCAAATGGCCGTAGCCAGAACGTGCGCGCAGGAGTGGCGCAGGCGTTCCAGATCAGACATCTGGTTGCGTTCTTCAAGAGTCTTTCTTTCCTTGTGTTCGGACATACGCGCATTAGTTAACCCCCCTTAGGCACTGTTGGCAAATGCAAAAAGCTTCCCCTCCCAAAAATTCAAGGCATAGGCCGCACGGGAGCTTTCCGGAAGAGAAGGAGCACCATCCCCTTTTTCTTCCTTACGGTTGCCGCACCGGAAAATCTGGTATAACAAGAAATTCATGCTGAATGTCATCTGCTATACCTTGGAAGCCGCTCTTCTTCTGCTTAACGTATGGATCATTCTGCTGGACTGGTACGTTTTCATCTCCCTTCATTTCACCAAGTCTGAACGATGGAACAGCTTTTCCTTCACACCATTCGCAGGAGGAATCCTCGGTTGCGCCGCTCTCTGGCTTCTTCCTCCTACCCAAGAAATGAGCATCCGATGGCTTCCTGTACAGCGCCCATCTGGTTAAACAAATCTTCAAGTTTCTTTTTCGTCGTTCCCTATAAACATCTTCTCATTCTGCACCATCGCGGGGAGAACTGGAAAAAAATGGAATGCAACCATTCGCCTTCCATCCTCTATCCCCCCTCAACGAATGATTTACACCCGCGCCCCTTTATGCCATAGTGGCACCCAGCGGTTATGAAATTCCTCCCCCTTGCCCTTCTCTGCCTCAGCCTGCCCTGCGGATTTTCCGCGGCCGCGCAGGAGCCCCCTGCCGACGCCCCGGCAAGTTTCCCGATCAATCTGGACAAAACGCCGGAGGGCGGGATTGAAGGGAACGGGAACGATGCCTCTTTGCCGGACCAGAGCACGCCCTTCAATGCAGCCAAACTTCTTCTCCGCGCCCTGCAGGAAAAGACGGACTGGACCGCAGACCCCTACAAGTCCCTGCCCGCTACGTCCCCGTTCGTGGGAACGCTGAAACTGAAGAGCATCCTTTCCCGCATGGAGGCCGTGCAGGCTTACGTGACGGCGTCCTCCCCGGAAAGGCCGCCGTTTGTGGATGAGGCCTCCATCATCATGGACGGGGACCTGGCCATGGCCTATATCATGCTGCCCGACAGGACCAACCCCTATATTTACGCGGCCACCGCCGTAGCCCTGATCAAGAAGAACGGGGAATGGAAAGCGTCCCTGACTCCCGGCAGTTTTGACAATACGTTCCTGCCCTTCAACGACCATGTCCGCCAGCGGGCGGCGCAGATTTCTACCGAGGCCAAGAAGAAGATTTTCGGCCTCGCGCACCAGTATTCCGTGGCCGCCGTGAAGAAAGCCCTGGAGCACATCAAAAGGTTCCGGATGGAGGCCGTCAAGGGCAAGTCCGACGACGAGATTAAAAAGCTGCTGATCCGCACCGTGAAGGAGGGCGATCCGGCCCGCATCGCGGCCCTGCTCGTCGCTCCCTATTACATGGAGTCCGCTATTACCCAGAGCGCGCGTCTGACCCCCGTGGTGAAAGCCATGCGCCTGCAGGACCAGAACCAGGAGAACCGCTACATCCAACCCACCAACCTCAGTTTCATGGGGTTCCCGAACACCATCCTTATTCCCCTCCAGCCCCACCCGGACGACCAGCTTGACCCGAACAAGAGGGACGAGCAGCCGGAACGCAACAAGAACGAGGCCAAGAAGACGGACAAGGATATTCACAGCATTGCGGCCATGACCATTCTGCCGCCGCGCATGAGCCTGCCGGACATAGACAAACCCGCCCTGATCTACCGCTACGCGCTGGAAAAGATACAGGATCCCACGGACGGCTTCCCGGTGTTCAAGATGTATGTGGGGGACGCTTTTTCCTCCTGGAACCTGAAGCCGGACGAGTCCACCACCAGCCGCATCATTGCGGATTTCCACAGGACGTATCCGGCCCTTGCCTATTCTGAACCGAAGGAAGCCGTTTCCGCAGCCGGACGCGCCCTGGAGGCCGGAGACAGCCTGACGCTGATTCGGATGCTGGCTCCGTCCAGATTCGCCTCCGTTCCGGAGTTTGAAGAAGCGCTCACACAACTGAAAGCCGTTATGAGCAAGGAGGAGTTCCAGCCTGCTTCCCGGAACAGGAAGGATTACAAGCCCACGCTGAAAGGCGCCTTTGAGCTGAAGGACGGGGGGACTTCTCTGAAGGCCACCATCGGCCTCAAGCCGAATCTCAAGTCCGGCTTCACCAAATGCAACTTGTACTTCACCCGGACGGAGAAAGGGTGGATGCTGACTGGAGCGGACGATGAAAATCCGCTGAAACTGTAGAAAAAAGCTTTCCGCCCCGGGAATTCCGGCAGCCGGGGAAGATGATCAAACATGCCCGCTCAAATATTCTTCCATAATTCCATCATGATGAATCTACCGATACGGCCGCGCCGCAACAGAAAATCCGCCAATATCCGGGATCTGGTCCGGGAGACCTCCCTTTCCCCGGAACATCTTATCTGCCCGGTTTTCGTCCACGAAGGGGACGAAAACCAGCCCATCTCCTCCCTGCCCGGCTGCACGCGCTGGAGCGTGCGGGGACTGGTGGAGGAGGCCAAGCGCCTGATGGACCTGGGAATCCACACGCTGGACCTTTTCCCCGCCATTCCGGACAACAAGAAAACGCCGGACGCCTGTGAGGCGTGCAACCCGGACGGACTCATTCCCCGCACCATTTACGCCCTTAAAAGCGGGGTTCCCGGTATTACCGTGATGACGGACGTGGCGCTGGATCCCTATAATTCCGACGGACACGACGGCCTGGTGGAGTTCCGGTCCGACGGCACCATGGAGATTCTCAACGACGATTCCGTGGAAGTCCTCTGCCGCCAGGCCCTGTGCCACGCAGACGCCGGGGCGGACATTATTTCCCCCAGCGACATGATGGACGGCCGCGTGGCCGCCATCCGCGCCACTCTGGATTCCGAGGCTCTGGACGACGTTTCCATCATGGCCTATACCGCCAAGTATGCCAGCGCCCTTTACGGGCCATTCCGCGGCGCTCTGGAGAGCGCGCCGAAGGAGGGGGACAAGAAGACCTACCAGATGGATCCCGGCAATATCCGGGAAGCCCTGCGGGAAGCCCAGCTTGATGAAGCGGAGGGCGCAGACATCCTGATGGTGAAACCCGCCACGCTGTATCTGGACGTAATCGCGGCCATGCGCAGGCATGTCACGCTGCCCGTAGCGGCCTACCACGTTAGCGGAGAGTACCTGATGATCAAGTCCGCGGCATCCTCCGGCTGGCTGGATGAACGGGAGGCCGTTCTGGAGACTCTAACTTGCATCCGGCGCGCCGGGGCGGACATGATCCTTACTTATTACGCCCCGCAGGCCGCCGAATGGCTTAAACAACAACGCTGACGCCGCACGGTATCCGTTCCGGAACGCGGACATATGCGGGCAGCACCATTCAACTCTCCGCATGTCCACTTCAACAAAAGTATTCGTCGGCGTCCTGATTGTCATCGTCATGGGCCTCACTTCCCTGTGGGGAGTGTATGCCCCCACTTTTTCAGAAGCGTATGTGCTTCCCGTCCAGATGACGGACGCCTCCGGCGCTACGCTGGGCAATTTCCAGTGCCGCCCCGTGGCCGCGGAGAACGGAAAAACGCTGCTCGTTTTCCGGAACAAGGATTTCCTGCGCCAGACCACCGGCGGCATGGTCCATTCCAGGATCATTCTTTCCTACAAGGGAGTGCCGTTTTTTGAAGGCACCGTGCCGGGACCAATGGAGGCCATTGAGATTCCCACCGCCAGCCTTCCCGCCCCGTACCGGAACCTCACGCAGAATTGAAACGGTCGGGAATTCCGCGGCAGAAGCGCTTCCTGTTATGGCATTGTTACCGGAGGGGCGCAGGTTTCTCTATACAAAAGGGGAAATTGTGTGTTTTTATAGACTCAAACGATGAGCAGCTTAACATATACCATTCTGGTTGCAGAGGATGACGACAGCATCCGGCACGCCCTGACGGACGTGCTGACCGCCTCCGGCTACGAGGTGCTGGCCGCGGAGGAAGGGCTGGCGGCCATCAGGGCCGTGCGGGAACGCAATTTCGACCTGGCCCTGCTGGATGTGGCGATGCCCGGCGCAGACGGCTTCCAGGTGCTCCAGGTCATGTCCGAGGAACGCCCCGGAACGCCCGTCATCATGCTGACGGCCCGCGGGGAGGAAGAGGACCGCGTGCAGGGGCTGAAGCTGGGGGCGGACGATTACATCGTCAAGCCGTTCAGCATCCGTGAGCTGATCGCCCGCATTGAGGCCGTACTCCGCAGGTCTCCGGAACGGCCGCGCCAGATCAGGGAGATCACTATTCCCGGCGCTGTGCTGGACAGCGCCAACCGCCTTCTTACGTTTGAAGACGGCAAAACGGCCACCCTCACCGCACGCGAGTTCGAGCTGTTGAGCTACATGGCCACCCACCCCAACCGGGTTATTACCAGGGACGAGCTGCTCCGCCGCGTGTGGGACATGGACCCGCGGCTGACGGATACACGCTCCGTGGAGATGACCGTCATGCGCCTGCGGGACAAGCTGGGCGGGAAGGCGGCCGCCTCCCTGGAGACACTCAGAAGCCAGGGCTACCGCTGGAATTCATCCTTCCTTTCCTGATCCGTGAACAGGCGCATCCGCATCATCCTGCTCACCGTCAGCCTGCTGCTGGTCGTCGGCACTCTGGGCTGGCTCACCCACGTTCTCCTGATTCAGGCGGAGGAAACGGGCCATTCCGAACACCGAATCAAGGTAGAGTCCCTGGCTCATGAGGCCAAGCTGGAGATGGACCGCCTGCTCACCGCCTTCATCACTTTTGAACAGGCGCGCGGCTATTACGAATATCTGCCTTTTTACGCCTACAGGCGCCCCTACGACCAGCGCATGGACGCCCCGGCACCCAGCGAACCCGCCCGTTCCTCCAACCTGGCCTCCTACCTGCCGGATTACGTCACGGCCTACCTTCAGATATCCCCCTCCGGGCAGGTCTCCGGACCTGCTCTGAATAAGGAGCTTTCCGAACGGCTGAACGGGGAGAAGAACCTTTACCAGCGTTTGAATGAGAAGGTTTCCGCCCTCATCTCCCTGCCGGCCAGCGGCAATCTGTGGGCGGATATCAGGAATGAAATTCTTCATGAGGTTCCGGAGCCGGAACCGCCGCGGGACGGGCTTCCTGCCCAGGTGGAGACCGTTTCCTCCCTGGTTCCGGTGGAAGACGGGGGCAATCTGTACATTCTCCGGCAGGTGCATACCAACCGCGGCGTTTACCTGCAGGGAGCCCTGATGAATATGGAGAGCCTGAACAGGCGTCTCCCGGAACAGGTGGCCAAGGCGCTCCCTCAAAGCCGTCTGGCGACTTTCGATCCCGCCGCCCCGCCAGCGGAAGAGGCCGGACGGGAAGGCACGCTTTTCTTTGCCAACGCTCCCCTCGTTTTCCTGCCGGGAGACGCGGCAGAGCTGCCTGTTCAGGATCACAAACAGATGCTGACGTGGACCCTTACTCTGATCTGGAGCATGGTGCTGCTGGGGGCGGCCGGCGTTATCTGGCTGATGCTGGGTACGTTCCGCCTGGAGCAGAGGCGCGGGGATTTCGTTTCCGCCGTCACTCATGAACTCAGAACACCGCTCACCTCTTTCTCCCTGTACACGGAGATGCTGGAGGACGGCATGGTACCGGAACAAAAAAAACCGGAATATTACGCCAACATGCAGCGGGAATGCCGTAGACTGGAACACCTGATAGACAATGTGCTGGCTTATTCCAAACTTCAGAGGAACGCCATCCGGCGCACGAAGGACACGCTCACCTGCCAGGAACTTTTTGAACCCATTGCGGAGAAGATAGAGCGGCGCCTGCGGGAAACGGGCATCAGCTTTTCCTTTGCCCTGGCCCAGCCCATCCGCATCCTGCCCGTCCATACGGACGCCGTGGCTGTGGAGCAGATCATGGACAACCTGACTTCCAACGCCATCAAATACGCCAAGGGGGAAAACGCCAAAGTCCAGCTGACCGTCCAGGCGGACCGCCATAATATCGTCATCCGCTTCCGGGACAACGGTCCCGGCATTTCCCCCAAGCACCGCAAGCTGGTATTCAAGCCGTTCCGGCGCACAAAGGAAGCCACTAACAGCCGGAAACCCGGCGTAGGCCTGGGACTTTCCCTGGCACGGGACATTGCCCGCTCCCTGGGGGGGGACCTGAAACTGGAGTTCGGTACGCTGGGGGGCGCCAGCTTTCTCCTGACCCTTCCCAAATCCTGAATTTGCGGGACAAAGAGAATGCCCTGGCGGCCGCGGTATTCCTTGATGAAGCTTGCCATGCCGTGACGGATATGTGACATTAAGCGGCGGCGCACGGCAGGAAGCGGTTTTACCGTTCCAAACGGAACTGTCAGGAGCCGGAGAATGCGCCGGGATGCAAAAACGCATGCAAACGCTACCATGAGCAAAAGGATTTTAGTCACCGGGGGAGCCGGATTCATTGGCTCCCATCTCTGTGAACGCCTGCTGGACGACGGTCACGAGGTCACCAGCATCGACAATTATTTTACGGGTTCCAAAAAGAATCTCCTGCACCTGCTGGACCGTCCCGGATTCCGGGCGCTGGCACACGACATTACAGAGCCTTTTTCCGTGGAAGTGGATGAAATCTACAATCTTGCCTGCCCCGCCTCCCCCCCTCACTACCAGCACGATCCCATTCATACGCTCAAGACTTCCGTACTCGGCGCCCTCAACGTGCTGGCTCTTGCCAAACGGTGCCATGCCAGAATTCTCCAGGCCTCCACCAGCGAGGTATACGGCGATCCCGCCGTGCATCCCCAGCCGGAAACCTACTGGGGCAACGTCAATCCCGCAGGCCCGCGCTCCTGTTATGACGAAGGCAAAAGGTGCGCGGAAACCCTGTTCATGGATTACCACCGCACGATGGGCGTGGACGTGCGGGTGATCCGCATTTTCAATACATACGGGCCGCGAATGGCCCTGAATGACGGCCGCGTGGTTTCCAATTTCATCGTCCAGGCGCTGAAGGGGGAAGATCTTACCATCTATGGCACGGGCAGGCAGACCCGGAGTTTCCAGTATGTGAACGATCTGGTGGAAGGCATGGTCCGAATGATGGCGGCAGAAGATTTCCACGGTCCCGTCAACCTCGGCAATCCGGGAGAGTTCACCATCCTGGAGCTGGCGGAAAAAGTCATTGAAATAATCGGGGCTTCTTCCAAAACGGTGTTCCGCCCCCTTCCCCAGGACGACCCCGTCCAGCGCAAGCCGGACATACGGCTGGCGCATGAAAAGCTCGGCTGGCAGCCGGTCATTCCGCTGGAACAGGGGCTGGAAAAAACCATTGCCTATTTCCGGAGCATTCTTTAACGCCGGAAACGGGCGGAATGGCCCAACTCCGGCCGTGCATTCTCCCGCTGTTTTTACGGCTTTATTACCCGTTTTTGACTGGCTCCCGCGGGAAGGTCCGGGTAGCATGTACGGTTATGAAACATCTTGAAGCCGCAGGGACCTTTTCCACGCAAGCCTCCGTCCGCAGTTATGAAAGCGGACCGGACGGCCTCATGAAGCCGGAGACGGTTCTGCACTGGCTTCAGGAAATAGCGGAGGCACACGCCTCCACCCTGGGGTTCGGCTATGATTTCGTCATGTCCCGCGGGCTGGCCTGGGTGGAAGTTCGCCTGGACATGGCTATCAGGCGCCGACCGGCCTGGAAGGAGACCGTGGAGCTGCGCACTTGCACGGCCCAGGCCTCTCCCCTCCAGGCGCGCCGCAATCTGGAAGTCCGGGATGCGGAGGGAAACGGCATCATTGAGGCAAGTTGCCTCTGGGCCGTCATCGACATCCGCCGCAGGCGTCCCGTTCCCCTGAACAAATACATTACCCAATTCCCGGAAGTGCCCTGTGACGAAATAGTCTCCGCTGTCCGGCTGGACATGAAGAACCTTCAGCCGGAAATCCGGGAATGGACGGCGGAACGCCGGGATATGGATTTCAACCGTCATAT
>OJON01001566.1_pt1 | contig 11823 bp, 8 predicted proteins | sample 1598031 | NCBI WGS metagenome assembly OJON01 (sample SAMN01915216, study PRJEB22387) | human gut metagenome | isolation source: stool | host: Homo sapiens | place: USA | reverse complement strand
TTATTATACTTTATAATTCTCTTCCTACTTATTGGAGTAAGGAAATATTACACTTTTTTGGATTTTACGGCTCTCTTATAATCGTGAACTGTCGCAACTTCTTCGGCAAAGCGTTCTTTTAACTCTGTTTCGTATTTACCGTATAAAAACGGCTGCATACTTTTTATTAAACTTGCTTTGCTCCTTTTTGCTTTTGTATATTCATCATCCCCGACATAATCTTTGAGATAAGCGAGGTAACGATCATAGCCGTCGGATACTGCAAATATATATCTTTTTATCCTATTTTGCAACACTTTCGATGAGCAGTCCGGAATCTTTGAATAGTCTACTATATCATTGGTGAAAACAATATCTTTCATGATAGATCGGAGCAGATAAACGCAAAATATAGCATACCGGCGTTTAAGTAAATTTTCTGCCGTCGGATCGGGAAAACCAAAAGTCATTAGCTGTTTTCTCGATAATTTTATTTCATAACGAAGTAGATTTTTAGGCAACTTTTCTCTTTCTGCGGCTTTTATTTTCTTCTCCAGAATATAATCTGCGATTTTATCGTAAAATTTAATATCATACTCCGCCATTTTGCATTTCCGACCGTATATCTTATTTGTTCCACTTCGCGGCGGCATGGGTATAAATTTATTGCCTTTGTATTCTGAAATCGTTTCAATATATTTCATCGGAGTTTCACCCATAGAGATATTCACTCCAATTTCAATGCTATTTATCCGAAAGGCTGAGAGTGGTACTCCAAGAAATGTTGCAATACCACGTAAAGTCTCTGCGGCTTCGCGGAATGTAAAAGGCTTGTAGTTATGCTTTTTGGCAAATTTATGCAGAGACCCCGTTATTCTTAATAATGAATATGTATGATAATAGGTTAACTTTAATGATCCCCATTGCCCTCGTCGTAAATTTTTAGCTTCGTCAAAAATAGGCAAAAATTCATCTAACTTATCTTCGACAAGCCTGCCACTGATACCAGCAACTTGCATTATAATTCGGTCTATCATCTGATTTTGGATTCAATAAAAGCTACGGTCGTTAGTTCAGTATTTTCAAATATACAAAATCTCTACGATAAATTTAACCTTTAATGTTCGATAAGTGTAATTACAGAACATTGGAAAAGTAACAATAAAAGCGATCCCGAAAGATCGCCTTTATAATATTTGAAAATGTTAGGCCGAATTGTTAGCCCTCCAACTTCTTAGCGGGCATTTGGCTTCGGCTTATATACTATTACAGTTTGGGCGTCAAAGTCAATGACAATTTCTCGACCATCCCATCTGTACCGACGTAAATCGGGTGAATCACCTGTATATTTTCCATACGCATAGGGTTTAATACGATGGACAGCCATGTCGATTGCATAACCCATACATGACCGGGAAACAAACTCTATACTTTGCAGGATGTTTTTCTCGTTGAATCGGCAACGATACGCTAAGAGCATTTTCTCGTATTCGTTGAGACCCTGAAAAACTTTTTCACCGCTTTCAAGGGTAGTTTGGAATCCGAGCAGACTGTCAACCTTTTCATAGGTAGCGACACCGACAAGTTCTTTCAGTGTCTTAATGTCGAGATTGACTTTCTTGGGTTGTGCGAATCCGGTAGCTACTACCAAGAGCGCAACGAGGATAAGAATAAATCTTTTCATAGGGTTTCTAATTTAGATCGGTTAATAGTGAATTTAAGATGTGTGCCATGAAATCATTGAAACAGTTCTCTATCGTTTCCTCGGTTAAATTTTGATCGGGAACGATATGCAGTTCGATAAATTTATCTTCGATTTGAATATCCCATTTTTCTATCAGTTCCTTTTCGATATTCGTTGTGATTTTGTTGAACACGGATATATCGGGATTCATTTCTCCAACAGTTAAATTGAAGTAAATGATATTTTCTTGGTTGCCGGACATTAAATAGCCGATTTCCACCAAAAATTCATTAACAATCTTTCTCCGGAATTGGTTGTAAAATATTAATGAGGTATAGATACTGACCTCGTTATTCAATATTCGTTTCCGTCCTTTTGCCTTTATATACGGGAATAGAGAAATTGAGAGTTGCTCGGAATTCCGTTCGTCAATTTCATATTTCAATTCCGGCTTGTCGTTCAAAAATTGTTGAACCCGATCTTGAACCTTGTTATAATACGATTCGAGGATTTCTCCTATGACATTCGTCGTGTGGCAAATAGCGTCGGCAAGCATCGGCATATTTGCCAGACATTCATTGGTTAATTGTGTCAATTTGTTCATAAGGCGATATTTTTAATTGGGTGATTACGTTCGTGTAAAACTGATATATGCTAACTAATTGTCGGGGTATTTGTTCCGTATCCGGCTTTTGTATCCGCTTGTGCGACCCGTTGCATAACAACTGCATCAAAGCCGTTAAATAATCTTCTGCAATACGATCCAATGGCTCGCACTGGATGATCGCGTTAAATACGGAACAGTAATCGCAATAGCCCCACTGGTTATCCAATGCATCTTTTCGGTTGCAGTCCGAATAGCTGACGGTCAAATAATACCTGTCGTATGCAGGGAATTTCCGTTCTGCATAAATCCGATAATCGTCGATTTGATTTTTCCCGATACGCCCGTCCGAAAAGCGGCTTTCGATTTTATTCTCGATAATCAATACCCACCGGTTCCGTTCATCTGTAATTGTCAGATCGGGAATCCGTCCCGTAATTTTTCCGCAGTCTTTGATCTGCTCCTCGGCTTTCACCTGATATGTTTCACTGGCCTGAATGTGTTGTAACAATTCGTCTTTGCCGGATAAACATTCCGCGGATTTTACCAACGCCGATAAAATAGCCTTGTTGGATTCGAACAGATGAGCGAGGTATAATGTATGCGCAGGCTCGTAAGCATACTTTTTAATAATAGTTAAGCATGACGGCCGTTTCAGAAAAGCATAACGATCTAAAAAGGGCACAACATATCTGTTGTAATTCTTATCAACCTCATGCGGGTAGAGTGCTTTGATTTTTGCGAGGGCGTCGAGTTGGCTGTTTACCAATGATGCCTCCGCAAGAATTCGCTGTTCCTTGTCTTTTTCGACAAGGATTTTCAGCTTCGCTGTAAGTTCTTGGAATTGTTCGGGTGTAGGCATAAAAAACGTGGACTAAACTGTTATTTGCTGTTGAGGTCTTCGACTACCTAATCTAACAAATAGAGTAAAGCCCACGTCGTGAAACGTGAGCGTTTACGCCTTACTCTTGTTAGATTGTTTGAAATTGTCGAAGTTTCAACAGCAAGAATAAAAGCTAACGCTTTATATTAATATGTCAGTAATTTTAAATCTCTTTGTCTATTGAAATTTTAATTGGTTCCGAAAACAAAGTTAGAAATTTTCTGCGGGACTGCAAGAAAAAATTACAATGGCTGGATTTCCAGAAATCCGGTCTTATCTATACAGACTACCCGTACCTATTTTGAAATTTATTCCAATTTAAGGGGTGGGGTCTGTAATTCGCATCTGCTCGCAGTGCTACCTGCATACCCCTTACCTGCGAATTAGGTTGACACGGATTTATACAATCTTTATATATATGTACTTCGTATTGATAAATACACACATTAAATTACTTGCCGCGATCTGTTTCAAATTAGCTGTATCTGCAAATTTAATTTCAAATGCGCACTGAAATACAACCGCCTTTTTACCCCTTTTTCTACTGGTTGCTACGGTTAACCTGATTTCAATAAAACGCTATAATGTACTATACATGAATAAATTAAACGTCTTTTTGTGCATTTTGTAAAATAGCCTTTTGAAAGCCCGAAAATTCGGTCCTTTCAAAATACAAAAAAGTGGTTAAACCGATTCAACCTCGTCGGCACGGAATTATCCCCGATTACAAAGGAATCTATTTAAGTTTTAACAACCGGGCGCAATTATCTTTCAACCACGTCGAACAATGACTTTTCCGAATCAATGCGACAACTTCTTCCGGATAATACCGAATTATCCGTGGACTGATACGAACGTAATTAAGGCGTCCTTCATCCCGGTATTTTTGCAATGTGCGCAAACTGACATGCAAAATGTCCGCAACTTGTTGCGAAGTAAGCAATAGATCACCCCAATTTCTGCTATTCTGCTCTTTTGTATCCATGATTATTCAACTTATTCAATACATCAATTGCATCATTCATCTGCGACTGCATGATCTTCGCATAAATTTCCGTCGTGCGAATACTGGCATGGCCGAGTAAATCCCGAATTACAACCATATTCTGCCCTGAACGAACCAAACGCGACGCAAAGGTATGTCTTCCTACGTGCGTCGAAAGGTTTTTCTTGACACGCGCTAAAACGGCAACTCTTTTCAATGCAAGATTGATTCGCGCCACGGCGCAATTTTCCGCACAGACTTTTTCCTCCCTTGACATGCTGTCGTATTCATAAGGCAAAATTCCCCGGAATATAAAACCATCCGGCGTGATGGGAACACCTGCCGTTTTATATCGTCTTTCACGCATGGCGCATATCTCTTTAACAAGATCGCTCGCAGGTATTTTAAGCTGACGGTCTGTTTTATCCATAATGATCTGTATATAATGCCCGTCATAATTCTGCCAGCGCAATTTCAAAATATCGCTGATACGTATTCCCGTTTCGGATTCAAACACGAATAACTGCCGCGCATCGTATAATTTTCCCTGCATAATCAATTTTAAATTGCGTACACGGAAATATTCCCGCTCCGACAAGCAGGGGCGTTCCGTCGGTGTGGATTTCATTTTATATTTACGAAAGGGATTATTGCGAATATCCAAACGAAATTCCTCATACATTTCCGCAGTCAGTTCTTTCAGCGTCTTCATATTCGTCGTTACGGTATTGATTGAATTTCCCAAATCCTCCCGCAAATAGTTTTCGTATCGCAATAAAAGTTCGTAAGTCAAATGGCTCACCGAAAATTGATCTTTTCCGATAAACTTTTTAAATTTCGTAATATGGGAATGACATTTATTATAAGTCCGGACGCTCGTATTTTCTTTACGCGATAAATAATTCTGCGCATAAACAAACATATCCGCTGTTGTTCTTTTATGCAACCGATCACGCACCGCATCGATTCCACGCTCAGGCTCCATGGCTTCACACAATACAACGACTTTGTTAACCTCTGCGATTCTCCTGCGTAATTCATTATTGAGCCGTTCATGCTGCAAGTCGGATTTTTTCACTATTCCCCGGGATGCATCCCAGTTCTCTGGCTTTACACGGATCAATGTTACATACATTGAACGACGCTCGTGCGTAATTCGCATACACACGGGCAAGACTCCTTTTTGATTGGTTTTGTCCTGACGAAGAATAATAGCTGTTCTCATAATTGTATAATTTTAATGAAACATAAACAGCGGGTAAAACATAGGTAAAACATTTTACCACGTAGGACAACAAATAATATAAAAAGTTTTGACAATTGCAAACGGGTTAGAAGTTGAAAATTAGGCGTTTGCTTTTTCAAAAACTTTTTTGTATAATTGCGAAGCAATATTATGCACAACTGTCGGTGTCACAAAGAGGGAAAGGCAAATGCTTTTCCCTCTGTTGTTTACAGCCGCTTGCAATTTGCAGGCGGTTTTTTCGCATCTTGTTTCGAGCGGTTTTCACGGCGAAATCGGGAATTTATTTAAACCAATGCGTAAACCGAAAAATCCCGATGAACACGGCCATCGAGACGATCGAAAAATGCAGTGACGCGTAAAGCCGGCATTATTTCACCTCCGAATTTTTCCGTTTCACCCGTCCGAAACCGGACAATCGGACAAAGTTTTCTAATTCTATATTTCAGCAACCGGCTCGTTTCACTGTCAAAAGCCGACGGCCAACACGCTTTTTGGGCATTTTCGGCATCGTTACGACACTTTTATTCGTCGGAAAGGGCACCAGAACCGGACGCCCATTCGGTTTTGCATCCATCCGCCTTTTTCGTATCTTTGCATACAATACCCTACGCAAAACCGGACTCTCGCAATGAATAAGAAAAAGAAATGGATCATCACGGCCATCGTTCTCGTGGTATTCTGCCTGATCCTGGGCCTCTACAATCTATTGAACGACAAAGCTCCGGCATCGGATGACGCCGCCAAAGCGCCGATCGCGCCCCGCAGACAGAGCACCCTCAACGTCAACGGACGCATCGTCCGTCCGCAGCGGCTCACCGACGGCATCACCACGGTGGGCAACCTGCTGCCGGACGAGGAGGTGGACCTCTCGTTCGAAACCTCGGGCAAAATCGTGGCGATCAACTTCCAGGAGGGCACCGTCGTCCGCAAGGGCGAGCTGCTGGCCAAGGTCAACGACCTGCCGCTCGTGGCCCAGCTCTCGCGTTACGAGGCGCAGCTCAAATTGGCCGAAGACCGCGTTTACCGCCAGAGCGCCCTGCTCAAAAAGGACGCCGTGAGCCAGGAGGCCTACGAACAGGCCCGCACGGAACTGGCGATGCTCAACGCCGACATCGACATCGTGAAGTCGAACATCGCGCTCACGGAGCTGCGGGCGCCGTTCGACGGCGTGATCGGCCTGCGCAACGTCAGCGAAGGCGCCTACGCCTCGCCCAGCGTCGTGGTGGCCAAGCTCACGAAGATTTCGCCCCTGAAGATCGACTTTTTCGTCCCCGAACGCTATGCCAACCAGATCAAGCCCGGCACGCGCCTCTCGTTCACCATCGAGGGACGGCAGGAGCGTTTCGAAGCCGCGGTTTACGCCACCGAATCGAAGGTCGACATCGCCACCCGCACGCTGGCCGTCCGGGCGAAGTATCCCAATACGCGGGGCAAACTGCTGCCGGGACGCTTTGCGACGGTGCAGATCCGCATGCACGAAATTCCCGACGCCATCGCCATCCCGACCGAAGCCCTCGTGCCGGAGATGGGCGTCGACAAGGTATTCCTCTACAAGGGAGGCAAGGCGCACGCCGCGGAGGTGAAAACCGGACTGCGGACCGATTCGAGCATCCAGATCATCGACGGGCTTAACGTCGGCGACACGCTCATCACCTCCGGCACGTTGCAGCTGCGCGAGGGGCTTCCCGTGAAACTCGACACCGTCGAATAAACCCGCCGCCGCATGAACATTTCCGAACTGAGCATCCGGAGGCCCGTCCTGGCGTCGGTGCTGACGATCATCATCCTGCTATTCGGTCTGATCGGATACAGTTACCTCGGCGTGCGCGAATTCCCGAGCGTCGACAACCCGATCATCTCGGTCTCGTGCTCCTACCCGGGCGCCAACGCCGACGTGATCGAAAACCAGATCACCGAGCCGCTCGAACAGAACATCAACGGCATCCCGGGCATCCGCTCGCTGTCGAGCGTCAGCAGCCAGGGCCAGAGCCGCATCACCGTCGAGTTCGAACTCTCGGTGGACCTCGAAACCGCCGCCAACGACGTTCGCGACAAGGTTTCGCGCGCCCAGCGCTACCTGCCGCGCGACTGCGACCCCCCGACCGTGACCAAGGCCGACGCCGACGCCTCGCCGATTCTGATGGTCACGATCCAGAGCGACAAGCGGTCGCTGCTCGAATTGAGCGAGATCGCCGACCTGACGGTCAAGGAGCAGTTGCAGACCATCAGCGACGTGAGCGGCGTGCAGATCTGGGGCGAAAAACGCTACTCGATGCGCCTGTGGCTCGACCCCGCGAAGATGGCCGGCTACGGCATCACCCCGACCGACATCAAGACGGCCCTCGACCGCGAGAACGTCGAACTGCCTTCGGGCAGCATCGAGGGCAACACCACGGAGCTGACGATCCGCACGATGGGACTGATGCACACCACGCGGGAGTTCAACGACCTGGTGGTGCGCGAAGACGCCGACCGCATCATCCGCATGAGCGACGTGGGACGCGCCGAACTGGGTCCGCAGGACACGCGCAGCTACATGAAAATGAACGGCATTCCGATGGTGGGCGTCGTCGTGATCCCCCAGCCGGGCGCCAACCACATCGAGATCGCCGATGCCGTGTACGCACGCATGGAGAGCATGAAGAAGGACCTCCCGGACGACGTGGTCACCTCCTACGGATTCGACAACACGCGCTTCATCCGCGCCTCGATCGACGAGGTGAGGACCACCGTCTACGAGGCTTTCATCCTGGTCATCATCATCATCTTCCTCTTCCTGCGCAACTGGCGCGTGACGCTGATCCCCTGCATCGTGATCCCCGTGTCGCTGATCGGCACGTTCTTCGTGATGTATGCCGCGGGATTCTCGATCAACGTGCTGTCGATGCTGGCCGTGGTGCTCTCGGTGGGACTGGTCGTCGACGACGCCATCGTGATGACCGAAAACATCTACATCCGCATCGAACGGGGCATGACGCCCTTCGACGCCGGCATCGAAGGGGCCAAGGAGATCTTCTTCGCCGTAATCTCGACCTCGATCACGCTGATCGCCGTCTTCTTCCCGATCGTCTTCATGGAGGGCATGACGGGCCGCCTGTTCCGCGAATTCAGCATGGTGATCTCGGGCGCGGTGGTCATCTCGACCTTCGCCGCGCTGACGATCACCCCGATGCTCGCGACCAAGCTGCTCGTGCGGCAAGAGAAGAAGAGCTGGTTTTACAGCAAAACCGAGCCGTTCTTCGTCTGGCTCAACGACTTTTACAGCCGCACGCTGGCCTCGTTCCTGCGCCGCCGGTGGCTGGCCCTGCCGCTGGTCCTGCTGACGATGGGACTCATCGGCTGGCTATGGAGCGCCATCCCGGCCGAGATGGCCCCGCTGGAGGACCGTTCGCAGATTTCGATCAACACGCGCGGCTCGGAGGGCGCCACCTACGAATACATCCGCGACTACACCGAGGACATCAACCGCCTGGTCGACTCGCTCGTGCCGGAAGCCTCGTCGGTGACAGCCCGCGTGTCGAGCGGCTCGGGCAACGTCCGCATCGCCCTGACGGACATCGCTACCCGCAAACGCTCGCAGATGGAGATCGCCGAGCAGATCTCGGCCGCCGTGCGCTCGAAGACCAAGGCCCGCGCCTTCGTGCAGCAGCAGAGCACCTTCGGCGGACGCCGCGGGCGCATGCCCGTGCAGTACGTGCTCCAGGCCACCAGCCTCGAACGGTTGCAGGAGGTGCTGCCCGAATTCATGCGCAAGGTTTACGAAAGCCCCGTGTTCCAGATGGCCGACGTGGACCTGAAGTTCAGCAAGCCCGAGGTGCGCATCGAGGTCAACCGCGACAAGGCCAACCTGCTGGGCGTCTCGACGCGCAACATCGCCCAGACGCTCCAGTACGGATTGAGCGGCCAGCGTCTCGGCTACTTCTACATGAACGGCAAGCAATACGAAATCCTGGCCGAGATCAACCGCCAGCAGCGCAACAAGCCCGCCGACCTGCGTTCGATCTACGTGCGCAGCGACAAGGGCGAGATGATCCAGATGGACAACCTCATTTCGCTCGCGGAGAACGTCGCGCCGCCGCAGCTCTACCACTACAACCGCTTCCTGTCGGCCACCGTGTCGGCCGGACTGGCCAAGGGCAAGACCATCGGGCAGGGACTCGACGAAATGGACCGCATCGCCGACGAGACGCTCGGCGACGACTTCCGCACGGCGCTGGCCGGCGACTCGAAGGAGTTCCGCGAAAGCTCGTCGAGCCTGATGTTCGCCTTCATCCTGGCCGTCATGCTGATCTACCTGATCCTCGCCGCGCAGTTCGAGAGCTTCAAGGACCCGCTGGTGATCATGCTCACCGTGCCGCTGGCCATCGCCGGCGCGCTGGTCTTCATGTGGGGCGCGGACCAGACGATGAACATCTTCAGCCAGATCGGCATCATCATGCTGATCGGACTGGTGGCCAAGAACGGCATTCTGATCGTCGAGTTCGCCAACCAGAAACAGGAGGCCGGGCTGGACAAGATGCGAGCCATCGAGGAGGCCTCGCTGCAACGCCTGCGCCCGATCCTGATGACCTCGGCTTCGACCATCCTGGGCCTGCTGCCGCTGACCGTCGCCACGGGGGAAGGCGCCAACGGACGTATCGCCATGGGTATCGCCGTGGTGGGCGGCATGGTGGTCTCGACGCTGCTGACGCTCTACATCGTTCCGGCCATTTACAGCTACGTATCGACGAACCGAATCAAAAAATCGAAACACAACGACGCATGAAAATAGCATTTTTAGCGGCCCTGCTGCTGGGAATCGGCAGCGCCGCCGGAGCGCAGGAGGCGCCGCCGGCCCGGGAGGCGTCCGCTCCGCTGACCCTGCGCAAATGTCTGGAGATCGGGCTTGAACAGAATTACGACGTGCGCATCGTGCGCAACGAGGAGCGCGTCAGCGACAACAACGCCACGGCGGGAAACGCCGGGATGCTCCCCACGGTCGACCTCTCGGCCGGGTACACGGGCACGCTGGACAACGACCGCACCGTCACCCCGCGCAACGGGGACGCCACGACCGAGACCGGCGTCTACGACCAGACGGCCAACGTCGGGCTGGCGGTGAACTGGACGCTGTTCGACGGACTGCGCATCCGCACCAACTACAAACGCCTGAAGGAGATGCAGCAGATGGGCGCGCTGAAGACGCGCATCACCATCGAGGACTTCATGGCCAGCCTAACGGCCGAATATTACAACTACATCCAGCAGACGCTGCGCCTGGAGAACTTCCGCTATGCGGTCTCGCTTTCGCGCGAGCGGCTGCGCATCACCGAAGCGCGCGTCCAGGTGGGCAACTTCTCGCGCCTCGACCTGCTGCAAGCCCGCGTCGACTTCAACGCCGACAGTTCGAAATACATGTCCCAGCACGAACTGGTGACCGCCTCGCGCATCCGCATCAACGAACTGCTGGCCAACGAGAACCTCGACGAGAGGTTCAGCATCCCCGACTCGGTGATCCGGGTCAACGCCACGCTCGACTGGAACGACCTGCTGGCCAAAACCCTTTCGGCGAACGCCTCGCTGCTGATGGCCGAGCACGACAGTTCGCTGGCCGAACTGGACCTGAAGACCGTTCTGGCCCGGAACTATCCCTATGTGAACCTCACGACGGGCTACGGATACACCTACAACCGCTACGGCACGGGAGGGAACCTTTCGCGGGGAACGCTCGGGCTGAACGCCGGGGTGAAGGTGGGCTTCACGATCTTCGACGGCAACCGCCGCCGCGAACAGCGCAACGCCCGCATCGGCGTCGAGAACGCGCAGCTGACGCAGCAACGGCTGGAACAGTCGCTGCGCGCCGACCTGTCGAATTTCTGGCAGGCTTACCGCAACAACCTCGAAGTGATCCTGCTCGAGGAGGAGAACCTGATCGCCGCCAAGGAGAATTACGAAATCGCCATGGAACGCTACCTGCTGGGCGACCTGCCGGGCATCGAGATGCGCGAGGCGCAGAAGAGCCTGCTGGACGCCGAGGAGCGCATCCTCACGGCGCAGTACAACACCAAACTGTGCGAAATCTCGTTGCAGCAGATCAGCGGCAACGTGATGGTCTACCTGGAATAATCCGCGAGAGTTCGCATTCCTTCGCCATCAAAACATTTCGCACGCTTCGCCTGCTGTTCTTTGCCGCTTTTTGGTCGGCGGTTAACCGCGGTCTCGGCCCGCGGAAGCTTATGTACTTTTTGACCGCAAAAAGTACCAAAACTCTCCGACAGATGCCTTCGCCTACTTCGTCCCGTCTAACGTTCGCCCGCCTAAGAGGCGGGTTTTAGGGGGCTGCGCGAACATTCATAAAACAGGCGCATTATCGCTTGGAGCGGAACAAGAACAACCGACAGCCTGCGTGCCCGGAGCGGGAGGCTGGCAAAGGCGTCCGCAGGCGAGGGCAGACAGCGTGCTG
>OJON01001565.1_pt1 | contig 11826 bp, 13 predicted proteins | sample 1598031 | NCBI WGS metagenome assembly OJON01 (sample SAMN01915216, study PRJEB22387) | human gut metagenome | isolation source: stool | host: Homo sapiens | place: USA | reverse complement strand
TTTATCATTAAATTTTATATCTAATTTTCGATTATCCGCATAAACACTATACATTCAAGCATTTTGAAGTATAGAAAAACACTCATCTTACCACGAATTTACCACGATTGAATGAGCCTTGATATGACCGTAAAACTACTAAGGGAGATAGCACGAAACTGTGTATCTCCCGATTTTTTTATACAGTTGATTACTTCACTCCGATTTCAAATTTCAATATTGCTTTCATCATGTCTGTATGAATTTCTCCTTTTAGTTCTTCATCAACCTGCATAATGATTTTACCACTTTCAGAGTGGTAAAAAGGACGCAAGCATAATTTAGAAATATAACCGTCATAAAACTTCAAAATCTCTTTAACTGCCATTTCATCTCCGCTTGACGCTTTGCAAATCAATTCAAAAGAGGGATAGCCATAATCTTTACTCATTTCTTTACTTCCTTTCGCTCAAAAGCATTTTTAACTTCCTTAGTCCTCTAGTTCTTCTACTGCAAATAGCAGAACGTGATACATGGTACAGTTCTGAAATTTCTCTGTCGTTCATTCCTTGAAAATAACGTAATAAAATCGCACTACGCTGTTTTTCTGACAGTCTATGTAAAACTGTACCAAGTGTTTCATCAGATACATAAATTGTAAAGTGCAAGACTTTAAATGATACACAATCATAAAAACAGGTATCAATCGTTCCACGTTCAACTTGTTTCGTTTCGGCTATTTCACAAAACAATACTTCACGTTTAGAATGTCTTGCAAGCGTCTGATTCTGCTAGTTTTGGGTCTACACCCATTTCTGTAAGATATTTTGTAAAAAAGCAATGTCGCTCATAAATTTTCTCAGCCATAGCCTGCCTACTGTCTGTTAAAAGCAATTGACCATTATTATCCATTAGTAGGAATCCTTGTGTTTTAAGTTGCTTTACTGCATGACTTACACGAGGCTTTGAAAATCCCATATAATCAGCCACATCAATAGAGCGAACCATGCCTTTTTTGATTTTAAGTATAAGTATTGTTTCTAAATAATCTTCTAATGACTTTCCCAATGTCACATTATTATCACCTCTTAAATATTTGATTCAATCAGTTTTTAAATTGTCCACCCAAGACTTTCTTGCTGAATATGATACAATTTTTGATATACACCTTTTTTCTTCATCAATTCATTATGTGTGCCATATTCAACTAATTTGCCATCATCTAATACTAATATTTGGTCTGCGTCTACAACTGTTCTTAAACGGTGAGCAATCATAATTACTGTTTTGTTTTCAACCAATTGAGCTATAGCCTTTTGCACTAAAACTTCGTTCTCCGGGTCAAGAGAAGCAGTTGCTTCATCTAAAAAAATAATTGAAGCATTTTTTAATAAAGCACGTGCAATAGATATTCTTTGTCTTTCACCACCAGATAATGTACTACCATTTTCACCTAAAACAGTTTGATAACCGTCTGGCATATTACGCACAAATTCATCACAGTATGCAGCTTTAGCAGCCGCCATAACTTCTTCCTCTGTGGCGTTAGGGTTTCCAATACTGATATTGTTAAAAACAGTATCATTAAATAATGTTACGTCTTGAAATACAAAAGCCATTTTTCGCATAAGACTTTCTGGCTCCATTGTTCGTATATCTTTACCACCAACACGAATTGTACCTTTCTGTATATCCCAAAATCTTGCAATCAATTTTGAAATTGTACTTTTCCCGCTTCCAGATGAACCTACCAATGCGGTGATACTTCCTTGTGGAATTTTACAAGTCACATCTTTAATGACATCTTTTGTATTATATCTGAATGTAACATGTTCCAACTCTATATCACAATTTTCAATTTCTTTATCATTTCCTTGCATTACAGATGTACTTAAAAGAGTACGCATTCTTTCTGTAACAACATTAAGATTTAGTAATGTAGTTAATTGTGAAAGAATCGCAAGAATTGGTCCATATATACGAGTAACCATCAAAAAGAACATTAGTAATGGGAGCAGTTCTATTTCACCTTTAACTAACAACATTGTTCCAACAAAAATGACAATACCAATTCCGGCTTGCAAAATCATGCTTGCACTCGACATAAATACGCCACAAATCATTTCTACTTTCACAGCAATCTTTTTCATAGATAATAATGCTTTGTTAAGAGCAGAAAAGTGAGAACCACTTAAATTACATGATTTAATAATTTTCATTCCCTCAAGGTATTCTTGTACTTGACTAGAAGCGTCTAGCTTTGCTTGTACTTGTCGTTCAAATAATTTTTTCTGATAGTTCTTACTTAACCAAATTATCAAAAATGCAACTGGCAGCGTAATATACATACATAACGCTAAACGCCAATCAAAGAAAGCAAGTAAAATACAAGTAAGAGTAACAGTAATACCATTTGCAATGAGAGGTGGAATTGTACTACTTAACATTGATTCCATGCTGCTACAATCAGACATCATGTTAGTTGTCAATTCTGACAAATCCTTTGTATTGAAGAAACTCATTGGTAATTTTCTTAAATGCTCTGCAATATTAAGTCTTGTTTTATTTGATTCTTGATAAGACGCAATGTATGTCTTTCTATAATCATTTCTTGCTGCTAAAAACACCAAAACAGCAGAAACAACTCCAATTCCCCAAAGCAACCATATATGATTCCATGCAATTTGCTTTCCTACATACGGGTTCAGTAATTCATTAAATAACATTACTGTAACACAAAACGGTAGCATTAAGGCTAGATTTGTTATCGTACAAGCAACAATAGCTTTTTTTAAATCTTTATAACCTTTATCTGATAGAAAAAGAAACTCTTTTAGTTTTTTCATCTTTATTACACCGCCTTTCCGCTGATTTTCCAATCAACCGCTTCTGTGTAATGGTTCCACATTTGCGAATAACGTCCACCAGCAGCAACTAATTCATTATGTTTACCTTCTTCAACTAGATGACCTTTTTCCATAACAATAATTTTGTCAGCATTACGAATCGTAGATAAACGGTGAGCAATAATAATAACTGTTTTATTCTGCATAAGTTTCTCGAATGCTTTTTGAATTAAATACTCATTTTCTGGGTCGCTAAATGCAGTTGCTTCATCAAGAACAATAATAGGGGAATCTTTGATAATAGCTCTAGCAATAGCGATACGTTGACGCTCACCGCCAGAAAGATGAATACCCTTTGTTCCAAATACAGTTTTGTAGCCATTAGGAAGTTTTGAAATAAATTCATGGCATTGTGCAGCTTTCGCGGCTTCAATGACTTGTTCTTCTGTAGCGTTTGGATTTCCCATGCGAATATTATCTAAAATACTCTGCTTGAATAAGAAAATATCTTGAAATACAAAGCTAACATGATTCATTAAGTCTTTTTCTGAAATATCTCTTATATCAACACCGCCGATTTTTACACTTCCCTCTGTAACGTCCCAAAAGCGTGAAATTAAATTTGCAATTGTACTTTTTCCACCACCAGATAAGCCAACAATAGCTGTTATTTGTCCTTGATTGGCTTTAAAAGATACATTTTCAATAGCCATTTCTTCTTTTTTTCCTGTATATGTAAAGCTAACATTATCAAACACAACATCATCTTTTTGAGTTTTTTTAGGACTGGTAGTTTGTGGTAGAACAGGTATATTGAAAATTTCGTCCATTCTTGCTACATTTCCGTCAATTTGCATAAATGATTCAGAGATATACATTATTTTGTTTAAAATACCAGCGATTGCCGGAACAAAAAGCAAGTAAAATATAAATGTCATAGTAAAGCTCTTATAATCTTGTGCATTAGCTCCTAACAAAATACCTACAGGAACGATAACCAAATATATATTGTTAATGATGGTAGTAAACGCTGGCATATAATTTTGCCAACCTAGAGAGAACTTTAGAACCCATTCTGTGTATTCTTTAATAGCATGTTCTAAACGAGCAAATGAAGAAGCTGTTTGATTAAATGCTTTCACAACAGGCATACCACGAACATATTCTACAGAAGCATTGTTCATATCTTCCAATGCGATCTGATATTTTCCCATGTTTTCTTTCATTGCTCCGCTACCAAATCCACTGAATTGTACGACAAAAGCAAGCACAATTCCAACTAATGAAGCAATACCAAATCGCCAATCAATAGCCAGTAGAATAATAACCATAACAATAGGCGCAGTTACAGAAGCAACAAAATCTGGAAATTGATGTGCAATGAAACCCTCAATGCTCTCAATGTTTTCATCCATTATTTTTCTTAAACGACCACTACCTATGGTTAAGTGATAACCTAAAGGAATTTTGGTAATATGTTCTGCGAAGTGAAGTTTTAATTCATAAAGTGTTCCAAATGCTGCCATATGAGAACTGAAAATTGCTAAAAAATATAATAGTATATTAGCAATAATACCAGCTAAAGCTATCCAGCCATAATTCATAACCTTGCTCATATCCAGCAATTCTAAATTAGGATAGACTTTTAAAATGGAACTAATAATAAAATATACCGCAATATACGGAACAAACGACGCTATAGCCGCTAACGAGGAAAGTATAGCCGATAAAAATACTAATCCTTTCTTATTGGAAGCTAATTCTAAACATCGTGCTAAACCCGTTTTGGGTTTGTTTTGTTTTGGCTTTTTGTTTGCCATAGTACGAATCCTCCTTAAATATAAAATACGTGGTGGGTTAGCTTAATCTAACCACACCACGTATTCTAAAGGAAATACTATTTTTCTTCTACTCCATCTCTAGTATATTTGGGTAAAAATAGCCCAAAAGTGTTATTTTTGTTTTCTGTAATCTTTCGGTAAAATACCATAAACAGATTGAAATGCTATTGCAAATTTACTAGCATTATTATATCCAAGACTTACCGCTATATCTCCAATTTTCATATTTTCATTTAAAAGCCAATGTGCTGCAATATTCATCTTATATTTCTTTAAATATGAATATGGTGTGTCACCATATATCTGTAAAAAAATTTTATGAAACAGTGATAAGTTAATTTGATTCCGAAAGGCGAGTTGTTCTAACGATACTCGTTCATCTAAATGAGTTATCATATATGTTTGAATTTCTTTAGTAGCTTGAATCTGACGTTTATCATAATATTTGAAATCACAGCCATGATTTTTAGTTAGCTGGTCTATATGGTAAAGTAATTCAATTGCTTTAATTTTGAAATATCCTAATTGTTCTATGTTAAGTGCTTCATATAATTCAGAAAATAAATGATGTAATTTAGGTGGAGTGGAACTTAAATATCCATTATTCTCAATCCCTAATGTTGAACCAATTTTATCAAGGTTAAGCGGAATAGTTTCCATCATTTTTTTGATTTCTTCTGATAAGGATTGTTTATCAATCACAAGGCTAAGTCCATAATATTTTTTTAATGGAAACGAGAAAGAAACTGGTAAATGTTGTGTTCCAGTCACACTAAAATATCCCTCTGGTAAATACGAAACTGTATGATTGGCATACTCACATTCATAGCGTCCAGAGCGACAATGTGTAATTGAAATAATATTAGGATTGAATTTTTGAGAAGGCATACTTATGTCTGTATCAAAGTCCAAAAAAGAGAGTTGAATACCATCAAAAAGCGTGTAACTTGTAACAATTCCTTTCCCTTGACACCCATAATCTATAATCATAAAATTTTCATCTTGCTTGATAATTTTTGCCTTATCACTGTACCAGTCTTTATTAAATGTAGAACTCACATTATGTACCTCCATATGTCGATTAGCAACATCTAACTATTATCATACTGTATTTTTTATCCCAAAACAATAAAAACATAAGCGTGCAAATCCGATTTATGTGAAAATGCACGCTTTTCTTCATGTTATTTTACAATCTTCCAGTTGCGTTCCTTATGCGGTGTCAATTCATACTGTGATACCTGCGTTGCCTTTGCCTGATTTACCACAAATCAGATTTTATCCCTTTCTTCCTCTTGATTGCCCACAACAGAAAAGAAAAAGCCCTGTCAAGAGCTTTGCCACCATTGGTGGTGCTTTGCACTCTTGATCGGGCTTTTTGTTTGCTGTATCTTCTCGCAAGAGGAAAAAAGTTACTCGTCCTCATCATCAAAATTGTTATTCCTTAATACTTCTCGTAACAGTTCCATATCTTCTTTTGAGTTCGGGTTTATCATTTTCACGACTTGATAAGGTGTCTTATACTTATGTCCCTCTATGCTTTCCCCAAACATATCCATACTGTATAAATCATCATAGCGGTCTAATAATTTTTGAAACTTCAAATGCTGGATAAATTCTTTGATTGGGTAAAGGTCGGACGCTTCAATGCTTTTCCCGTTGATATAGTCTGTAATATATTCCCGTAACTTTTCTAACTCATATTCCAGCCATTCTTCCTCGCTGTCAAAGAAGTTATCATAGTGTCCATGTTTCAGTTCTGCATTTAGACGTTCTTCGGCTCTTAAAAACTGACAGACTTCCTTTTCAGATTGATTGACATACTTCCATTCTCCCGACAACAATTCATTGGGCGTAACGTCCAGCACTTCCATTATCTTTTCCAGCGTTTCATAGGCAGGATAGTTCAACCCTCTTTCAATCTTGGAAAGGCTCTGCATATTGATACCGATTTTGTCCGCAAGTTCCTGTTGTTTCATTCCCCTAAATTTTCTTATGGTCTGTATATTATTTCCTAAATGGCTTATTTTCATTGCATAACCCTCCATATCTCGTTATATCTTCGCTATTATAAGTCTATCATGCTTAATATGATTTGTAAAGGCAAAAAAAGATATTGACAAATAAGCATATAAGAATTACTATGTTCTTGTAATCGAATAAGCACAATAGAATGAAATATAAAAACATTCAAAAAGAAATACCTATCTGATTAAATCCGTAGATATGAATATCGGTTGAAATGGAACTTGTTAGAAAAGGCAAAACAGAACTTGCTGACAAAGTATTTCTGACACGGTGGCGGAAGCCTCTCAGGCTTACCGCCATGACACCTTGTGTCAAGGGGAAGAAATGCTTTGTCGGCTGGCGAGCCTGCGAGCCTTGTCTGTGCCCCCGTTATCTAACAGGGGGGCACTATTTCACAAAAGACAAGTCAAAAACCATACAACCCCAAACCTGTGAGTAGTAATGAGGAGTTTTAAGAAGATAGTAACTTCACATTCTTTTGAATAGTGGTTTACAGGTATTTCAAGGCTATTGTGGGATTGGAGGAATACAATGAACAATTTAGAATTTACACTTGAAATGAAGAACAAACGTCTTGCCAGCGGTCTTTCGCAAGGAGAGCTTGCAAGTCTTACCCATGTATCAAGATATAGTATCAACCGCTTTGAGAACGGAAAAGCCAACGCCAGCAAGGAAACACAGAACGTTATCCTGCGTTGTCTGAATTACTATGTCTGTGATAAGCCTTTTTATCTACTCGTTGATTATCTGTCTGTCCGTTTTCCAACGACTGATGAATTGGAAGTTATCCGAAAGGTGCTTGGTATGAAAGCAGACTATTTTATCCATTATGACTATGGGTATTATGGCTATAAGGAGCATTACGCTTACGGGGAAATCAAGGTCATGGCTTCTGATGATGAACACATGGGCGTATTCTTGGAATTAAAAGGAGCAGGCTCACGCAACATGGAATATGTTTTACAGGCACAGAACAGGGATTGGTATTCGTTCCTAAACCGCTGTCTTGACTGTGGCGGTGTTATCCGACGTTTTGACTTGGCAATCAATGATATGTGCGGTCTACTGGATATTCCCACCTTGTCTGAAAAATACAAAAATGGCGGTGCGGATTGTCGCTGTAAAAACTATGAAAATGTGCAAGGCGGTAAACTAAGCGGAAAAAACCGCAATTTAGCAAGCACCCTTTATATCGGCTCAAAGTCAAGCACAAAATATTTCTGCCTGTATGAAAAACAAAAGGAACAGGCAACTAAAAAGAAACATACGGATATTATCAACCGTTTTGAAATTCGCCTGCGTGACAAAAAGGCAGTACAGGCAGTTGAAGAATTGTTATTGACATATAACCCTCATGGGCTGGTGTTTTACCTCATTACCGATTTTGTGGAATTTCCCGACTATCCATTGTGGGAGATATTCATTTCCCATGATAATTTACCTTTTGAAATGAACCCTGTACCTGTCAATATGGAACGCACTCTGCAATGGCTGGAAAGACAGGTCATGCCGTCAATCGTGATGATAGAGGAAATCGACAGGCTGACAGGTTCAAACTATATGAAAATGATTGATGAATGTACCCACCTTTCCGAAAAACAGGAAATGCTTGTGGAACAGATGTGTACGGACATAGCAGACGTAATCGAAAGTGAGGGGGTGTTTTATGCGTAATGCACAGGATATTCCCGTATGGGAAAAATACACCCTTACCATTGAAGAAGCGTCAAAGTATTTCCGTATCGGAGAAAACAAGTTAAGACGCTTGGCAGAGGAAAACAAGGACGCTGGCTGGCTCATTATGAATGGCAACCGCATACAGATTAAACGCCGACAGTTTGAAAAGGTTATTGATAAATTGGACGCAATCTAATGCAAATGAGCCTTGTATGTGTTATGATGAACACAAGTCATATCAAGGCTCTTTCCAACAAGGAAAGGAGCAGACACCATGAAAGAAAAAAGACGGGATAGCAAAGGACGTATCCTGCATACTGGAGAGAGCCAACGAACAGACGGAAAATACTTATATAAATATGTGGACGCATTTGGAAACACAAAATATGTGTATGCCTGGAGATTGACACCCACAGACCCGACACCAAAGGGAAAACGGGAAAAACCCTCACTTCGTGAACTGGAACAGCAGATAAGACGGGATATTGAGGACGGTATCGACAGCACAGGCAAGAAAATGACGCTTTGCCAACTCTACGCCAAACAGAACACACAGAGGGCAAACGTGAAGAAAAGCACACAGAAACAACGGGAACAGCTCATGCGGTTATTGAAAGAGGACAAGTTAGGTGCTAGGAGCATTGATACGATAAAACCCTCTGACGCTAAGGAATGGGCGTTACGCATGAAAGACAAAGGCTTTTCCTACAATACCATTAACAACCATAAACGCTCGTTAAAAGCGTCATTCTATATCGCCATACAAGACGATTGTGTAAGGAAGAACCCTTTTGATTTTAAGTTAAGTGAAGTCCTAGAAAATGATACCAAAGAGAAAGTCGCATTGACAGAGGAACAGGAACAAGCCCTACTCTCATTCATCAAGACGGACAATGTGTATCACAAGTATTATGATGATGTGCTGATACTGTTAAAGACAGGACTTCGTATCTCGGAACTGTGCGGACTGACAGTAGCCGATATTGATTTCAAGAATGAAGTTGTGATTATCGACCACCAGTTATTAAAGAGCAAGGAACAGGGCTACTATATTGAAACGCCTAAGACAAAAAGCGGAGCAAGGCAAGTGCCATTAAGCAAGGGAACGATACAAGCATTTCAACGGGTTATGAAGAAACGCCCAAAGGCAGAACCATTTGTGATAGACGGACGGGGCAACTTTCTATTTGTCAATCAGAAAGGCAAGCCCAAAGTTGCGATTGATTACAATATGCTTTTTGTCCGTTTGGTAAAGAAATACAACAAGCACCATAAGGATAACCCCTTGCCACATATTACACCGCATACACTACGCCATACGTTCTGCACAAGGCTGGCAAGTAAGAACATGAACCCGAAAGATTTACAGTATATCATGGGGCATTCAAATATCAGTATCACAATGAACTGGTACGCTCATGCGTCCATAGATACCGCAAAATCAGAGGTTCAGCGTCTAATCGCATAAGAAGTATTTACCACGATTTTAACCACGCTTGATAGCGAAAATATAAGAAGATAGACCTAGATATGTGAGGTTTACCACAAAAGCAAAATGCCCGTAGAGCCTATAAAATAAGGCTTTGCGGACATTTAAGAAGATATAAAAAGATAGTCAAAAAGACATATATAATTTTGGATAATTACCAATACTATCATTGTTTTATTAAGTGCCTCAAATATTTGCGCAGGAATTAGTTCATTCTTATATATGTTTGGAATGACATTGAGTTTTTATGGTTTACAGGCAATATTAGAAATGTTTATCCCCTTGTTTTCTGGCGGTTTTCGTTTTTCTCTATTTGTCTTATTTACCGTTCTTTCAATTCCTTGTGCAATCGCAGCGTTTATTCTATATTATTGGAATAAGGATTGTGTTTTTAATTCTATATTGTATGCCTTGCCAGTAGGAGCCTTGATTGCGGAAACAATAGCAATTTTTATTTATTTTCAAACACATCATACATTCTTGTTTCAGTTGTTGATGGATATTGTAGGAGCGGTGGTTTTTCTTTTAATGTTTTGGAACAGAGTAAAAAGCCGAAAAATTTATATAATTGCTTTGATAATAAGCTCTTTGGCGTTTTATTTCATTTTCCCGTGGTAATATTCAATTACATTTTCTATTTAATCAGATAGCAAAGCCCTAAAATGGCTTCCCGCCTATTTCCATTTTTAGAAAAGAAACACTCCAAAATCAGAAAGAGAGCGGCCAAGCACTTTGAGGGATTGGCCGCCTTGTCCCCCATTCAGCGGAACGGCGGGCGGCGGTCAAGGCCGGGTGTAAACCCGTTCATTTCAGCCTTGACGGTTGCCCGCTGTCCTGCTACTTTTCCGGGAGTGTGGCCACAACTTCGGGACACTTTGTCCACAAGTTGGAGCGTAGGACAAGAGACGGGGGCTTTCATATACGCCCTGTCTGCTGATGAAAACAGACCTGCGCTTGCGGCTCCACGCCACACAAGCACAGCCCTGTTTTCCTGCCGCTTCAAATGCCCTTGCCCTCTCCGGCGGCAACGGCATTTTCACGGCAACGCCGACAGAGCGTATAACACACTACACTTTGCTTCGCAAAGTCGTGTGCCAAATGGGGGCGTTGCCCCCTTTGGAAACCCCCACAAGAAAAGGCGGTACGCTACCCCTCCACGGGGCGCATACCGCCTTTTCTTGTTATCCAGCCCTCCGGCTGTATCGGTTGAGCAAAAGTCAGCGTGGGAATGGTGTGGTATCTTTATCTAAGTGAAACCCCTTGCTCCCATTTGGAAATTGTTTGTCTCACCACGTTCAGCTTGATAGCAAGTTCTTCTTGCGAGAGCCCTTTTGATTTTCTGATTGCTTTAATGTTTTCGTTTAACATTCCGGATCCCCTTCCTTCCTTTCGGCGGTACCCCCATTGTACGAGGAAATGCCCGTTGCTACAAGCAACGGGCATTCACATTTAAGCTTTACGGTTGTGGTATGTTGTGGAAAAGAACGAACCTGAACCCCGGACATGGGTTTCTATCGTTTTGTATGGCCGCCCCGTCTTGTGCCGGGGCTGTTTTCTTGCGCGGGTGGAATGCCGATCCCATGCAAAACAATTGCGACAAGCAGATCTACAGGTTATTGCGAAGGCAAAAAGGATCATGCTTATCAACTCACATAAGGAATTGAAGGATCATTTGTTCTTCTGTTTCGGTTAAGCGGTGCATATGCCCCCGGCCTTGCAATAAGTAGGCAGTACAGTTGGTAATTATTTTTTCCGCCTGCGGGATCACCCGCTTGGCAGGGAACATACAGTCTTTTTCGCCTGCCAAAACAAGGGTTGGAGCAAGGCTTTTCCGCATATCGCGGGGACCTACATTGCTGGGCATCCCCGCCTTTATTTTTGCGTTGTCGATACTGCACTTTGCCGTTTCGAACGCGTCGCTGTCTATGTTATCCTGTGATACAGCCATGGGAAGGATCGTTTTGAT
>OJON01001548.1_pt1 | contig 11979 bp, 10 predicted proteins | sample 1598031 | NCBI WGS metagenome assembly OJON01 (sample SAMN01915216, study PRJEB22387) | human gut metagenome | isolation source: stool | host: Homo sapiens | place: USA | reverse complement strand
GTGATCATTGGAATGCTTGTACCATTTGTACATATGAAATCGGTAAGCAAAACAAATAAGTCAAAGATTCATACGGAAACATTTTATTCAACATCAAACGAAAATGGATCAGACCGAGCAAAGATCGTCAGTGATAATCAGGAAGCACTTGATCTGCGGTTGGATATGATACGAAAAGCAAAGAAAGAGATCATTCTATCAACCTTTGATATCCGTGAAGGAAGCAGCAGTGATGATATTTTTTCAGAATTACTCAAAGCATCCAGACGAGGCGTCAAGATAAAGATTCTGGTTGATGGGCTTTATGGAACGATCCATATGACAGGAAAGGATATTTTTGCGGCAGTTGGAAGTGAGCCAAATGTTGAAATTCGTTTTTATAACACGCCAAATCTTTTGAAACCATGGACGATCAATGGATGTCTGCATGACAAATATATTGTGGCAGATCATAAGTATCTCTTAATGGGTGGCAGAAATATGTTTGATTATTTCCTTGGAACACACAAAGGAAAAAGCAAAGGTATAGACAGGGAGATTCTGATCGTCAATCAAGGATCAAAAGATCAAGGTGCAGTCGGACAGATCAGAAGATATTTTCAAAAAGTCTGGAACTTAGAAGTCTGCAAAACAAAATTTAGTACATGCTCAAAGAATAAAAAAGAGAAGGAAGTCAAGCGCCTTTTATCCCATGCAGAGAAAGTGAAAGTTCCAGATTATGATTATCAAAAGATTACAGTTCCAACGAAGAAAACAACACTGGTAACCAATCCGACAACAATTTATGGAAAAGAACCAGTTGTATTTGAAACGCTGAAGCAGTTGATGTTACAGGCAAAAAGCAAAGTTATCATTCATACACCATATGCAGTGTTTTCCAAAGAAATGTACGAAGGGATCGCACAGGTGAAACAACAGGTTCCGAACACAACAATGATCTTGAATTCAATCGCGTCAGGAGATAATATTTGTGCATCAGCAGATTATCAAAAGAACCGATCAAAGATTTTAGGTACAGGAGTGGCACTGTATGAATATATGGGCAGACATTCCACACACGGAAAATCTCTGATCATTGATGATGATATAGCAGTGGTTGGTTCTTACAACTTTGATTGCAGAAGTACCTATGTAGACACAGAAACGATGCTTGTTGTACAAGGAAAAGAGATCACAAAACAGCTGGAAGAAGATTTTAGCAGATTAAAAAGCGGATCTTTGAAAGTGAATCAAGATGGAAGTTATCAAAATGATAAGGATGTAGCAGAACGCACGATGGATAGCAAAAAGCAGGGTATGATCAAGATTTTGTCTTATATCATACAGGCATTTCGTTATTTAGCGTAAACTCTCATCATAATATAGAAGGAAAAGAAAGACATGAAAGATATTAAAATCATATTTTTTGACATTGATGGTACATTGATCGCTATGGATCAAGATACGATTTCAGAAAAAACATTAGAAGCATTAAAGCGACTACAGGAAAAAGGAGTCAAACTTTGTTTGGCAACAGGAAGAGGACCGATGCTTGTCCCACATTTTGAAGGAGTTGAGTTTGATGCATTTCTTACATACAATGGGTCTTATTGCTATGATCACAGTGGAACACTCTATAGCAATTGTATTCCATTAAAAGATATTGAAAGGATCATTAAAAATGCAGACAAAATGGGAAAGCCAGTTGCATTAGCAACGAAAGACCGTATGGCTGCAAATGGAAAAGATCAGGACTTGATCGATTACTATGCATTTGGGAATGCCGAAGTTGATGTAGCAGAAGATTTCGAAGATATAAAAAAAGAAAAAGTTTATCAAGTGTTGATGGGTGCAAGAGTAGAAGAGTATCAAGAGATCTTAAAAGGTGTCCAGGGAGCTGAGATTACGGCATGGTGGGATCGAGCAGTTGACATCATACCGGTCAATGCAGGAAAAGGAGCAGGGATTGAGAAAATGTTAAAATATTATGGCATAGATAAATCTCAGGCTATGGCATTTGGGGATGGCAATAACGATATCGAAATGTTAAAAGCAGTTGGCAATGGAATTGCAATGGCAAATGCATCCGATGATCTGAAAGCAGTGGCAGATGAAATCTGTGGAGATGTTTCGGAGGATGGAATTTATCATTATTGTTTGGAGAAGAGACTGATTTGAGCAGCAGATGAGGGCGATGAATTCTGTCCTCGTTGTGATGCAAATCTTACATTGCAGAAAAGATACTGAATATGGAAAAGCGTACGATGAAACCATTATATGCAAAAGACAAGCGGGATGCATGCATCATCGTAGCAGTGAACCACAGAAAATATGATCTGGGCGATATTGATGAAATACTGGAAAATCAAGGGGTGACGAAATTATCAAAAGGAGTTGAATAACGGATTTATTACATCCTCACCATTATGGTGGGGATTTCTTTTTATTCAGAAGTGTACAATTGTAACCAAACAAAAGAAGGAGAAATGAATATGAAGAAGAAAATATTGTTAGGATTAGTGCTTATTTTTCGTTTAATGGATATGGGGTTAGTCGTAGACAATTTGAAGCATATGTAGAAAAAGTAAAAACAAAATTTTCAGATATTGAAACTGACGACAGTGACATAAAATATTTTGAAGCGAAAAATAATAATGGTGATGAAATAGAATTATCATACTATACGGAAATTCAGGTTAGAGTTACAAAGAAATTAGCGGATATTCAATAAATACATAGGAAAATATTTTACAAAAAAATTTCACAAGAGTATAATTAAAGAAATTTAAATTTACGGAGGAAGACCATGAGCAAACTTACAGATTTTATAAAGTTAATGACTGGTCATTTTGACAATAAAGAACAATTTGACAAAATGCAGACAGAAGGAAAAACATATCCATATGCAAAACACATCAATACAGCATGTAACGATAAAATCAAAAATCTCCCAGAAAACTTCAATGGTACATTTGTTGTAGAAGAAAGTTACTATAAAACAGATGGAAAAAGCCACACATCACCGCATCTTTTTCTTATTTCAGAAAATAATGAAGGAATTGTACTTTCTTCCTACGATATTCCGAATGGAGAAGATAAGAATACATTTTCTTATGATTCTATGAAAGCAGTAGATTACAGTGAACTGAACGAATCAAAAAAATTCACACCAGCACTTTATCGCGAGAAGGATGGTGTCTGGGAAGGCGGTAGTACAAGCCAGTTTTCACCAGTTATGATATTTAAATTATGGGAAAGATTTTCTGAGGATAGTCTGGAGGTATCAGAGATCATAGAAGTAAATGGAAGAAGAACATTTGGATATGATGATCCAATCGTGTATAAACGGAAGATTTTTGTTTGATTGTATCTCACTACACATCATGTTATAATGTTTTGTAAATTATAGCATAAAAGAAAGATTTCCATGGGCGAGCATAGTGGAGGTGTATATGGCAGACACTTTGAAATTACCAGTAGGTGTTGATAGTTTCGATAAAATCAGAAGAAACAGATTTTTGGAGATTATCTCTGGAACACGATCAGTATAAGGGATACAGCAGTTGCCAAAGAAAAGAAGGAAAATTTCTACCATGGCATTTTACTTGGACTTTTAGGATATAAATCCAACTGGCTGATAAAATCAAATGTTGAATCAGGGATTGGATACAGTGATATTTTGATTGAAGCTCCGATGAACAGAACTGGGATTATAATCGAACTTAAATATGCAAAAGATGGGAATCTGGATGCTGCGTGTGATGAAGCATTAAGACAGATTGAGGAAAAAGATTATACAGCGAAACTAAAGCAGGATGGAATGATAAATTTCATCAAGTACGGGATTGCATGTTATAAGAAATTTTCTAAAGTAGTGATAGGGGAATAAAAGTTTATGTCTGATACGGCAAAAAGAAAAAAACCAAATATGATCCATATCGGCATCGGTATTCTGACGGTACTTTTAGTGGTTTTTATCGTCATTCTGATGCAGTTGGTCTCGAACATTCAGGGAACAGCCCGCGTTGTAAATTATGCGGGGTTAATAAGGGGAGAAACACAAAGGATCATTAAGCTAGAGAATTCTGGACAGCGAGAAGATGAGATGATCAAGGAAGTGCAGTCCTTTATCGAAGGCTTGCGTCATGGCAATGACCAATTAAAACTCGTACGGTTAAAGGATGATGATTTTCAGGATAAGATGAAGGAACTGGATGAATATTTTATTTCCTTACACAAAGAAATTTATCGCGTGCGGACGGTCGGCTATGAGCATACAGATATCATTTCAAAGAGCGAGAGATTCTTTAAGATCTGTGATGAGGCAACAGGTCTTGCGGAAGTATATGCACAGAGAAAAGCAACGTCATTAGCAACTCTTGAGAAATTCATCACAGCAGATATCGTTGTATTGATGCTGCTGATCGGATATGAGTTTATTAAAGCGGTCCGTTTTGCGGCGATGAACCGTATATTGCAGCATAAAGCTTATTTAGATAATGCAACAGGACTTCCGAATAAGAATAAATGTGAAGAGATATTAGGTGAACTGAATCCACCAGAGGATATTATCGTATGCAGTTTTGACCTTAATAATCTCCGTAGGATCAACGATAGTATGGGACATGATGCAAGAGATGCGTATATTTATCGGTTTGCTGTTTGTCTGCGATCTTCCATACCATCGGAACATTTTGTCGGAAGACTTGGGGGAGACGAATTTATCGCAGTGCTGCAAGGGCTTGATAAACAAGCGGTGAGAAAGCTATTTGAAGATCTTCGCAAAGATATAGCAGCAGAATCCAAAGAACATCGAGAGATTCCGTTAAGTTATGCAGCGGGTTTTGCTATGGCAAGTGATTATCCTGGCAAAACAATGAGAGAATTATTCAATGATGCAGATAAAAATATGTATATCAATAAAAACCATGTGAAACGGGAAGAAGCACTTGAAGAGAAGCGGTTGAATTATCAATTATTAAAACTGCTGAATCAACATGGAAAGAACTTTTTAGACTGTTTATATTGTGATGCTAAGCTGGATACATATCGTGTGATTCGTTCCAGTGAAAACTTTTTCTTAGCTTTAGATGGTGCGTATTCCAGTGCAGTAGAGCAGATCGTACAGGAAAAGATTGGGAAAGATGAGCAGAAGAACATTTGGGAAAGGCTTCAGATCACAAGGCTTCAAGAGAAGATGAAGGAGAAACAGGATGTACAGGAATATCAATATGATATGCAGGAAGAAGGATTCTATAAGCGTATGACATTGATCCCAGTTGACTGGGATGAAGATAAGAAATTACATCATTTTCTTCTGGCATTTGAAATCATCCGAAAAGGAGCTGACAATCAGACAGGGGCCAGAGAACAGTTACAGGTTTATTATGAACAGCTAAAACAATCAATCATTGAAAATGACAGTTATGTCGATGCACTTTTGGAATTATCCGATGTGATCTATACGGTCAATCTAAAGACAGATATTCTGGAGAGAAATATTATTCTAAAGGGAAAAGAGCAAAAGAACAAAGAGCTGTTTCTTGATTATCCATTACCATGTAATTATCAGGATTACTGCGCAGAATATGAGAAAAAAGTCACGAAGGAGACAAAAGCAGAGTATAATATGACAAATGATACGAAAAAACTGCTGGAGAGATACAACAATGGTGACACAAATATTTCTGTGGAATATTGTTTTCATGAAGATGATGGAAGTATTCGCTGGGTACAAAAAACAATTCTTATGACACAGATCGTGGTATACGATGAAGAGACAATGAGCGAGATTCCGACAGTTTATGCGATCACGCTCTTACAGGATACATCGCAAAGACATAAACAAGAAGAATTAGAACACGCACGTTTACAGGCAGCATTTGACGAAATGCGTACAGCAAGTCAGGCGAAGACCGATTTCTTAAGCCGTATGAGCCATGATATCAGAACACCATTAAATGGAATCATTGGACTTCTAAATATCAATGAAAAACATTTCGATGATCAGAAACTGGTATTAGAGAATCATAAGAAAATGGAAACTGCTGCCAAACATCTGCTTTCTCTGATCAACGATGTATTGCAGATGAGTAAGATCGAGGAAGGTCAGATCACACTGGCACACCAAGAGATTACTGTGAAGAAACTGATGCGGGAAGTTGAGACGATGATCAGAGAGCGGGTTTTAGAGGCAGGAATCCGATGGAACTATGAAGAAGATAACATAGATGACAGATATTCATATGTATATGCAAGCCCATTGCATCTTCGTCAGATTTTATTGAATATTTATGGAAACTGTATTAAATATAGTCATCCGGGTGGAACTATTTCTACAAAGATGGAACAAATGGATGTTCATGATAAGATCTGTACGTATCGTTGGACGATTAAAGACACGGGAATTGGTATCAGTAAAGATTATATCGATCATATTTTTGAGCCATTTTCACAGGAAAAGACGGATGCCCGAAGTGTATATCAGGGGACTGGGCTTGGAATGTCGATCGTCAAGGGACTGGTAGAACAGATGCATGGAGAAATCAAAGTGACAAGCGAGAAAGGAATGGGATCTACCTTTGTGATCACGATTCCATTTGAAATCGCACAGAAGAAAGAACAGCCAGTGGCTGAGAAGATAGTGGAGCAAGCAGATATTCGTGGTTTAAACTTATTAGTTGCCGAGGATAATCAATTGAATGCAGAAATCATACAGACACTTCTGACGGATGATGGAGCCAATGTCACTGTTGTGGAAGATGGGCAACAGGCAGTGGATCAATTTAAGAATGCTCCACAAGGAACATTTGATGCGATATTAATGGATATTATGATGCCGGTTATGGATGGATTGACAGCGACCAAGGAGATTCGATTCATCAAACGAGACGATGCAGCACAGATACCGATCATCGCTATGACAGCAAATGCATTTGAAGAAGATGCAAAGAAATGTTTTGCAGCAGGGATGAATGCACACTTAGCGAAACCATTTCAGATTGATAAGGTTGAAAAAACATTAGTACAATGTATTCATAAGAGTATATAATAAACAATATAGTAAAAATCTTTTTGCATGAATTGATATAATTAAATTGGGTGATAATATTGTCATTCTAAAAAATGTAAAAGGAGACCCAATAATGAGTAAAGGAATAAACAGCAGAAAAGTAGCAGTGATCGGAACAGGATTTGTAGGTTCATCTTCTGCATTTGCATTAATGGAAAGTGGATTATTTACTGAAATGGTGTTGATTGATGCTGATAAGAATCGTGCAGAAGGAGAGGCATTAGATATTGCCCATGGACTCCCGTTTGCCAGACCAATGAAGATCACAGCAGGCGATTATGATGATATCGTGGATGCAGCGATCATTGTTGTGACAGCGGGTGCAGGACAGAAACCAGGAGAGACAAGACTTGATCTTGTCAAGAAAAATGTAGCAATCTTTCAATCGATCATTCCAGAGATCGCACAGAGAAAATGTGAAGGGATTCTTTTGATCGTAGCCAATCCAGTAGATATTTTGACACAAGTTGCAGTAAAACTATCAGGATTTCCTGAAAACAGAGTCTTTGGTTCTGGTACAACCCTAGATTCTGCCAGATTAAAATATCTTCTTGGAGAACATTTACAGGTAGATGCAAGATCTGTTCATGCATGGATCATCGGGGAACATGGAGATTCTGAAATCGTAGCATGGTCAAGTGCCAATGTATCAGGCGTACCAATTTCAGAATTTTGCGAGATGAGAGGTTACACAGAACACGACGAGCATATGGAAGAGATTGCACAGGGAGTCAAAAACAGTGCATATAAGATCATTGAAAAGAAAAAAGCAACATATTATGGAGTTGCAATGGCTGTCAGAAGAATCTGTGAAGCAATCATCCGAGATGAAAAATCTGTATTACCAGTATCTTCTATCCAACATGATACCTATGGAATTGAAGGTGTTACATTAAGTATGCCAGCGATCGTAGGAAAAAATGGTATTGAGAAACAACTGGCGATCAAGCTGAATGAAAAAGAACAGGAAGCATTGAAGAAATCAGCAGAAGCCTTGAAAGAAGTGTTAGAAGATCTGGATATTTAAAAATTTATTTTGGCCAGGAGGATTCATATGTGGTTTATTTTTGCATGAAGAATTCACAGTAAGATCATTGAGATGCCAGAGTAGAAGAGACAGATAGGGGGAGGTAAGAGAATTATGATCAGGAAATTACAGAAAACAGATATAAATAGAGTTGCAGATATATGGTTAGATACAAATTTAAAAGCACATGATTTTATTCCTGCCAAGTATTGGAAGAACAATTTTCAATTAGTAAAAGAATATGTAATGATATGGTCGCAAAAATAAATTCACAGGAGAGAAAAGTAATTGGAAGGAAATTTAACAAAAGGACCAATTTTAAAAACACTAACGAAACTTGCGGTGCCAATCATGGCATCGTCATTTTTAGGAACATTATACAATATTACAGATATGGCATGGATCGGACTTCTTGGATCAAAAGCAGTTGCCGGAGTTGGTGTCGGAGGCATGTTTACGTGGTTTTCACAAGGGTTAGCTTCGATGTCGAGAATGGGAGGACAGGTACAGGTAGCACAATGCATTGGACGAGGAGACAAAGAAGAAGCCCATAAGTATGCACAGACAGCAGTTCAGCTGGCAACGCTTATGGGACTTTTATTTGCAGCAGTGATGTTACTGTTTTTGCATCCGCTGGTAGGATTCTTTCAGCTACAAGATCCAGAGGCATTGCAGGCAGCATTATCTTACACAAAAATAGCCTGTGGATTGATCGTGTTTTCATTTTTGACACTCACTTTAACTGGAATCTATACAGCACAAGGAGATTCAAAGACGCCATTTATAGCCAATTTTATAGGACTTGTAACGAATATGATCTTGGATCCATTACTGATCCTGGGGCTTGGACCAGTAAACAAGTTTGGGGTAAATGGAGCTGCGATTGCAACAGTAAGTGCACAGGCAATTGTTATGACTATTTTGATCCTTGGAATTATCCGACAGAAAAAACAAAATGTATTAAAAGGAATCAAGTTATTTACAAAAATTCCATTTAAATATCTAAGTGGAATCTGCAAGATTGGTATTCCGACAGCGATTCAGGGAATGGTTTACTGTGGAATTTCCATGGTATTAACTCGTATGGTTTCAGGGTTTGGAGCAGAAGCAGTTGCAGTCCAGAGAGTCGGAGGGCAGATTGAATCTGTTTCATGGAATACAGCCGATGGATTTGGGACAGCTCTAAATGCATTTATCGGGCAAAATTATGGAGCAGGAAAGATGGATCGTGTCAGAAAAGGATACAAAGCCTCTTTGTGCAGCGTTGGAATATGGGGAATCTTTATTACGATCATGTTTGTTTTTCAACCAAAGGCAATCGCAGAGATTTTCTTCCATGAACCAAAGGCAATTATGATCGCGATCGGATATTTGACGATCATTGGGGTGAGTGAAGCGTTTATGGCTGTAGAACTGATGACAGTAGGTGCGTTATCAGGATTAGGAAAAACACATTTATGCAGTGTGATCAGCATCCTATTTACCAGTGCAAGAATTCCGCTTGCGATCATTTTGGGTGGAGCATTGCTTGGACTGGAAGGTATCTGGTGGGCATTTTCTGTGACATCAATTGTAAAAGGAATTATCTTTGTATGTACATTTTGCTGGATCACGAGAGGCAAAGGTACGGCAAAAATGATGAAACTCAATAAGGAATAATAGAATTATTGCCGATAATATAGTTTGATCATGTTTAAGGGATGTCTAAAATATATATGTAGACTGGAAAGGATGTAGCGATGAAAATATATATAGACTTCGATGACGTTATCTGTGAAACAGCGAAGTATTTTACCAAAATTGCAAAAGAATTATTTAATATTGATGTGCCATATAGGAAAGTACAGTTCTTTAATCTTCAGAAATCATTTGATCTAAGTGGAGAACAGTATGATGAATTGATGAAGGCAGGGCATATTCCAGAAAATTTACTAGATTATGAAGAAACACCGGGAGCTTCAGAAGTGATCAACAAGTGGGTTGATGAAGGACATGAGGTTTTTGTTGTCACAGGAAGACCATTTGATTCTTATGAACCATCTAGAAGATGGTTGGATGAACATCACTTAAATAGGCTTCCTATTTATTTTGTTGATAAATATGGACGAGAAATGTTCAAACAGGATCATACCTATAATCTGACATTAGAAGAACTTTATTGCATGCATTTTGATTTTGCAATCGAAGATTCACCAGCTGCGTTTGAGCATGTGCAGCATTTTAAAGATTGTAAAGTAGCTGTATATGATCGTCCGTGGAACAAGCAGGTGGAATTTCCAGATGAAAGCTTTGTGAGATGCCTGGATTGGAAGGAAATAGATAGATTATGGCAACAGTAGGTTGCTTTTCAGACTGCAGATTTATCGATATGATAAAGATGACGGAGGAGACCGGTGTTTTGGTATTCTGGCAGATATGGATTTTATTATCATATGTACATATGAAAAAGATGGTGAAAATCCAGAACTTCTGATTTATAAAAAGAGATATTAATTGTAGCGCTGCATCTGTTCGCCAGAGATGGTTATGAGGCTGTCTCAGTCAGCCAGATAGCAGGAGAGCTTGATATGACAAAAGGCGCGTTGTATCGTCATTATAAAAGCAAAAGAGATATTTTTGACAGTATTGTAAAGCGAATGGAACAGCAGGACAGCGAACGGGCCAGAGAGAATGAAGTGCCGGAAGAGAGTATTGAAAAGATACCGGAAGAATACCAGAACATATCATTTGATGATTTTGTGGAATACAGTAAGTCTATGTTTGAATACTGGACAGAGGATGATTTTGCATCATCGTTTCGGAAGATGCTGACAATAGAACAGTTTCGTAGTGAAGGAATGCAGAAATTATATCAGCAATATCTGGTATCTGGATCGGCAGGATACGTGAAGGATCTGTTCAAAAATATGAAAATAAAAGATCCAGAGGAGAATGCAGTTAAATTTTATGCAAATATGTTTTTCTATTATAGCGTGTATGATGGTGCAGCAGATAAGGCGAAAGCAAAATGTCAGTTTGAACAGATGCTAGATAAAATAGTAGAAGAAATGAAACAGTAATATAAGAGCCAGACGCTTAAGACGCAGAGCCGTTAATTCTGATACTGAAAAATTAGGATTATCGGTTTTTATTTTTAAGAAAGGACATAAAAGAAATGGAAAAAAGTAATATTGAGATTCGTTTAGAGAAAAAGGAAGAACATCAGAAAGTAGAAAATCTGGTAAGAGAAAGTTTTTGGGATGTGTATCGTCCAGGATGCCTTGAGCATTATGTATTGCATCAGCTCCGAAATGATCCGGCATTTGTTCCAGAACTGGATTTTGTGATGTTTCTTAATGAAAATGGCAAAGAGGACAAGCTGATCGGTCAGAACATGTTTATGAGAACGAGTATTATAGCGGATGATGGAAGAAATATTCCGATTATGACGATGGGACCGATTTGCATTACTCCGGAATTAAAAAGACAAGGTTATGGAAAAGTTTTACTAGATTATTCGTTGGACAAGGCAACACAACTTGGCTGCGGTGCAGTATGTTTTGAGGGAAACATTGATTTTTATGGAAAAAGTGGATTTAAGTATGCAAGTGAGTTTAACATACGTTATCATGGACTGCCAGAGGGGGAAGATGCATCATTCTTTTTGTGTAAAGAACTTGTACCTGGTTATCTTGATGGGATTACTGGAGAGTATGCAACACCAGAAGGATATTTTGTAGATGAAAAGGAATCGGAAGAATAGTAAAGGTGAATCTAATATATACTGTGGCATTTAAAAAATGAAAACAAAAGGAGAATATATGGAATCAGATATAATTAAAATCAGCCATCTGAATAAAAGCTTTGGCGAAGTAAAAGCGGTAAATGATTTGAGCTTTCGTGTGAAAAAAGGAGAATTGTT
>OJON01001543.1_pt1 | contig 12000 bp, 10 predicted proteins | sample 1598031 | NCBI WGS metagenome assembly OJON01 (sample SAMN01915216, study PRJEB22387) | human gut metagenome | isolation source: stool | host: Homo sapiens | place: USA | reverse complement strand
GTCTGCCCCAGCCGGACGGCGCACCGAAGCCCGTGGAGTTCAGCTTCTTTGTGCCGCAGCAGTACGGCAGCGCGGCGATTTTGACCCGGTATCCGTCCTACAGTGAGATGCTCGAGGACTACTACGCCACGAAGGACCGCGCCGAGCGCCTGCGCCAGAAAAGCCGTGAGCTGTACAAGGCCGTCCACAATATGTATGACCGCGCCGTCCGCAAGCAGGCCGCGCGGAAGGAGGAACTGAGCCAGTCCGCCAAGGCCGACACGCTGCGCCTGTACGGCGAGCTTTTGCAGGCGAACCTCTGGGCCATCCACAAGGGTGACCGGCAGGTGACCGTGCAGAACTACTACACCGGCGAGGATGTGACCATACGCTTGGACCCGCGTCTGGGCGGCAACGAGAACGCGCAGAAGTATTTCCGCGATTATAAAAAGAAGCAGACCGCCCACGCCATGCTGCAAAAGCTGCTGGTGGAGGGCGAGGCCGAGATCGAGTATCTGCGCACGGTGCTGTATGAGGTGGAGAGCGCCCCCGGTGAGATGGCGCTGAACGAGATCCGCGCCGAACTGAAAAGCCAGGGCTACTTAAAGTATTACAAGCAGCGGGACCGCAAGCAAAAGCCTGCGGACTTCCTGCGGTATACCTCGAGCGACGGCTTTGAGGTCCTGGTGGGGCGCAACAACCTGCAGAACGACAAGCTGACCCTGAAGGACGCTGACTACCGGGATCTGTGGTTCCATGTGCAAAAGCTCCACGGCTCCCATGTGATCCTCTGTACCAACGGCGGGGAGCCGGGGGATCAGGATATTACAGAGGCCGCAAGTCTGGCAGCCTACTACTCCCAGGCCAAGGACAGCGCCAATGTGCCGGTGGACTGCACACAGGTGAAGTATGTAAAAAAACCGGTGGGCGCCCGCCCCGGCATGGTGATCTACACCACCTACCGCACCGTCAACGTCACCCCGGCAGAGGACTTGGTGAGGCGTCTGCAAAACGGAAAATAACAGGAAAAAAGAGCACCGTAAGGTGCTCTTTTTTGTTGAATGGCTCAGGCTGTGTGAGGCGCGTGGCCGGTGTTGTCCTCCGTGTCCCGGAACAGCAGCGTGACGCACCAGAGACCTGCCAGCCCGACCAGCGCGTAGACGATCCGGGAGAGGACGGCGGCCTGCCCGCCGAACAGGAATGCGACGGTGTCAAAGCCGAACAGCCCCACGCCGCCCCAGTTCAGCGCGCCGACGATCACAAGGATCAGCGCAATTTTGTCAACGATCATATTGTACCTCCTGTGTGACAAGTGAACTGTCCGTAGTGTTTTCGTAAAAGACGGATTTTATTCATACCTTGCAAGGCAGATGCGTCTGCATTATAATAAAAAACGAAATTCAAAACAGCGAGGGATACCTATGGATCAACGATTTGAACAGACCGCCTTTTACCCGGCGGATATCTTACTGCCGCAGACGGCTGAAATGAAAAAATGGCCGGTGGTCGCCTGTGACCAATTCACCTCCCAGCCGGACTACTGGCAGGCGGCGGAAGCAGCCGTAGGGGAGGCTCCGTCAGCCCTGCGGCTGGTGCTGCCGGAGGTCTATCTGAACGGCCCGGATGTGGACAAGCGAATTGAGACCATCAACGCTTCTATGGACCGCTACTTGGCGGATGGCCTGTTCCGGACACTCTCGGACAGCCTGATCTATCTGGAGCGTACCCAGTCTGACGGCCGGGTGCGGCATGGATTGATCGGCTGCGTTGATCTGGAGCAATATGACTTCACCCCTGGCTCCGGGGCGCTGATCCGGGCCACGGAGGGGACGGTGCTGGAGCGCATCCCACCCCGGGTACGGGTGCGGGAGCACGCGGCGCTGGAACTGCCCCACGTGATGCTGCTGATCGACGATCCCCAGGGGACGGTCATCCAGCCCCTGGCGGGAGAGACCGGCGCCATGGAGGCCCTGTACGACACGGAATTGATGCTGGGGGGCGGCCATGTGAAGGGCTGGCGGCTGACTGATAGTCAGATGATCCGGATGGCCAACACCCTGAGCGCCTTGAAAAGTCCGGAGGCCATGGCGGATAAGTACGGCATGGCGGACGCGGCCCCGCTGCTGTTCGCCGTGGGAGACGGCAATCATTCTCTGGCCACCGCCAAAGTCTGCTATGAAAATCTGAAAAAGGTGACGCCGCCGGAGCAGTGGGCGTCTTTGCCCGCCCGGTACGCCTTGGTGGAGGTGGTGAATCTTCACGATGACGCGTTGACCTTTGAACCCATCCACCGGGTACTGTTCCATGTGGACGGCCGGGATCTGTGGGACGCCTTTCAGGCGTTCTATCCCGGCGCGCATACTGGCGGGGGAGAGGGGCATACGGCAGAGGTCTGCGGTCAGGGAATGGACGGCCTGTGGACGGTTCCGCACCCCAAAGCGCAGTTGACGGTGGGAACGCTGCAAGCCTTTCTGGACGCATATTGCAGGGACCATCCGGAGGTGCAGGTGGATTACATCCACGGGGATGACGTGGCCCGAAAGCTGGGCAGTCGGCCGGAGAATCTGGGATTCCTGCTGCCGCTCATGGGGAAGGAGCAGCTGTTCCCCACCGTGATGGCCGACGGCGTGCTGCCCCGCAAGACCTTCTCCATGGGAGAGGCGCGGGATAAGCGCTACTATCTGGAAGCCAGGAGGATTCGATGAAGATACAGGAACAGGCCCCGGCGAAAATCAATCTGGCCTTGAACATTTTAGGCCGCCGGACGGACGGCTACCACGAGCTGCGGATGGTGATGCAGTCCGTTTCTCTTTGCGACACAGTAACGGTGGAGGAGACTGGCATCGGCTTCGCGCTGCTGGCGGACGGCTTCACGATCCCGGCGGGGAAGTCCTCCTTGGAGCAGCAGGCGGCGGAAGCCTTTTTTGCCGCCGTCGGACGGCCCGTGCCGCCCCTGACCGTGCATCTGGAAAAAACCACCCCGGCCTACGCAGGCTTGGGGGGCGGCAGCGCGGATGTGGCGGCGCTGCTGCGGTGCCTGCGCCGGCAGTATGCGCCGGAAATGCCCGTGGAGCAGCTGCGGGCCATCGGACTGACGGTGGGCAGTGATATGCCCTTCTGCGTTTCCGGCGGCACGGCTCTGGCGGAGGGCCGGGGGGAACGGCTGACGGCGCTGCCTGCCCTGCCGGATTGTTGGATCGTTCTGTGCAAGCCGGAATTCGGCATCCCCACGCCTGCGCTGTTCACGTTGGCGGATGCCGGGACACCGAAAAACCGCCCGGATATCGATGGCATGATCCGCGCACTGTCTGCGGGGGATCTGGGCGGCGTGGCGGCACGGCTGTGCAATGTGTTCGAGGAATTTCTGCCGGAGGAATACCATGAGGTGTTCCACATCAAAAACCGGCTTTTGGAGCTGGGGGCGCTGAACGCCGCCATGAGCGGCTCCGGGCCGACGGTGTTCGGCATTTTCCGGGAGAAAACGGCGGCGAAGGCAGCGGAGACCGCCTTGAAGCAGTGCTATCCGCAGACCTATTTGGCAAAACCTGTTGGCGAGTTGGTATAAAACATAAAATTTCCGTCCAGAATCCAGATACATGAGAATTGTATCCGGAAAGGACGGAAATTTTTTATGAAACAGCGGTTACATCCCATCGAGCTTACGTTGATGATCGTGGCGGCGCTGGCGCTGACCTCCGGGGCAGTGGCCCTTCACACCCAGAGCCAGCTAGCGGAAAAGGTGGTGCGGCTTCACGTACTGGCCAACTCCGATTCTGAGGAGGATCAGGCGCTGAAGCTGAAGGTGCGGGACGCCGTGCTGGAACAGGCCACGGAGACCCTCCGGGGAGCGGACAGTCAGGCAGAGGCCAGCCGCCGCTTGACGGATATCCTCCCGGAGTTGGAGGAAACGGCCCGTGCCGTCATCACGGCCAACGGCTATGATTACGGCGTCCGGGCGGAGCTGGCGGAAACGTCCTTTCCTACAAAGGAATATGACGGCTTTGCCCTGCCCGCCGGGGAATATCTGGCTCTGCGGGTCCTGATCGGAGAGGCGGCGGGGCAGAACTGGTGGTGCGTGGTGTTTCCGCCCCTGTGTACGGCGGCGGCCAGCGATGTTCCCACCGTCGCGCTGGATGCGGGACTGACGGATCAGGAGGTGGCCCTCATCACGGAGGCGGACGAGGGCTATATCCTGAAATTCAAATCAGTGGAGCTGTGGCAGACCTTAAAAGCAAAGCTGACCAAATGACAACAGCCCGTGCGGATCAATTCCGCACGGGCTGTTACAGGTTTTACAGAACTTTATTCAGGAAGGTGACGAGCCGGGGGCTTTCCGGATGGGAGAACAGCTCGTGGGAGGGCTTATCCTCGCCGATGACGCCGCCGTCCAGGAAAATGGTACGGCTGCTGACCTCCCGGGCGAAGCGCATCTCGTGAGTCACCACGATCATGGTCATACCGCTCTCCGCCAGATCCTTCATCACGTCCAGCACCTCACCGATCATCTCCGGGTCCAGAGCGCTGGTAGGCTCGTCGAACAGCATGACCTCCGGGTCCATCATCAGGGAACGCACAATGGCGATCCGCTGCTTCTGGCCGCCGGAAAGCTGGCTGGGATAGGCGTCGGCCCGGTCGGCCAGCCCCACCTTTGCCAAAAGCTCCAAGGCCTTCTCCTGTGCGTCGGACTGGGACATCCCCTTAATGCGCACCGGGGCAGCGGTGAGGTTGTGCATCACGTCCATGTTGCTGAACAGGTTGAACTGCTGGAACACCATGCCCATCCGCTGACGGCAGTGGTCGATGGCCTTGCCCTTGATGGTGCAGATATCCGTGCCGTCAAAGAGGATCTGGCCGGAGGTAGGCTGCTCCAGCAGATTCAGGCAGCGGAGGAAGGTGGACTTGCCGCCGCCGCTGGGACCGATGATGGAGACCACCTCATTTTCGTGGAAGGTGGTGCTGATCCCCTTGAGGACCTCCAGCTTGTGGAATTTTTTTTGCAGGTCCACAACCTTCAGAATTTCACGCTTATTTTCCATGGGACAGCTTCCTTTCCGCCAGAGACACCGCCCGGCTACTGACGAAGGTCAGCACGAAGTAGCACAGCGCCGCCACAGCCAGACATTCCAGATTCTTGTAGGTCACGGCGATCACATCGTTGGTGCGGAACATCAGGTCGGCAATGCCGATCACGGAGACAATGGAGGATTCCTTGATGACGGTGACGAATTCGTTGCCCAGCGCCGGGAGAATATTGCGGATAGCTTGAGGGAGGACCACCAGCCGCATGGCCTCGCCGCTGCTGAAGCCAACGCTCCGGGCGGCCTCCATCTGTCCGCCGTCCACAGCCTGAATACCGGAACGGATGATCTCCGCTACATAGGCACAGCTATTCATGCTCATAGCCACGATACCGGCGGCAAACCGGGAGAAGTTGGGAATCCAGGGAATGTTAGGAATGGTAATGCCGATCATAGGCAGACCGTAGAAGATAAACATGAGCTGCACCATCAGCGGCGTTCCGCGGACAAACTCGATGTACGCCACTGCGATCCACCGCAGGGGAGGGATGCGGCACATCCGCAGAGAGGCCATCAGGGTGCCCAGTATCGCGCCGAACAGAACGGAGAAGGCGGCGATGATGAGCGTGTTGACGATGCCTTCGGTGAAAAAGCTGTTGTAGCGTTCTATCAGCTTTGCCATGGTTTCCAAAAAGGCCATGGGAGAATTCCTCCTTGTTTGTGTGCCGGTATCCGGCAAATATCAGGCGGGCACGCGAGGAACCAGAATTGGTTCCCCGCGCGTCCGTGCTTGGTTCTAATCAGAATCGGTATTTATTTTACAGACCCATGCTGGCTGCCAGCTCCACAGCCTCGTCATAAGCCTTCAGGTAGCTGCCGTCATTGACCACCTGATTGATGACGGTGTTGACTTCTGCCAGCAGATCCTCGCTGCCCTTGGCGGCCACAACGGCCTTGCCGAAGGAGGCTTCCTCAGAGGTGAAGGCGAAGTTGGAGACTTCCAGACCGCCGTTGCTGGTGGCGATCAGAGATTCGCCCACAGCCTGATCCACCACCAGGCCGGCGATGTTGCCGTTCTGAACTTCCAACGCCAGAGCGGGATACTTTTCCAGCTCGAACAGCTCGCTGTCAGGCAGAGCGGTCTGGATCAGCTGAGACTGGATGGTGCCCTTCTGCGCGCCGACCTTCTGGCCTGCCAGAGATTCCTTGGTGGAATACAGGTCCGCGTTGCCTGCCTTTACAATGAGAAGCTGAGCGCTTTTCTCATACAGGTCGCTGAAGTCGATCTCCTCGGCTCTCTCAGGGGTCTTGGTGAAGGCGGCGATGCCCAGATCCACCTGACCGGACTTCACGGCGGGGATGATGCCGTCAAAGGACATATCCACCACTTCCAGTTCCACGCCCAGATGATCGGCGATCTGCTGGGCCAGCCACATATCGCAGCCTGCGAAGTTAGCATTCAGATCCTTGAACTCGTAGGGAGCGTACTGGGCTTCCGTACCCACTACCAGCTTGCCACTGGTCTTGACCTTTTCCAGCAGACTTGCCGCTGCGGCCGGTTCTGCCGGGGTTTCCTCAGCCGGGGTGCTGTCCGCCGGAGCGGAATCTTCAGTTTTGCTGCCGCAGCCGGTCAGCAGAGACAGCATCATCATGGCGCCCAGCGCCAGAGACAGGAGCTTTTTCCATGTATTCTTTTTCATGTTATCCTCCAAATCCTGAGTGATTATTGAATCAACTCTGTTTATACGTATGATTATACGCAATATTCAGCTAAAATCAATAGGCAAACTGTATATAATCGAAAACTTGCTGAATGAATATTTATAAATATTCACAACGCGCGAATAAATTGTCGTCAGAAGGACAGGCCCTCCATCCGGTCAAAGGCTTCCTTCAGGCGGTCCAGCCCCACCGTACACGCAATGCGGAAATGTCCGGCGCCAGTGCTGCCGAACAGCGTGCCGGGTGTGACCAGAACGTGTGCCCGTTCCAGAAGCGCCTGACAGAAGTCCTCGGCGCTGAGGCCGGTTTTCTCAATGCCGGGGAAGAGGTAGAAGGTACCCTTGGGCCGTACCAGACTGAGGTAGGGGATCTGCTCCATCCGGTCCGCCGCGTAGAAAATGCGGTCCCGGTAGGCCAGAACGTATTTCTCACGAATGGTCTGCCGGATCGCCAGCGCCTGTATGGCGGCCCGCTGGGAGATGGAAGGGGCCGTATAGATCAGGGAGTTGTTGATGTTGCTCATGACCTCCAGTATCTCCGGCTCCGCGATGGCTACGCCCACCCGCCAGCCGGTCATGAGAAAATTCTTGGAAAAGCTGTTCAGGGTGATGACCCGGTGGGCAAGCCCCGGGATCGTGCGGAGGGGGATGAAGTCCCCCTCATAGAGGTAGGTGGTATAGATCTCATCCGCCGCGATCAGCAGGTCATGCTCCTCCGCCACCCGGCCCAGCAGCTCCAGCGTGGAGCGGTCATAGCCCATGCCGGTGGGGTTGCAGGGATTGTTGAACACAATGAGCTTGGTACGGGGGGTGATGGCCGCCCGGAGACGGGCTTCGTCAATGGCCCATCCCTCGCTTGCATAGGTGGGGACCTCCACGCACACACCGCCGGCCAGTTCCGCCTGGGTGCGGTAGAGGGAGAAGTAGGGGGAAAAGACGATGACCTCGTCACCGGGGTCCAGAACGGACAGCATCACCAGCGCCATTCCCATGCTGCTGGAAGCGGTGACCAGAACGTGATCCGGGGAGAGGGGCTGCTTGAAATCCGTCTGCCATGCGTCACAGACGGAGCGGATCAGCTCCGGATCACCCTTCGGATCTCCATAGTGGGTGTACCCGGCCTTGGCTTCCCGGAAGGCGGTGTCGATGATGGCGTCATCGGTGATAAAGTCCGTGTCGCCGATGCTGAGATCAATGATATCCGAATACCGGGCCAGCGCGTCGGTGTCCAGACTCAGTCCGGCGTCGGAATTCTGAAATCGCTTGGCGATATATGATTTTACAGGTCTCATAGCGTTTCTCCTTTCACCCGGGGGATCACAGTGGACCCGTTGGGAATGATATAGGTGGATTTTCCGTCCAGTTCCGCGGCTTTCAGTAAGGCGTCCATATCGGAAAAGGCGTGGATCCCCATGGGTGCAACGGTCTGGGGATCAATGGAGGAATACATGAAAATGCGGTACCGCTGGGCCTGCTCACAGTTCAGAAAGAAGATGTAGCCTGCCACGGTGAAGGCCTCCCGCAGACGCTGCTCAATGGAGCCGTCCTGTAAATTCTTGCTCCAGTCGAAGTACTCGGCGGGGCCGCCGCCCTCCGGCGCTTCGATCATCAGAACCAGCGTACCGCCGGGCTTCAGCGCGGATTCCACATTGTCAATGGTCTTGGTGCCCTGATAGAGGGAGATGTCCTTGGGAAAGCCGCCGCAGCTGGTGACCACGGCGTCTGCCCGGCAGGGAATATCCACCCGGTAAATGTCATCCACGGCAGTACAGGCCCGCTCCCAGGAGGTCAGATAGTGGCCGGAGAAGATATACGAGAGCTTCATGTCGGCGTTCATCACCAGATTTACCATGAAGAGGTTGTTCACCAGTGACGCCGCCTCGCACATATCCTCGTGCAGCGGGTTTCCCGCCAACACGCCGTTTCCGATGGCGGGATTGGTGCGGAGCTTGGTGCTGTCCAGCGAATAGGCGTGGTTGTGGCGAATGGTCTCCAAGCCGCTGATGCCGGGGAGGATGCTCTTCCGTCCGCCGCCGAAGCCGGCCATCACATGATGGGTGGCGGCGCCTAAACAGACCACCAGATCCGCTTCTGCGGCAGTGCGGTCGATCCACACTGGTGTCTCATGGGGCGTAGTGCCCAGATAGGCAAGATCCTTGGCCTCGCAGTCGTGATTCTTCACACGGACCCGGTTATAGACCCCGTCGGTGACCAGTGTCCGCAGTTCCTGCTCATCGCCGCCGATGTGAGTGCCGTTGGCCACCACGATGGTCAGATGCTCCGGCTGTACGCCGCATTCGTCGATGAGATAGTCAACGAGATGGGGGATCACCAGATCCTGCCGCATCCAGAATCGGGTCATGTCACTGATTACCAGCGCCACCCGATCTCCGGGGCGGACCCGCTGGCGCAGAGGCGCGCTGTCGATGGGCTGCTCCAGCGAGGCGAACAGGGCAGAACGGATGTCGCTGATGGGTGGCGTCTCTGTTCCATGCAGCTCCGCCAGAATATCCGCTTCGTTCAGGGAAAGGGACACAGACCCATGTCCATATTTAAAGTTGTAGGTTTTCATAAGCAGCCTCCTATGAAGACACATGAATAATAATTCATTATACACGTCAAAATTGAATGTTCAATAACCAATCTGCCGCCGCTTCACCAAAATTCGGCGTTGTTCAGCGGAGGACTTTTGTGTTTTTTTGACAAGGGAGGGCAAAGATAAAAACCGCCCGCCCGGAAATCCAGACGGGCGGCTGGATCAGCGGCACAGATAAGCGTCAATATCAAAGGGCTGCAATGCAGTAGTGGATTTCAGATATAAGGGATGGTGGGGATGGCCGGATTTCAGAAGCGGCCCGGCGGTGAACCATTGAGCGTTTGCGGCCTGACCGTCAGCGGCGAAATCCCGCATACAGTCCATGAGGTAATCCCGCTTTTCGATGATGTTCCCCCAGGCGGCCCAGATAGCAGGGGACTCCGAAAGGGAGAGCAGATAGCGGAAGGCTTTTCGGTTTTCCTCGTGGAGAGCGCTGTTGCACACCCGCTCCATATCGTCCGGCCGGGTGGCACGCTGGGCGTAGACATTGAACATGAGAAAGCTGTCATAGCCGTTGTTCAGGGCGATGCGCTGGGCGGACTGCAGGGTGGGGTCCAGCGCGTCCGGCGCGGCGGTGGAGGGGTTGATCCCCACGCAGATCAGAGACTTTTGGCCCCGGGTGCCTAAAATGTAACGGTATTCGGAATAGGTGTTGGGCACATAGAGCCAGCGGCTTACATCGTAATCCGGGGAGGGGCGCAGGGCGGCGTCCAGCGCCGGTTCAAACAGCTCGAGGGCCACGGTATCCGTGGTGCCCTGTGGAATATGGGGCATGACGATCACTCCTGTATGTCAGAATTCATAGCGAAGCCATTGTAGCATGGCGGTGAAAAAAAGGCAATCGGGTCTGTTTTTGGCGGCGGTGTTGTGATAGAATGGGAAAAAACAAACTGCGGGAGGTCACTATGCTGACGATCTTGATCGGCCGTGCCAAAACGGGAAAATCGGATACCATGCTGCGGCGGATGGCGGAGCTTGGAGAGAGCAGCCAGCAGATCCTGCTGGTGCCGGAGCACGCCTCCCATCAGGCGGAGGTGGACGTGTGCAGCGCCTGCGGCGATACCGCCAGCCGTCATGCCGAGGTGCTGAGTTTTCGGCGGCTGGGCGAGCGGGTGCTAAGCATCACCGGCGGCATCGCGGATGTGACGCTGGACAACGGCGGCAAGCTGCTGACCCTCCAGCGGGCGCTGCTGGAAACGGCCCCCCAGATGACCGTATACCGGAAACCCTCGCAAAAGGTGGGCTTTCTGGAACAGATGCTGGCGCTGTTCGACGAACTGCGAAGCTACGAGGTGACCCCGGAGATCCTGTACCAGCAGGCGCAGGACATAGACGGCGCCACCCACGACAAGCTGACGGATCTGAGTCTGCTCTACGCCGCCTATGAGGCCCGGCTCCGCCGTCCCGGTCTGGACGCCCGGGACCGGATGACCAAGCTCTGCGACCATCTGGAGGAGTCCGGCTATGTGCGGGGCAAGGACATTTTCATCGACGGCTTTACCTATTTCAACGCGCAGGAGCGGCGGGCGCTGGCGATTTTTCTGCGGCAGGCCCGGTCTGTCACGGTCACGCTGTTAGGAGAGGTCAACAGCCGGGAGGAGATCTTTGAACCCACGCTGAAAACCATGTCCATGCTGGAACGGCTGGCCGCTTCCGAGGGAAAGCCTGTAAAGCTACTATCCTTAACAAATGAGGACCCGTCAGCACTTGGACATTTGGAGCGCCATTTCTTTGGGGAGAATCTGCCCTATGAGGGCGACAGCACCGTCATCCGGCTCCGGGAGGCCGCCACTGTCTATTCCGAGGTGGAGCAGACCGCCGCCGACATCCGCCGTCTGCTGGCGGCGGGGAAGTGCCGCTGTCGGGACATCACCGTGGCGGCCCGGAATATGACGGAGTACGCCGGGACCATCGAAACGGTGTTTGAGCGGTACGGTATCCCGGTGTATCTCAGCCGCCGCAGCGACATTCTGGAAAAGCCGGTGCTGAGCCTGCTGACCGGCGTGCTGTCCTCCATCTCCAACGGCTATGAGTACGAGGATATGTTCCGCTGGCTGAAAACCGGTTTGGCGGGCCTGACGGCAGAAGAATGTGACCTGCTGGAAAACTATGTCCTGAAATGGGATATTCACGGCCAGACGTGGCTCCGGGACGAGGACTGGACGGAAAACCCGGACGGCTACGGCGCGCCGTGGAATGACCGGCGGCAGGCCGTGCTGACGCAGGTAAATCAACTGCGCCGCCGGGTGCGGGAGCCGCTGGAGCGTCTGGCGGCGGGCTTGAAGGCTGGGGAGACGGCCCGGGACTATGTAGAGGCCCTGTACAGCTTCATGGAAGAGCTGAAACTGGAAACGGCCCTGACGGAGCGGATGCATGCGCAGGCGGAGGCGGGCCGGATGCAGGAGGCGGAGGAGACCGCTCAGCTTTGGGAGATCCTCTGCGGTGTGCTGGATCAGTTTGTGGAAATTTTAGGGGAAGAACACTTGGAACAGAGCGAGTTTGAGCGGCTGTTCCGACTGGTGCTGACCCAGTACAGCGTGGGTACCATCCCCGTGGCTTTGGATCAGGTGTCCGTCAGTGAGATCACCCGGAATGACCGGCATACCACAAGCTACCTCTTTTTGCTGGGAGCCAATGACCACGTGCTGCCGGACCCCGGTCAGAGCGGCGGCCTGCTGAACGAGGA
>OJON01001536.1_pt1 | contig 12044 bp, 6 predicted proteins | sample 1598031 | NCBI WGS metagenome assembly OJON01 (sample SAMN01915216, study PRJEB22387) | human gut metagenome | isolation source: stool | host: Homo sapiens | place: USA | reverse complement strand
GACACCTACGCAGACTTAGGCTCGAGCGCTCTCGCGAGAGTCTTAGTCGAAGTTGGTGGCTAGCTTAAAGTTACCCTGCCCACGTTGCTGCAAGGAGAACGCTTCCGCCGGGGACGTCCCCTTTTTCAATACAATCCAACGGGAAAAGGCGCATACCTTTGGAGAGAGGTATGCGCCTTGCGTAAGAAAAATGTGATGTATGTAATCGGAGAAGTGATACTTCTTCCGCGATTACTGATTTGGAATATCCATCGGATAGTGATTGTCAAAGCAGGCCCTGCACAGTGGCAGATCACCGACCATCGACTGGAGATCTTCGATCTTCATGTATCCTAAGGAATCAGCTCCGATTAACTGTCGGATCTCTTCCGTTGAATGGGAAGAGGCGATCAACAGCTGATTGGACGGTACATCGGTACCGAAATAACATGGGTACAGGAAAGGCGGTGAGCTGACGCGCACATGCACTTCTTTTGCACCGGCATGTTTCAGAAGGTGGATCAGATTGGCAATCGTGGTTCCACGCACGATAGAGTCATCGACCAGCACAATATTTTTTCCTTTGACAGCGGATTCCAGAACGCTTAATTTCAGACGTACACTGGATTCCCGTTCCTTCTGAGTAGGCTTGATAAAGGTACGGCCTACATAGCTGTTTTTATAGAATGCCAGTCCAAAAGGAATTCCGGATTCAGCCGCGAATCCCTGTGCGGCAGTAATTCCTGAGTCAGGGACACCGACGACCAGGTCAGCATCTGCGGGATAGGCTTTGGCAAGTGCTGCACCGGCACGAAGTCGGGACTCATATACGGAGATGCCGTCCAGTTTGCTGTCCAGACGGGCAAAGTAAATGTATTCAAAAATGCAATGAGCCTGCCGGGACTGACATAAGGTAAGGTTAGAGGTGATACCTTCCCGGGTGATCGTTACGATCTCACCAGGTTTGATATCACGGAGGAACTGTGCACCGATTGCAGTCAGTGCACAACTTTCAGAGGCGATGATATAAGAATCATCTCTCTTACCAAGACAAAGAGGTTTCAGTCCAAGGGGATCACGGACACCGATCAGCTTGCGGGGGCTTGCGATGACCAGACCGTAAGCACCTTTGATCTTTTCGGCGGTCTTCATGATCGCTTCCTCGACCGATTTGGTACGGACTCTTTCTCTGGCAATATAATAAGCAATAACCTCTGAATCAGTTGTTGTATGGAAAATGGCTCCGTTTTGCGCAAGTTCATTGCGAAGCTCTTCGGTATTTACCAGATTGCCGTTATGAGCGAGAGCCAGAGTTCCCTTAATATAATTCAGAACCAGGGGCTGAGCGTTACTCAATGTAGCCGCCCCTGTTGTGGAATAACGGACATGCCCGATACCGAGATTTCCTTTCATATTTGAAAGAACATCTTCTTTAAAAACTTCACTGACAAGTCCCATCCCTCTTTGTACATTCATATTTCCCTTGGGACCGCTGGTGTCAAACACAGCGATTCCGCAGGATTCCTGTCCACGGTGCTGCAGGGAAGAGAGCCCGTAATAAATGGAAGAGGCTGCATCTTCCCCGTGGGGATTATAAATACCGAATACACCGCAGGCTTCTTTAATCCGTTCATCCTGACACATAGATTCCACCTCACTACAGGGAGAACAAAAGCTGATCGTAAGTAGGATAGCTCAGGATAGAATCTGGAATTAAAGCTTCAATATCACTGGCAATGGTACGGATGTCTTCCATTTTTGCCAGTACCTGATCATGGAATGCTTCTGCACATTTCTGGGTATCTTCCAGAGCGAAAGAAGTATCAATCAGGGTTTTCAGTTCTGTTACCTCTGCAGTCAGAGCAGTGTAAGCAGTGGACAGTTTTTCAACCAGTGCTTCTTCCGAAGCAGTATCAGCGGCAGCCATAAAGGATTTCTTTGCTGTTGCGTTTTTGGAAACCTCAGCGGCATAGGTGCTGACAGCCGGCAGAAAATCTTTGGTGATCATCTCTGCAAGAGTACGAGCCTCGATACCGATGGTTTTTACATAGTTTTCCAGTTTGATCTCATAACGGGAAGTCAGTTCTTCTTTTGTAAATACATGATGTTTGGTGAACAGTTCCACGTTTTTATCTGCTAACAGCTGTGGCAGGCAGTCCGGAGTAGACGGCAGATTATATAATCCGCGTTTTTCCGCTTCAGCAACCCACTCATCGGTATAACCGTTGCCGTTGAAGATAACTTTTTTATGTTTGCGGATGGCACGTTTGATCAGTTCATGTACGGCCTGTTCCATATCTTCCGGTTTGGTTCCTTCCAGTTCGGTATAAAACTGAGCCAGAGCTTCTGCAACAGCAGTGTTCAGTACCACATTCGGGTTTGCAACAGATGCTGCAGAACCAAGCATACGGAATTCAAATTTATTACCTGTGAAGGCGAATGGTGAAGTACGGTTACGGTCCGTGGTATCTTTCACAAAATGTGGAAGTACATGAGCACCGATATCCAGCTGTACTTTTTTCTGTTTTCCGAAGAAAGTATCATTTTCGATGGATTCCAGAACTGCAGTCAGTTCATCACCAAGGAAGATGGATACGATAGCCGGCGGAGCTTCGTTACCGCCCAGACGGTGATCGTTGCCGGCGCTGGTTGCAGATACACGCATCAGATCTGCATATTCATCTACGGCTTTGATGACAGCCATCAGAAATACCAGGAACTGGATATTCTGTGCCGGTGTGCTTCCCGGATTTAACAGGTTTACCCCATCGTTGGTTATCAGAGACCAGTTGTTATGTTTACCGCTTCCGTTGATACCCTCGAATGGTTTTTCATGTAACAGGCATACCAGACCATGTTTGTCAGCCACTTTTTTCATGATTTCCATGGTCAGCTGGTTGTGGTCAACGGCTACGTTTGCGGTATCAAAGATCGGAGCCAGCTCATGCTGTGCAGGAGCAACTTCGTTATGTTTTGTTTTTGCCGGGATACCAAGTTTCCACAACTCTACATCCAGATCATGCATATAAGCAGCAACCTTTGGTTTCAGTGAACCAAAGTAATGATCTTCCATTTCCTGTCCTTTTGGAGCAGGTGCACCAAACAGAGTACGTCCGCAGAATACTAGGTCTTTTCTCTTCTTATACAGGTCTTTGTCTACCAGGAAGTATTCCTGTTCCGGTCCGATGGTTGTGGATATGCTGGTAACGGTTTCATTTCCCAGGAGTTTCAGCATCTTTACTGCTTCTGTGTTCAGTGTTTCCATGGAACGGAGCAGTGGGGTTTTCTTATCCAGTGCCTCACCGCTGTAAGAACAGAAAGCCGTCGGAATATATAAAGTACCATCTTTAATGAAAGCCGGTGATGTAGGATCCCATGCTGTATAACCTCTTGCCTCGAAAGTAGCACGAAGTCCGCCTGACGGGAAACTGGATGCATCCGGTTCACCTTTTATCAGTTCTTTTCCGGAAAAGTCCATGATAACTTCGCCGTCACCAACCGGTGTGATGAAACTGTCATGTTTTTCAGCTGTGAAACCGGTCATCGGCTGGAACCAGTGGGTGTAGTGAGTGGCACCGTTTTCTACAGCCCATTCTTTCATGGCAACGGCTACAGAATTAGCTACGTCCAACTCCAGATGAGTTCCGTTTTCGATTGTTTTGCGAAGTGCTTTGTACATATCCTTCGGCAGTTTGTTACGCATTACCTTATCGTTAAAAACAAGGCTTCCATATAAAGCAGGAATTTCTTCATGTGTCATGATTTGTTCTCCTTTCTGATTGCCATAGTGTTTTCAGAATGTTTAAAGATAAAAAAAGACGCCTTGAACCTGTTTCCAAGTTCAAAGCGCCTTTGCTTTATGTCCTGTAGTATACACGGATATTCTGGATTGTCAATCCCTGATTTGAAAAAAATCAAAAAAATTTTCCGGATTTGCATGGAAATAAACATTACATTGTTGAAGAAAATGGGGTATTATGTCGCAACAGCCGCAGAAGCGTTTCGTGCGTATGTTATTCCGACCCGCTACGTGGAAGGACACTATCTGTCCGGGGATGATATTCACAGCGAAGCAAGCGGGATTAATAAACTGACCGGGGCAGATGCACATGCATGGGTGGAAGTGTATTTTGACGGTGTTGGCTGGCTGCCCCTGCAGCAGATGATCGGCATGCCGGAGCAGGCGAGTAAAAATGCTGCTCTGGAAGATCCGTCCTTTGAGGCAAATCAGGTTGCTTCTGGTTATTCTTTGCCTTGGGATTCTGGAGATCGGAAGAATCCTGGACTATGAGTGGATGCACAGAAAATTTGCCCGGGCAGATCAACAGAAAAAAGTCCGCATCTATACACATCTATATAGAAGAAATGCAGAAATTGCCGGCTTTTCTCGGAATATCTATGAGCCTTGGATGGAAAACCGGTGAAGTAGATCAGAAAATTCATGAAAAATATCAGAGAGTAGAGGCAGGTGCATATCTTCGCGTATGTGAGATTCTGGAAAAATCTATCTATGGACAGCAGAATCTGGAGACTTATGAGATGCGGACAGTCTCTGCATTTATGAAAAAACTGGAAGTAATCGGAGATAATACACTCAACCGGAGAGGGAGAATAGAACTTCGATATGGTTATGTTGTACGGATAATGGAAAAAATCTGTCGAAAAACAGGGCAAAAAGGAAAAACAAAAAAAAACAGCAGAAAAGAATTGACAAAATAAAAGGAAAGGGACATAATATTAGCATTAAAAAGCACTGACAAAGGCGTCAGAGATCCGAAAGGGTTTCTGACGCCTTTTTGCGTAAGCAACGAGCCAAAGTATGTGGCTGCATGAGGCCTTGGCGACTGTTGCGACAATCTGAGAAATTCGGAAAACGTATTTCTCATAGTTTTTCAAACGAGGAGGAAAATGTGATGGCAGTAAAATATGTGTTTGTGACAGGTGGCGTAGTATCCGGACTTGGAAAGGGAATTACGGCAGCTTCGCTTGGGAGACTTCTGAAAGCCAGAGGCTATAAAGTGACTATGCAGAAGTTTGACCCATATATCAACGTGGATCCGGGTACGATGAATCCTATTCAGCATGGGGAAGTGTTCGTTACGGATGACGGTACCGAGACGGATCTGGATCTGGGACACTATGAACGATTTATTGATGAGAGCCTGGATAAAAATTCCAATGTGACAACTGGAAAAATCTACTGGTCCGTTCTGCAAAAAGAACGTCACGGAGATTATGGCGGAGGAACCGTACAGGTAATCCCGCATATAACTAATGAAATCAAAGATCGTTTTTATAAACCGAAGTCAGAGGATGAAAACCGCATTGCGATCATCGAGGTGGGTGGTACGGTAGGTGATATCGAGAGCCAGCCGTTTTTGGAGGCCATCCGTCAGTTCCAGCATGAGATTGGTCATGAGAATGCGGTTCTGATCCATGTAACCCTGATTCCGTATCTGAAAGCATCCGGAGAGATGAAGACAAAACCAACCCAGCAGAGCGTCAAGGAACTGCAGGGAATGGGACTGTGGCCGGATGTACTGGTATGCCGAAGCGAATATGAGATCTCCGAGGAGATGAAAGCCAAGATCGCACTGTTTTGTAACGTTCCGGTCAATCATGTACTGCAGAACCTCGATGTGGAGTATCTGTATGAAGCACCGCTTGCCATGGAGAAAGAACATCTGGCACAGGTGGTATGTGAATCCCTTCAGCTGCCTTGCCCGGAACCGGATCTGACCGACTGGAAACAGATGGTAGAAGATCTGAGAAATCCGATCCACGAAGTGGAGATCGCAATGGTCGGAAAATACATCCAGCTGCATGATGCCTACCTGAGTGTGGTAGAAGCACTGAAACACGGCGGAATCGCAGCCCGTGCAAACGTAAAGATCCGCTGGGTAGATTCCGAAGAGATCACACCGGAAAATGTAGCTGAAAAATTAAAAGGCGTGGATGGCATCCTGGTACCGGGAGGTTTCGGAACCCGTGGTACGGAAGGAAAGATCGAAGCGATCCGCTATGCAAGAGAAGAAAAGATCCCGTTCCTTGGCATCTGCCTTGGTATGCAGATGGCAATTGTAGAATTTGCCAGAGATGTGATCGGCTATAAAGATGCCAACAGCATCGAGTTGGATCCGGAAACCACACATCCGGTCATTGCGCTGATGCCGGAACAAAACGGTGTGGAAGATCTGGGCGGAACCCTTCGCCTTGGTGCTTACCCGTGTGTCCTGAAAGAAGGAAGCAAGGCAAGAGAATTATACGGAAGCGAAGAAATCAGTGAAAGACATCGTCATCGCTATGAAGTTAATAACGATTATCGACAGGAACTGGAAGAAAACGGAATGGTACTTTCCGGACTGTCACCGGACAAACGCATCGTAGAGATGCTTGAGATTCCCGGTCATCCGTTCTTCGTGGGAACTCAGGGACATCCGGAACTGAAATCCAGACCAAACCGCGCACATCCGCTGTTCCGCGGACTGATCCAGGCGGCAGTAGCGTATCACCAGTGAGAGGAGAAAATGTGATGAAAGAAAATCAAGGTTTATATCGACAGCAATTTGAGCATGATAACTGTGGTATCGGAGCGGTCATCAACAGCAAAGGTATCAAAAGCCACACTACTGTAGAGAATGCTCTGAAAATCGTAGAAAATCTGGAACATCGTGCAGGAAAAGATGCAGAAGGAAAAACCGGAGACGGTGTAGGTATCCTCCTGCAGATCTCCCATAAGTTTTTCAAAAAAGAATGTGAAAAACTGGGAATCGAGATCGGAGAGGAGAGAGAATATGGTATCGCCCAGCTCTTCTTCCCGCAGGATGAACTGAAGTGCAACCAGGCAAAGAAGATGTTTGAGATCATCGTGGAAAAAGAAGGCCTGGAACTGCTTGGTTATCGTGAAGTTCCGGTTTATCCGGAAGTTCTCGGACACAAAGCCAGAGTCTGTATGCCACACATCATGCAGGCATTTATCAAAAAACCTGTCCGTGTGGAAAAAGGTCTGGAATTTGACCGGAAACTGTACATCGCCCGCCGCGTCTTTGAACAGAGTAATGAAAATACGTATGTAGTATCTATGTCCAGCCGTACGATTGTATACAAAGGTATGTTTCTGGTAGGACAGTTGCGCACCTTCTTCGGCGATCTGCAGGATAAAGATTATGAATCAGCCATCGCCATGGTACACTCCCGTTTCAGTACCAACACGAATCCAAGCTGGGAGAGAGCACATCCGAACCGCTTTATTGTACACAACGGTGAGATCAACACTATTCGCGGTAATGCCGACAAGATGCTGGCACGTGAGGAAACAATGGAATCCTCCCATCTGAAAAATCAGCTGCATAAGATCCTGCCGGTTGTAGATACCAGAGGATCTGATTCTGCCATGCTTGACAATACACTGGAATTTCTGGTCATGAGTGGTATGCCGCTTCCACTGGCAGTTATGATCACCATTCCGGAACCATGGACGAACAATAAAACACTGGATCAGGATGAGAGAGATTTCTATCAATATTATGCAACTATGATGGAGCCGTGGGACGGTCCTGCCTCCATTGTATTTTCTGACGGTGATCTGGTCGGTGCGGTTCTTGACCGTAACGGTCTGCGTCCATCCCGTTACTATGTATTAAAGAGCGGGGATGTGATCCTGGCTTCCGAGGTCGGCGTTCTGGAAGTACCGGAAGAAGAAATCGTGTTAAAAGAGCGTCTGCACCCTGGAAAGATGCTGTTAGTCGATACTGTAAAAGGAAAAATCTATCAGGATGAAGAACTGAAAGAAATCTATGCGACCAAACAGCCGTACGGCGAATGGCTCGACAGCAATCTGGTAGAATTGAAAGAACTGAAGATCCCGAACAAACATGTGGAAGAATACGGTAAAGAGCAGAGAAAACAGCTGCAGAAAGCATTCGGCTATACCTATGAAGAATATAAGAATTCTATCCGTACCATGGCATTGAACGGCGGAGAGTCAATTGCAGCCATGGGTGTGGATACACCACTGGCAGTACTTTCTGAAAAACAGAGACCGTTATTTGATTACTTCAAACAGTTATTTGCCCAGGTAACCAACCCGCCGATCGATGCGATACGTGAGGAAATCGTCACCAGCACCACAATCTATGTAGGTAAAAAGGGTAATCTGCTGGAGGAAAAACCGGAAAACTGCCAGGTATTAAAGATCAACAATCCGATCCTGACCAATACGGATATGCTGAAGATCAAACAGATGCACAAACCGGGATTCAAGGTGGCAGTTGTTCCGATTACCTATTATAAGAGTACGAAACTGGAACGCGCGATCGACCGTCTGTTTGTGGAAGTGGATAAAGCATACAAAGACGGTGCCAATATTCTGGTTCTTTCCGACCGAGGTGTGGATGAAAACCATGTGCCGATTCCGTCCCTGTTAGCGGTATCTGCCGTACATCAGCATCTGGTCAATACAAAGAAACAGACATCTCTGGCCCTGATCCTGGAGTCCGGGGAACCGAGAGAAGTCCATCATTTTGCAACACTGTTAGGTTATGGTGCCTGTGCAGTCAACCCATATCTGGCCCAGGACAGTATCCGGGAACTGATCGAAGAAGGACTGCTTGACAAAGATTATTATGCCGCAGTGGATGATTACAATGCAGCAATCCTGCATGGTATCGTAAAGATTGCTTCCAAGATGGGTATTTCCACTATTCAGTCTTACCAGGGTGCGAAGATTTTTGAAGCCATCGGTATCTCTCAGAAAGTTATCGACAAATATTTCTCCGGAACCGTCAGCCGCGTGGGTGGTATCACTATGGAAGATATCGCAAAACAGGTGGATGAGAAACATTCCCAGGCATTTGATCCGCTGGGACTGGCCAGTGATCTGACACTGGACAGCCTTGGAAAACATAAAAGAAGAAGCGGTGGAGAAGAACACCGTTACAATCCACAGACCATTCATATGCTGCAGCAGTCCACCTGGACCGGAAGCTATGATATGTTCAAACAGTATACTGCAATGGTAGACGAAGAACAGAGCGGCTATCTGAGAAGTCTGATGGACTTTAATTATCCGGAAAACGGTGTGCCGATCGACGAAGTAGAAAGCGTGGATGAGATCGTAAAACGATTCAAAACCGGTGCCATGTCCTATGGTTCTATTTCTCAGGAAGCCCATGAGACACTGGCAATTGCCATGAATCATCTCCATGGAAAATCCAATACCGGTGAAGGCGGTGAAAGTGATGACAGACTAGATTCCGCAGGAAGCGATAATGACAGATGTTCTGCAATCAAACAGGTAGCATCCGGTCGTTTTGGTGTTACCAGCCGATATCTGGTAAGTGCAAGAGAGATTCAGATCAAGATGGCGCAGGGTGCAAAACCCGGTGAAGGTGGACATCTTCCGGCGAAAAAAGTATATCCGTGGATCGCAAAGACCAGACATTCCACACCGGGTGTGAGTCTGATCTCCCCGCCACCACATCATGATATTTATTCGATTGAAGACCTGGCACAGCTGATCTACGACCTGAAAAACGCAAATAAATACGCAGGAATCTCCGTAAAACTGGTTTCAGAAGCAGGTGTTGGTACGGTTGCGGCAGGTGTTGCCAAAGCCGGTGCACAGGTTATCCTGATCTCCGGATATGACGGAGGTACAGGAGCAGCGCCAAGAAGTTCTATCCATAATGCAGGACTTCCATGGGAGCTTGGACTTGCAGAAACACACCAGACGCTGATCATGAACGGACTTCGTAACCGTGTACGTATCGAGACAGACGGTAAGCTGATGAGCGGCCGTGACGTTGCCATTGCAGCACTTCTCGGTGCAGAGGAATTCGGTTTTGCAACAGCGCCGCTTGTAACGATGGGCTGCGTGATGATGAGAGTCTGCAACCTGGATACCTGCCCGGTAGGTGTGGCTACCCAGAATCCGGAACTGAGAAAACGCTTCAAAGGAAAACCGGAATACGTAGAGAACTTCATGCGCTTTATCGCTCAGGAGCTGCGGGAATATATGGCAAAACTGGGTGTTCGAACGATCGATGAGATGGTAGGAAGAAGTGACCTTCTGAAAGTAAAAGAAGACGCAAAAACACCGATGGCAGCAAAGATGGATCTGTCTCAGATCCTGTACAACCCATATGCGGGAGAAAAAGAGTGTGTTACGTTCAGTCCGGAAAAAGTATACGATTTCCAGCTGGAAAAAACGCTGGATGAGAAAGTACTGTTAAAGAAACTGGAGAAATCCGTAGAGAAGGGAACGAAAGCTTCTCTGGATCTGAAAGTCGGCAACACCGACCGTTCCTTCGGTACGATCCTCGGTGCAGAGATCACCCGTCAGCACAAAGACGGACTGCCGGAAGACACTATTACCATCAACTGTACCGGAGCCGGCGGACAGAGCTTCGGGGCATTTATCCCGAAAGGACTGACACTGCGCCTGTGCGGTGATACCAACGATTATTATGGAAAAGGACTTTCCGGTGGAAAACTGGTTGTTTGCCAGCCGAAAGGTGTGAAATTCAAATCAGATGAGAATATTATCATCGGAAATGTTGCTCTTTACGGAGCTACAAGTGGTAAAGTATTTGTAGGAGGTGTTGCCGGAGAACGTTTTGCGGTAAGAAACTCTGGTGCACGCGCAGTTGTAGAAGGTGTCGGAGATCACGGATGTGAATATATGACAGGTGGATGCGTTGTTGTACTTGGACAGGTTGGAAAGAACTTTGCAGCCGGAATGAGCGGCGGTATTGCCTATGTGATCGATCTCGATAACAGCCTGTATCGTAAAGTAAATAAAGCAATGGTCAACATTGAACGTGTCACAGATAAGTATGATGTACAGGAATTAAAAGGAATGATCCAGGAGCATGTTGCTTATACAAACTCTGAGGTAGGTAAGAAGATTCTTGATAATTTCAAAGAATATCTGCCAAAATTCAAGAAGATCATTCCGGAAGACTATGAGAGAATGATGTCCACGATCATCCAGATGGAAGAAAAAGGACTTAGCAGCGAACAGGCTCAGATAGAAGCATTCTATGCGGCTACCAAGTAGGGTGCGTAAGATGTAGAAAAAGGACAGTGCAGGTTTCCCTGCAGCTGTACTTGTTCTGTATCTTGCATAGGCGCCGCAGGCGCGACTGACAAAAGCGAAGCTTTTGGAAGTGCACCCGTAGGGACAGTGCAAGTTTATAACATACATGAAAGGAGCTAACCATGGGAAAGCCAACAGGATTTTTAGATTATAACCGGGAGACAGCCAAAGTGCTGCCTCCAAAGGTTCGGATTGCAAATTTCAATGAGTTTCGGACTCCGCTCAGCAAAGAAAAACAGAGACTTCAGGGAGCTCGCTGCATGGCCTGCGGCGTTCCTTTCTGTCAGTCAGGAATGATGCTCGGCGGAATGGCTTCAGGCTGTCCGCTGCACAATCTTGTACCGGAGACAAATGATCTGGTGTATACAGGAAACTGGAAACAGGCATATTTAAGACTGTCCAAGACCCACAGTTTTCCGGAATTTACCTCCAGAGTATGCCCGGCACTGTGTGAGGCTGCCTGCACCTGCAACTTAAACGGAGAACCGGTTGCCACAAAGGAAAATGAGAGAGCGATCATTGAGACTGCTTACAAAGAAGGCTGGGTGCAGCCTCAGAAACCGAATGTACGTACCGGTAAGACGATTGCTGTAATTGGAAGCGGACCGTCCGGACTTGCTGCAGCACAGCAGCTGAACAGAAGAGGACACAGCGTCACAGTCTATGAAAGAAGTGACAGACCGGGCGGACTTCTCCGTTACGGGATTCCGAATATGAAACTGGAAAAACAGATTATTGACCGGAAAATCCGTATTATGGAGGAAGAAGGTATTACTTTTGTTACAGGATGCAATGTAGGCCGGGATAAAAAGGCTGCTTCCTTATTAAAAGAATTCGACCGGATTGTTCTGGCGTGTGGAGCTTCCAACCCGAGAGATATTAAAGTGCCGGGAAGGGATGCAAAGGGGATTTATTTTGCGGTGGATTTTCTGAAATCAACTACCAAAGCACTCTGGAATCATGCAGA
>OJON01001525.1_pt1 | contig 12075 bp, 10 predicted proteins | sample 1598031 | NCBI WGS metagenome assembly OJON01 (sample SAMN01915216, study PRJEB22387) | human gut metagenome | isolation source: stool | host: Homo sapiens | place: USA | reverse complement strand
GCCAAGGGGCAACTATACCTGTTTGCTGAACCGAGGAGGGGTTCAATATGAACCCACCAGAACAGCCCACTCTATCGGAGAATTAGGACAGAGAAAGAACAAGAAGGGAATACTCTTGACTTGCAGGTTTCTTCCATTTAAGTGTATAGTGCAACAGAGCCTGTGTTATACAACGAACCCCCCGGTAGCCGACCGATGGGTGATTGTTTCAATCAATTATGGTGCTGAATTTGCCCGCCCCCGTGGATGCAAAAATGCGAGGGTCTATACACCCGCCCCACTTGCCGAAACCCGCTCATTCTGAAGCTGCGCCTCTTTTATAGGCGACACAATCTCCGTATCGTACAATACCCTCATGGACAAGCTACAAAAAACGATACGGAGGATGATTTCATGAACGAGCTGCAAGCCTTTGAAAAGCGCCTGCGCGAAAACGAGAAAAGCCCCGCCACGATAGAAAAGTATCTGCGCGACGCCCGTGCTTTCCTGTGCTGGCTGGACGGGCGTGAGCCCACCAAGGAGCTGACCGTCTGCTACAAGGAAGGACTGACCGAGCGATACGAGGCCGCCAGCGTCAACTCCATGCTGGCGGGGATCAACAGCTACCTGTCCTTTTCCGGCCGCGCCGACTGCCGCGTGAAGCCCCTGCGCGTCCAGCGGACGCTGTTCGGGAGCGAGGAACGGGAGCTCTCCCGCGAGGAATACGCCCGCCTTGTCCGCGCCGCGGGCGGGGCGCAGATCGGCATTGTCATGCAGGCCATCTGCGGCACGGGCATCCGCGTCTCCGAGCTGCGGCACATCACCGCCGAGGCGGTGCGGGAGGGCCGCGCCGCCGTCCGCAACAAGGGGAAAACCCGCGTGATCCTCATTCCCGCCGCGCTGCGAAAGCTCCTGCTGGGCTATATGAAAAAGGCCGGCGTCACCACCGGCAGCGTGTTCCTCTCGAAGAATAAAACGCCGCTGGACCGCAGCACGGTCTGGCGGCGCATGAAAGCCCTGTGTGAGCGGGCGGGGGTTGACCCGCGCAAGGTCTTTCCCCATTCTCTGCGGCATCTGTTCGCCCGCGTTTTTTACAGCGTGGAAAAGGATCTGCTGCGGCTGGCGGACATCCTCGGCCACGCCAGCGTGAACACCACCCGCATCTACACCATGGAAACCGGACGGCAGCACATGAAGCTGCTGGAGCGCGTCAGCCGAACACTGCTCACATAATGGCGATTCTGTTGCGGAATAGTTGTAGCAACCCCATATTACATCTACATCATAACAGAGACCCAGTATCATTAGCAAGCAAAACTTGAAAAATCCAGCGAAAAAAGTCAAAAAACGATAACGGCAACAAGACCGGATGATGAAATCTTCTCTCCCGGCCTGATTTTGTGCGCTATTTTTACCCTCTGTTCCGCCGTTTAGGGTCTACGCTGTTGGCAGCGGACACGGTGATGCAACAGAATCGCCATTCTGTTGCTGCGGAAGTGTACCGCAGGAAAAAGGGGGTGGGCGTAGGAGACGAGTTAAGGAACAGAAGAATTGCAGCGACCATATTAAGCGATTACAAAGAAAACGGAGGAACAAGACCATGAGAAAAAGACTTCTCAGCATCCTGCTGCTCTGCTGCATGGTGCTGACGCTGCTCCCAACGACGGCACTGGCGGAGGAAGCCGCGCCAGCATTTGATCTGGCAACGGATCTGGCAGACATCACAATTCCAAACAATCTGGTCACCTGCGTCTGCACAAAGGCCAACGAAACCAAGCAGTATGGGCAACTGACGAACGGTTTTTCCGCTACTAAGGTTGCGAAGGAAGGGAACGTCTGGACTGTTCTTATCTCTGTCAAGCCAGATGTCTATATGGCTCAGTTCAACAAGGACACAGGCAGCACGCATAGCCCAGATGGGGATCACTCTAATGACTTCACTACCCCGATTCAGTTCAAGCTGAAATACGAAGAAAACAAGTGGGTGCTTGAAGGTGAGATGCCCCAAAACAAAACGCTTCACTTCACCTGCAGCGGCGGCCATGTGTATCAGGGGGACATTCCTGTCATCAAGGTGGTTACCAGGACGAGTACGGACATTAAAGTAACAGAAAACAATGCCTGGGAGTATTCCATAGACAATGGGGCGACCTGGCAGGGCAGCTGCCATTTCACCAACCTGCAGCCTGGCACGGAATACACCATCATCGCCCGTGTGAGGGAAACTGCCACCCACAAGCCCAGCGCAAACAGCGCACCTCTTACCGTTACCACGATGCATCTTGCCATCTCGGATGAGTTGAAGGACAAGCTTCGCGCTGTTGCAAGTGCCTACGAAGGGGAATATAACGGCAAGGAGCACGAGGCGGTCATTGTGGATGACACTAAGATGCCCAAGGGCTGGCGCATCGTGGGCTACACCACAGATGAGGGAAACAGCTTCAGCAACAACATACCAGAGATCAAGGATGCGGGCACTCTGAGGGTAGGCGTCAAGTTTGTCCACCCGGACTATTTGATGAACATCACCCACTACTACACTGCCGAGATCACGCCCAAGCCCGTGACCGCCGGCATGATTGCCGACATCCCTTCGCAGCACTATACAGGGCATCCCATCTATCCCACGCCCGTGATCAAGGACGGCAACACGCCCTTGGTGAAGGATAAGGACTTCACCTACAGCTACGATACCAACACCTCGCCGGAGCAGGGCGGCAAGGTGACCATCAACGGCAAGGGCAACTACAAGGGCATGGCCTCCAAGTCCTTCAACATCGTCAATGAAATTACAGAGATTACGGAGGATGATCTTAAGGATCTCGAAATTCCCACCCTTGTCACCGTCAAGTGTACTACAACCAACAGCAGCAAGGAATACGGGAGGATTCCCGGTGGCTTCGACCTGAGCAAGAAGCCCTACATGGAAAATGGTGTTTGGAAGGCCATCGTCCAGCTCAATTTGCCCGCTTACAAGGCCAAGTACGATGCGGACACCAAAAAAACGCACGAAATTGCAGATTTGGGGGGAAACCTCGTAACGACCTTCACCCTGAAGTATGTCAACGACAAGTGGGAGCTGGATGGCACTTTTCCGAATGTTATCATTTTGGTGAAATGTGACGGCCAGCATCCGCAGACTCCGCCGTATCCCACGGAGGAGAATGTCAGCGGTCTGGGTGATCAGATCGTCGCGGTGCTCTGCAACAATGTTCCGACCGGTCAGCGGTCCGGCAAGTATTACGGCCTGATTGGCGGCGGCTTTACCTCAACAGCTCCCACGCTCAATGCGGATAAGGTGTACGAAAGCACCATTACCCTTATTCCCTCCGTGTACTGCAACCAGTTCAGTGGCGACACGGGCATCATGCACAAGGTGCTCTCCGCGCAGACCACCGATGGTCTGAAGTTCGTAGTGAAGTACGACAGCGCCAAAAAGATGTGGAAGCCCGCAGAGGGAGTTAAGCAGATGGCCATTTGGGTAACGTGCGACAAGCATGAGATCGACACACCAGTCCCCACCGAGTTCACCATCACCTTTAACGGCAACGGCGGCACACCCTCTGTCGGCAGTATGAGAACTACCAATCAGAAGCTGACCTCTCTGCCCACCGCAACCCACAGCGGCAGATACAGCTTTGACGGCTGGTACACCGCGGCAAGCGGCGGCACAAAGATCACGACCGCTACTGTATTCTATGAAAACACCGCTGTGTACGCCCACTGGACCTACATCGGCGGCGGTGGCAGCAGTGGCGGCGGTGGCGGCTACACCTACCACACCATCAGGGCGATCTTCGGCTTGAACGGCTCTATCTCTCCCTCCGGCTGGACCTCCGTCCGTCACGGATGGGATCAGACCTTCACCATCACCCCGGACAAGGGCTACGCCGTAGCCAAGGTGCTGGTGGATGGTAAGAGCGTGGGCTCTGTGAAGTCCTACACCTTCAAGAATGTCACGAAGGATCACACCATCGAGGTAGTCTTTATGAAGGCAAACGGCAACCCCCAGACCGGAGTATTCGTCGATGTAGCGGAGGGCAGCTACTATGAGGAAGCGGTCGACTGGGCGGTTAAAAATGGAATCACCACCGGCACGGGTAATAATTACTTCACGCCGGATGGCATTTGTACCCGTGCGCAGGCTGTGACGTTCCTGTGGAGAGTTGCCGGAAGCCCCACACCAAAAACAGAAGCAATGCCCTTTGAGGATGTGCTGGATGGCAGCTACTATTACGAGGCCGTCCTGTGGGCGGTGGAGAACGGTATTACCGTTGGCACGAGCGCAACGACCTTCAGCCCCGAGCTGACCTGCTCCCGCGCACATATTGTGACCTTCTTGTGGAGAGCAGCCAATTCTCCCTCTGTAAAAACGGACAATCCTTTTACCGATGTAGCCGCGGACGCCTACTATATCGACGCTGTGCTGTGGGCGGTCAAGCATAAGATCACGGTCGGGACAACGCTATCTACCTTCAGCCCTGATGAGGGTTGCACCCGCGCACAAATCGTGACTTTTCTGTACCGTGCTCACAGCAAGTAATTAGGGATGACGTATGCACCCGCTGAAATGCTATCACCTCGCGGCAAGCGAGATGGATTTGTATAAGCTATTTCATGGAAAACCTTCAGAGAGGGCTAAGAAAGGAGATCGGGTCCTGCTTATCAGAACGATCCAATTGACAGCAGACCTAACGGTGACTTGCCCCGTAACCTTTCTAATGCTGCCAGACATTCAGTTTATCACGAAGCCCTTTGCGCTGCGCACGGCTTGGGAAGATGACAGAAGTTCTGCGGTGCTGTGCTTTCAATCATGCTCGAAAGCAGAAAGCGTTCTCTCCCTTCTGTACTCTCACGAATGATTCTATTGGCAGCAGATAACTCTTTATCCGCAACGAGCAACTGCCAGATCATCCATACGCTGGCATAATTCCACAACAGGCAAAGGACAGCGCGGCGGACGGTTAACAACACCGGCCTCCGCGCTGTTCCTTTTTCGCCACAGGAAACTCTGTACGACATTCACAACCCATGAGCCATGCCGCCATCCCATGCGGCAGGAGAAACACTATGAAAAAGATCACTCGATTTCTGTTTTGTACCTTTGTCGCCATTATGCTGATGGGGACGGCGATCAGTGCCACCGCTTGCCATCAGAAAGAGGAATATCCCAGCGTACCCGAAGTGACCGAGCCACAGCCCACCGGCGAGATCATCCCCACCGTGGACCGGCAAAAGGAGCTGAAGGCCGCCAAGAAGAATAACTCCGATACCGTGGCGTGGCTGTATATGCCCGGTGCCGAGGTGGACGACCCCGTGGTGCAGGCAAAGGACAACGCTTACTACCTGCAAAAGGACGAGAACGGAAACTACAGCGAATGGGGCTGCTACTACGCCCACTGTGACAACCGTTTGAGCAGCCGGAGCAAGCTGGACAGGAATACCGTCATCTTCGGACACTCCGCCAGCAACTGTGACCCGGACGGACCAAAGCTCACGAAGCTCCATCGGTATATGGATGCGGACTATGTGAAGGAGAACCCGTATATCTACCTCTCGGTGAAGGGCGAGGACATGGTCTTCCAGATCACGGCCTGCTTCATCACGGATATTGACTTTGATTACATCGCTCCCAATCCCACAGGCGAGGATCTAACAAGCTTCTTTGAGCAGGTGGCAAAGAAGAACTGGCTGGAATTTGACGGTGTAACCTTCGGCGAGGAGGACACCATGCTGACCCTTTCCACCTGCTGCCGGAAGTACGATGAGTACAATACCGGCAACCAGCGGCTCGTCCTCATGGCGAAGCTGCTGCCGGAGGGTGCTATAGCGCAGGACTTCACCGTGCGCCTTGCTCCAGAACCGGAGATGCCTTAAATAGACCAAAACGGAATACGATACCCCCTGAAAAAGATCCGGCAGGCGTTCGACTGCAGGCGGTGCAGCGGTCATAAGGGCTGACGCACCCCCTGTCCAAGCTAACGGAACAACCATCATGTCGAAAGCGGGAGAGATTGCTGTATCGCAATCTCTCCTTTTTTCTGCCGTGATCTCCCGGCTTATCCGCAGGCGCCTCACTTGCACGGCAATGAAAAAACATTGGCTCAATGCCAGGACAGGCGGTTTTTATGGGGTATCCTCACATCCGCGGTACAGTCGTCGCTGCCGAATGGCAGCCTTCCTTCATTCACCTATGGCCGGGCATCGGATGCCCTGACTTTTTGCGTCCTTTTGAGGATACCCCGCCTCCGTCCGCCATCGTTACCCTCGAATATCCTTATGCCCACAGCGGTGTCGCTGTGGGCCTTTTTGCGCCCTGTGCGCGACCCCGCTGCCGCGGCCCGCCACCCGTTTCTGAGATTTGCAGCCAACCAAATTTCAGAATACGGAGGAACCATATATGGGATTTAATTACGCGGCAGAAAAGAAGAAGTTTGAAACGCTGTGGGCAAGACTCCGGCGTGAATATAGGGCGGCCGGGATGTCCGATGCCGCCATCCAGAAGATGCATGACTTCGATTGGGAGGTATTCAAACAGGAGAGGATCTATCGCCTTCATACGCAGGACTTGGGCATCGGTATCTTTGACGAGCCTTCCGCCGAGCAGGAGGACAAGTCCGCATTGATGAAAAAGTTTTTGGAATCGGTCAGCCGCTGGGACGATTACACGACGGCGTCAAGGTACGGCTGGATAGAGGGAATCGGTGACCAGCGGTTGGTGAGGGTGCTGAAAAGGCTTTCGATTTCGGAGAAGGAGCTCTTGACCAAGTATTGCATTGAGGACAAGACCCAGCAGGAGATTGCAGCGGAAATGGGCCTCTCCCAGCGAGCTGTCGGTAAGCAACTTCAACAACTCAAAAAATATTTCAAGAAATTTTGAAAAATGGTTCTAAAAATCGCGTTCTCGCTGCCTACCACATGAGGGGATCTTTTTCATGATCCCTCTGAACCTTGAAAAACACCGCCCAGGCGGTCATATCCGGTGACTGGAATACCTTTGCTGACGGCGCGAGCGTCAGACCGGGTGCGCGAGGACCACCTGTGCGGAGCATTCTCCGCATATTAGGACGGCCAAAGGAAGGTGCAGAGCGATACCCACCCAGGTCAAATGCAGCTTTGGCAGGCTGCTTCGCCATGACCCCGTCAGTTTACAATGATACTCCTGTACGCAGCTTCGAGAGAACCTCGGAGGGGTGAAACTCCCGTGACGCGCGCCAGCGCGGTTCCAGCCGCCGCCCTTGCCTGGGGAAGTAGTGTCGAATACAGGCAGCTACGCAAGAGCAAGAAGGCCGCTCCGCAAGGAGCAGTTCCGCCCCGATACGGAGCGGCCTCTTCTGCTTTGCGGCAGAAGTATGGGGATCGTCCACCTCCTCTTTCTCTTTTCCGCCATCCATTCTCTTCTCTCTTTTAATCCTCTGAACGGCCTGCATTCACCCCTCCTCCTTATCCCCCGGACGATCCTCATATTTGTGCCGCAAGGCAAAATTCAGAAAAGAGGTACCGATATGGATCAGAACGTCAATTATTACGGCATCATCCTTCTGCTGCGCCAGCTTCGGGAAAGCGGCAGCTTCAGCGAAAAGGAGCTGCGGAGGGTGGCGGCACGGATCGCCGCGGACAGCGGCGCGGACATCATGATTTCTCTCTGATTTTCTTCATCTTTCAGTAGCTTTCTGAACAAGGTTGTGGTAGTGTTTGTGTTGCAAAAACAGGAGGTGAGCAGGCATGGCGGAAAAGCATCTGACAGACGGCACAACGGCACTGGCAGCGCAGCCCCGCGTCATCAAGATCGAGGCGGTGGAGAAGTCGCAGAATGCGCAGCTGCGGGTAGCGGCCTATACCCGTGTCAGCTCGGACTCCGATGACCAGCTCAACTCCTTCGCGGCGCAAAACCGCTACTACGCCGAGCTGATCTCCGGCAAGGCTGAGTGGCGCGTGGTGGATATCTACGCTGACGAGGGCATCACCGGCACCTCCGCCGCAAAGCGGGAGGACTTCCAGCGAATGATGGCGGACTGCCGCAGAGGGCTCATCGACCAGATCCTCGTCAAATCCATCTCCCGCTTCGCCCGGAACACAAAGGACTGTCTGGAGGCGGTGCGGGAGCTGAAGGAGCTGGGCGTCAATGTCCGCTTTGAGCGCGAGGGCATCGACACCGCCAATGTGAGCAGCGAGCTCATCACCGCCATCTATGCCGCCTTCGCCCAAAAGGAGAGCGAATCCATCTCCGGCAATATGCGCTGGAGCTGTCAGCGCAGGATGGAAGCAGGGACTTTCCTTCCCTCGTCCATGGCCTACGGCTACAAACTTGTTGGCAGGAAAATAGAAATCGATGCTGACGCCGCACTGGTGGTCTGCCGCATCTTTCAATGGTACCTCAACGGTGTTAATAGAATTGCAATCGCAAAAAAGTTGAACGAGGAAGGCATTTCCAGCGGCCAGCGAAAAAAATGGCACAGTGCCTCTGTCCGATACATCCTCACCAACGAAAAATACACAGGAGATTCCCTGTGGCAAAAAACCTACACCAGCGATACACTTCCTGCGACCCGCCACAAAAACACCGGTGAGCATGAACAGTATTACGCAGTAGGAACACATCCGCCCATTATTCCACGGGAAACTTTCGACCAGGTACAGACACTGATGCAAAAGCGCAGCGTCGGACAGGCCGTCACTCATGAACGGCTCTGCGCCCGGATGCGCTGCTCCTGCGGCTCCCGCATCCGGGCAAAGCAAGTCAATGGCAGATGGTATTGGTGCTGCTGCCGACACGATGAAAAAGGCGACTGCGCCATTAAGCCCGTGCCGGAAGCGCAGACGGATGAAGCCATCTGTCGCCTCTACTATAAGCTCAAGCATCAGAGCCTCCCCATTCTGGAGCAGATGATCGAGACTCTCCGGACGATCCGTGATCGCAGACTGCTCTGGAGCGAGGACATCGTTTCCCTCAACAAAAAAATATCCGAACTCTCCAGTCAGAATCAAACGCTGGCCTTTCTCAAGCAAAACGGCCTCGTTGATCCTGACATTTTTATAGCCAAAAGCAACGAGCTGACCCGCCAGCTCCGGCAGGCCAAGCTGGACAAAGAGAAGCTTATGGATGCCGAGGGGGATGCCACCGCCCAGCGGACGCGGGAGCTGATAGCCCTGCTGGAGGATGGGCCGGACTTCCTCGACCACCCAGACACAGAGCTGTGCGGCGCACTCGTTGCGGAAATCATCGTGGAGAGCAACGACACCCTCCGCTTCCGCCTGCATAACGGGCTGGAGCTGCGGGAATCCATTGAGAGGACGGTGCGATAATGGGAAACCGAAAGCAGCCCTTCGGCTACCGTATGACGCTGGGCGAGATCACGATCCAGCCGGAGGAGGCAGAGCTGGTGCGGTTTATCTTCCAAGGCTACAGCACGGGAGCTACGCTGGGGGAGCTGACCAAGGCACTCTGCCGGCAGGAGATCCCCTACTATGAGGGGCGGACATGGAACAAAAACATGGTCTCCCGTATTTTAGAGGACAGCCGCTATATCGGAGAGAAAGGCTATCCGGCACTCATCGAGCCGGAGCAGCTCCGCACGGCAGCGGAAAAGAGGACGGCAAGAGCCTGCCCACCGCAGAAAACACCCGCGCAGAAGGCTCTGCGGCGGCTCTGCGGCACACCGCCCTCCGAGCGGGTGGAGAAGCTCGTCACCGACCTACTCAACGAGCTCATACGCTGCCCCGACCGTGTCCAGCCAGCGGCATCCCAAGTAGTCGGCGCTGCCTGCGGAAAAACGCGGGAGGAGCTGACCTCCGCGCTGGAGCGGCAGCCCATCGATGAGGACAACGCCAGAGCGTTGCTCCTTCAACTGGCGGCAGAGCAGTACGACGCCATCGGGAACACGGAATACGAAACCGTGCGGCTGCGGCGGCTGCTCACCGGCCGAAAGCCCATAACGGAGCCGGATGCGGAGCTGCTGCAGAGCGCGGTGTCAAAGGTGCGCGTGACGAACAAATGCGTGACCGTGACGCTGAAGAACGGACAGACCATAGAGAGGAGAGATCAGATGTGAACGAAACCGCCCCAAGAGTCATTAAGATCCCCGCAAAGCCGGAGTCGGTCCGGCAGGCGGAGCTGCAAAGACAGCTCCGGGTCGCCGCCTACTGCCGGGTCTCCACCAAGGAGGAGGATCAGGCAAACAGCTACGAGGTGCAAAAAGAATACTACACCGACAAGATCATGTCCAACCCCGTGTGGACCATGGCGGGCATCTTCGCCGACAAGGGCATCACCGGCACCTCGGTGAAAAAGCGCGAGGACTTCATGCGTATGATCCGCCACTGCCGCCAGAGGAAGATAGACGTCGTCCTCACCAAGTCCGTCTCCCGCTTCGCCCGCAACACGGTGGACTGCCTCTACTACACACGGGCACTCAAGGAGCTGGGCATTGCCGTCATCTTTGAAAAGGAGAACATCAATTCGCTGGAGGAGGACAGTGAGCTCCGTATCACACTCTCCGGCGCCTTCGCGCAGTCCGAGAGCGAGTCCATCTCCGCCAATGTCACATGGGGCAAACGCCGCGCCATGGAGAGCGGAAAGGCGACCATCCAGTACAAATACCTCTATGGCTACCGCAGAGGCGCGGACGATAAGCCGGAGATCATCCCGGCGGAGGCGGAGGTCGTCCGCTGGATCTACGAGAGATACCTCGCCGGAGCCAGCACACGGATGCTGCAGGACGAGCTGCATGAGCAGGGCGTGATATATTCCGAAAAGTCACCGCAATGGACGCTGCCTCATATCAAGAGCATCCTGCGGAATGAGAAATACTGCGGCGATGTGCTGATGCAGAAGACCTTTCAGCAGGATGTCATCAACCGCAAGGTCATCAAAAACACAGGGCAGCTCCCCATGTACCTCATAGAGAACCACCACGAGGGCATCGTCAGCCGCGAGAAGTACAACGCGGTGCAGGCGGAGATGGCGCGGCGCAAGGCAGCAAAAAGCCCCTCCAAGAGAGCCTCCACCGGTCTTGCCGCCTACACCAGCCGCTACGCCCTCTCGGACCGTCTGGTGTGCGGCGAGTGCGGAACGCTGTACCGCCGCTGCACATGGACGCGCCCCGATGGAAAGCGCGTCGTGTGGCGCTGTGTGAGCCGCCTGGACTACGGCAAGAAATACTGCCACAGCTCGCCCACGCTGGACGAGGCGCCGCTCCAGCAGGCGATCATAGCCGCCCTCAACACCGTCCTGCCGGACTTGGATGGCCGCATCCGCCAGATCACGGAGGCGTTGGAGGCGGAGGTCATCCCGTTCCCCGGCAGCGGCATGAGCCTTGGCGACATCGACCGCAGACTGGCGGAGCTGGAAGTGCAGTTCCAAAGGCTGCTGGAAAAGGCGGCGGATGATCCCATCGCCTATGGGGATCAGTTCAAGGTGATATTGGACGAGCAGACCGCGCTCAAGGAGCTGCGGGCAACTATCCTTGCCGAGAGCAGAGAACACGCCGAAGCGGATCGGCGCATCAGGGATGCCGCGGGGATGCTGGAAAACGCCGTGCCCCACATCGCGGAATGGGACGAGAGTGCCATCCGGCAGCTGGTGGCACAGGTGAAGGTGCTGTCCAAGAGCGAGATCAGCGTGACGCTCAAGAGCGGCATTGAGATCCGCCAGAGCATATTAAACTAAAGGAGATGGAAAAATGGTATTTGTGACCGGCGATTGCCACGGAAATTTTGCAAGGTTCGAGCAAAAACACTTCCCGGAACAAGCTAACATGACGAAGGATGACACAGTCATCATCACCGGAGACTTCGGGGGCGTGTGGTTTGGCGACAGCCGCGACGATGAAACGCTGGACTGGCTGGAACACCTGCCCTTCACGCTGGCCTTCGTCTGCGGCAACCATGAAAACTATGACGCGCTGGAACGATACCCCGTAGCGGAGTGGCACGGCGGCAAGGTGCATCGCGTTCGGCCTCATGTGCTGCACATGATGCGCGGGCAGATCTTCGAGCTGGATGGTTACCGCTTCTTCACCATGGGCGGCGCAAAAAGCCACGACATCGAGGATGGGATTCTGGAGCCGGATGCCCCGGATTTTGAGCGAAGGCTCA
>OJON01001489.1_pt1 | contig 12317 bp, 6 predicted proteins | sample 1598031 | NCBI WGS metagenome assembly OJON01 (sample SAMN01915216, study PRJEB22387) | human gut metagenome | isolation source: stool | host: Homo sapiens | place: USA | reverse complement strand
AAGGTCTTTCACCCACCTATGAGCAAGCTCATGTGGGCTTAGACCTTTTGACCCTGGCATCATTAAATTAGAAGCAGAGGAATAAGTCGGTAACCGGATGTGGATAAAACCTAAGATTTCTGAAAGAAATGTTAAAAACTTATGAAGTTGGTTGAGGTTTAAAATAAATCGTGCTATAATCGGGCGTGTTACAAAGAAAGGATTCAGAAAAGAGCAGTTGGGACAGAGTGGTTTGTTCGGAAGTCCACGCGGATGGCAGAGGGAGTGTCGTGTATGAAGTGGAGAGCAAAGGCAGGGGCATTTTTAAAAAAGTATAAGCATATGTGGGTATTTTTGTATGCGTTTATTTATATGCCGTGGTTTTTATTTTTGGAGAAGCATGTTACGACAAAGTATCATGTGATGCAGACGGCACTGGATGAAAGGATTCCTTTTATTGAGTACTTTATCGTACCGTATCTGATGTGGTTTGCGTTTATTGCTGTTGTATTTCTGTACTTTTTCTTTACGGATGTGCAAGGATTTTATAAGCTGGCAGCAATCTCATTTGCCGGGATGACGATTTTCCTGATTATCTGTACCTTTTTCCCGAACGGACAGGATCTCAGACCGGTGGTATTTGAACGGGAGAATATTTTTGTGGATGCGGTGAGGGTTCTCTACAGGACAGATACCTGTACCAATGTATTTCCGAGCCTGCATGTGTTTAATTCCTTATGTGCATGTATAGCGATCCATGAGAGTGAGAAAGTGAGAACGCATAAGGCAGTCTGCATTTCAGCGTATGTGCTGGCGGGACTGATCATACTTGCGACGATGTTTCTGAAGCAGCATTCAGTACTTGATGTCATAGGAGCAGCGGTGATGGCATTTGTTCTTTATCAGATCGTATATGCACCGGAAAAAAAGCGGGTGCCGGGATATATGAAGCGTGCCGTATTACAGGAGAATAAATAAATTTTCAGGCCAGGGTGTGGAATGTACCCTGGCTTTTTAGAAGAAATCTAGTAGAAAAGGAAGAATATTAGTGTTATAATTAAGAACAATACGAGAAAATCAGAAGGAGACGGAAGAATATGAAAAAGATTATGCTTACCGGTGATCGTCCGACAGGAAAGCTCCATGTGGGACATTATGTTGGATCGTTGAGGCGTCGGGTAGAGCTTCAGAATACGGGAGATTTTGATGATATATTTATTATGATCGCAGATGCACAGGCGTTGACGGATAATGCGGATAATCCGGAAAAGATCCGGCAGAATATTATAGAGGTAGCCTTGGATTACCTTGCATGCGGTCTGGATCCTGCAAAGTCAACTTTATTTATCCAGTCCCAGATACCGGAGTTATGTGAACTTTCATTTTATTATATGAACCTGGTGACAGTATCCAGACTTCAGCGGAATCCAACTGTCAAGTCAGAGATTCAGATGAGAAATTTTGAGGCAAGCATTCCGGTTGGATTCTTTACTTATCCGATCAGCCAGGCAGCAGATATCACAGCGTTTAAGGCAACGACTGTACCGGTAGGTGAGGATCAGCTTCCGATGATCGAACAGTGCCGTGAGATCGTACACAAATTCAACAGTGTATATGGAGAAGCATTGGTTATGCCGAAAGCGCTGATTCCGGAGAACGAAAGCTGTTGCCGTCTTCCTGGAACGGATGGAAAAGCAAAGATGAGTAAATCCCTTGGTAACTGTATTTATCTGTCTGATTCCGAGGAAGAAGTAAGACAGAAGATCATGGGAATGTATACAGATCCGAATCATTTGAAGGTATCTGATCCGGGACAGGTAGAAGGGAATTCCGTTTTCACTTATCTGGATGCATTCTGTACAGATGAACATTTTGTAAAATATCTGCCGGATTATAAGAATCTGGATGAATTGAAGGATCATTACAGACGTGGTGGACTTGGTGACGTTAAGGTTAAGAAGTTCCTGAATGCGGTTATGCAGGAAGAGCTTGCACCGATCCGTGCAAGAAGAAAAGAACTGGAGAAGAAGATTCCGGAGATCTACGAGATCCTTCATAAAGGAAGTATTGAAGCTGAAAAAGTGGCAGCACAGACTTTAAATGAAGTAAAAGATGCGATGAAGATCAACTATTTTGAAGATCAGCAGCTGATCCGGGAACAGACAGCAAGATTTGCAGAATAAAGAAAGGCTTTAAGCCGGAGGAGAGATAATAATTATGGGTAAATATTTCGGAACAGATGGATTCCGTGGAGAAGCCAATGTAGTACTGACGGTAGAGCATGCGTTTAAGGTAGGACGTTATCTTGGCTGGTATTACGGACAGGAACACAAGGCAAGAATCGTGATCGGTAAAGATACCAGAAGAAGCAGCTATATGTTTGAATATGCACTGGCGGCAGGACTTACTGCGTCAGGAGCAGATGCATATCTTCTTCATGTGACGACAACTCCAAGCGTGTCTTACGTGGTAAGAACCGAAGATTTTGACTGCGGAATCATGATTTCTGCAAGCCATAACCCGTACTATGATAATGGAATCAAAGTGATCAACAGTAAAGGTCAGAAGCTGGAAGCAGAAGTAGAAGCCAAAGTGGAAGCTTATATTGATGGGGAATCCGGAGAAATTCCGCTTGCTAAAAAAGAGGCGATCGGAAGAACCGTAGATTATGCAGCAGGAAGAAACCGTTATATCGGACATTTGATCAGTCTGGCAACCCGTTCTTTTAAAGAGGTGAAAGTCGGACTGGATTGTTCCAACGGAAGTTCTTCAAGTATTGCTAAAAGCGTATTTGATGCACTGGGAGCAAAAACTTATGTGATCAATAATGAGCCGGATGGAACCAATATCAACACAAATTGCGGCTCTACATATATTAACGTGCTTCAGGAATATGTAAAAGAAAATGGTCTGGATGTCGGATTTGCATACGATGGAGATGCGGACCGCTGCATCGCTGTTGATGAGAATGGAAATGTTGTTGACGGGGATCTGATCCTTTATGTGTGTGGCAAATATATGAAAGAACATGGTCAGTTAAAAGACGATACCATCGTTACTACTATCATGTCGAATCTTGGACTTTATAAAGCATGCGACAAGATTGGCATGAAGTACGAAAAGACACAGGTCGGCGACAAATATGTCTATGAGAACATGATCAAGAATGGATTCATGCTGGGCGGTGAACAGTCCGGACATATTATTTTCAGTAAGCATGCAACGACAGGAGATGGTATTCTGACTTCTCTGATGCTGATGGAAGTTATCATGGAGACCAAACAGTCCCTCGGACAGCTGACAGAAGAAGTGAAGATCTATCCACAGCTTCTGAAAAATGTGCGTGTGGCAGATAAGAAGACAGCAAGGGAGAATCCGGAAGTGGTCAAAGCAGTCGATGCAGTTGCAGAAGCACTTGGAGATGACGGAAGAATCCTTGTCCGTGAAAGTGGAACGGAACCGGTAATCCGTGTCATGGTTGAAGCGGCGACGGACGAGCTTTGCGAAAAGTATGTGACTCAGGTAATCGATGTGATTGAAAAAGAAGGACTCATCGTAGAATAAAAAATCTGAAATAGAATCGTGCAGAAAAGGATAGCTTGCAGATGAAAGTCTGTGGGCCATCCTTTTTTAGTTTGCGAACCATAGTCTGGATGTTTGAAAAATATTATTTGAATAATAAAGAAAAATGTTCTGCCGGTATAGATTTTCTATATTTTGACATGCTATTAAAAAAACATGGAGGAAAAAGAAATGGAGGAAATGTTTTGTTTTCAATGCCAGCAGACCGCTCATAACACGGGCTGCGAAGGACATACAGGTGTATGTGGGAAAAAGTCGGATACAGCAAATCTTCAAGATGAACTGACTGGTGAACTGATCCGGCTGGCAAGGGCAGTTGCAGAAAATGAAAGAAGCAGATCTTCGGATGAACTGATGTTAAAAGGTCTGTTTACCACGATTACAAATGTAAATTTCAACAGTGATACAGTGAAAAAACTGTCAGATGAGATCAGAGAAGAAGCAGAAAACAGAAAACCAGGAAAAGATGCTTATAATGTACAGAAGATCTGGGAGGCACCGGAAGATATCCGTTCGTTAAAGTCATTGATCTTGTTTGGCTTACGAGGGACTGCAGCATATGCTTATCATGCATGGGTACTGGGATATGTGGATGCGGAGATTATGAATTTCTTTTATAAGGGAATGAGGATTCTGGGAGAAGAAAAAGGGATGGAAGAACTGCTTCCGGTAATCATAGAAACCGGTAAAATCAACCTGCGCTGCATGGAACTTCTGGATAAAGCAAACACGGAAAGTTATGGAGATCCAATTCCGACAGAAGTTCCGCTTACGATAGAAAAGGGACCGTTTATTGTAGTCAGTGGTCATGATCTGCATGATATGAAGCTGCTTCTGGAGCAGACCAAAGATAAAGGCATCAATATTTATACGCACAGTGAAATGCTTCCGGCACACGGATATCCAAAATTAAAGGAATATCCGCATTTGAAAGGCAATTTCGGAACGGCCTGGCAGAGTCAGCAATTTGAGTTCCATAATATTCCTGCGCCAATTTTATTTACGACAAATTGTCTGATGCCAGTCAGACAGAGCTATGCAGACCGGGTGTTTACAACTTCGGTGGTGTCTTATCCGGAGATGGTTCATATTGGTGCGGACAAAGATTTTACGCCGGTTATTGCAAAAGCATTGGAATGCGGTGGATATCCGGAAGATCATCCGATGACAGGGATTAATGGAGGAACAACCGTGATGACCGGATTTGCACACAACGCAGTTCTGGAAAATGCAGGAAAGATCGTGGATTTGGTAAAGCAGGGGAAAATCAGGCATTTCTTTCTGATCGGAGGCTGTGATGGCGCAGCACCAGGTCGGAGCTACTATACGGAATTTGCGAAAAAGACACCGATGGATACGATCATCCTGACGCTGGCATGTGGAAAATACAGATTGAATGATCTGAGGCTCGGAGAAATTGAGGGGATTCCAAGAATTTTGGATATGGGACAGTGTAATGATGCGTACAGTGCGATTAAAGTTGCAATTGCTCTTGCAGAAGCGTTTGAGTGTGAGGTAAATGAACTTCCACTGTCTATGATCCTGTCATGGTATGAACAGAAAGCGGTTGCGATTCTGCTGACACTTCTGGCGCTCGGAATCAAAAATATTTACCTGGGTCCGACGCTTCCGGCGTTTGTGTCACCGAATGTTCTGAATTACCTGGTACAAGAGTATCAGATTACCCCAATCAGTACAGTAGATGAGGATCTGAAGAAAATTTTAGGTTGAAGAGGTTTGAACGTGAGAGAAAGAAATCGGAAATAAGAAATGAAAAGCATTGCTTCTGAAGCGGAAAGTACAAAAAAATGGTATAAAAGTGCAAATACAATTAGCAAAAAAGCATATAAAATACTGAATTGTAACAAGAGTTTTATTAGAAAGTTACAAGGAGGAAGAAGATGAAAAGAAAATTAGTAACAAAGTTGTTGTGCCTGGTACTTGCATCAACTGTTGTTGCTACAATGGCTCCTGTGAATTTCTACACAGTTAGTGCAGAGACTCAGGATCAAAGTGAGGATGTTGCAGTACAGGCAGAACCAAGAGTTGTATTGCAGGATGGGATCAATGATCAGTGGACGCAGGAAGCAAGCAGTGTAGTCGGCAGTGATGCAGTGTGTGCTGTGGAGGATGGATGGCTTCATATTAAGTCAGGTTCAGGAAATGGAAATAATCCGGGAACAAAACCGGCCATATTTGTGAATCCAAATAAATTTAATTTTGATGAAGCCGGATACTTCGAATTTACTATGAAGTCAGCAAATGTAAATACCAGCACAGCAGGTGACCGATTTGGTGTCTATCTTGGTTATGATGGCGATAGCAAAGGCATGATGATCGGGTATGATGACCAGGGATGGTTCTGGCAGAAGTATGGAGCATCAGGAGATCCATGGTATTCAGGAACCAGAGTAGCAGCTCCGGCACAGAATGCAGAAGTAAAGGTAAAACTTTCATGGACAGCTGATAAAAAGGTGACTGTTGAGATTAATGGAGCTACTGTCTTTACGGCAGAAGATTTCAGTGGAATTGCAGATCTTGGAAATAAGATTGCGATCAAAGGCGGAAGTTATGCAAATGCATCCGCAGTGACGAATGTATATCTGAAGAACATTCATTATACAGGACAGGCTGCGGCAGAGACTTATGCAGTCAGCGGAGTTGTTAAAGATGCTGAAGGAAATGCAATCGCAGGTGTAAAAGTAGAGGTTGATGATCAGCAGGTAACAACAGATGCGAGTGGAAATTATACGCTGAATCTTACAAGTGGTACATATAATATGTCTATTATGAAGGGCGGTTATAATACGGTTCAGAAGACTGTTACAGTAGGAACAGAAGCTGTTAATGTAGAAGATATTGTCCTTGAGGCCGAGGCAGAAGTTGCTACAAAGAAGCTTTCTACATCTGATATGGATGTTTATGCTTCAACAACATTCCCAAGTGTTGTTAAGTATGAAATGAAAAAAGGGAGTCTGAAAGGTAAGACATTTTACGGACAGACTGATAAGATCAATACAGTCAAGATCAATGGAACTGCAGTTGAATTATCAGATGATGATGTAAAGGCCACATTTGCAGATAATAAGGCAACTTATGTTATGACTGTAAAAGGCACTGATATTGATGCAGTAATCACTGCAGAGTTAGTTGCAAAAGATAATACGTTGGCTTTTAATATCACTAAAATTGAAAATAAGCTGGAGGATACAGCGACAGGACATCCGATCCAGACGATCGAAATTCCGAATCAGAGCCTGATTTCTGTAAGAAGTAATCAGAGCGGTGCTAATTTCAAAGGTGCGGCAATGTCTTCCAATACAAGAGTCAGTGGAGATGAATATGTAGAAGTTACAGACGCTGCTTCTCTGAATCAGGATTATATGTATGGATTTGTTTCCAATGATGAGATGAGTGCCGGTCTGTGGAGTAACTCTGAGAATGATGGACGTTCTGTAGCGACAACTGTTACAGGTGGTTCAAGAAATACACGTGTTCAGGCAGTTACGACACAGAAAGGAGATTATGTATCGCTGGGACTTGGAAGTACTGCATGGTATTACCATCGTGTAGTGACTGATTCACAGAACAGAAGCTATGTAGTAGACGAGACAGAGATGCCAAAGGCAAAAGTAATCATTGCCGGAGATATGAATGATGACGATCAGATCGACTGGCAGGATGGTGCAGTTGCATTCCGTTCTATTATGAACAATCCATATAAGAGTGAAGAAGTACCGGAACTGGTTGCTTACCGTATTGCAATGAACTTTGGTGGACAGGCTCAGAATCCATTCCTGACAACACTTGATAATGTCAAGCGAGTTGCATTAAATACAGATGGACTCGGACAGTCTGTTCTGTTAAAGGGATATGCAAATGAAGGTCATGATTCCGCACATCCGGACTATGCTGATATCGGTAAGAGAATCGGTGGAGCAGATGATATGAATACACTGATGACAGAGGGTGCAAAGTATGGAGCCAAGTTTGGTATTCATGTCAATGCAGGAGAAATGTATCCGGAAGCAAAAGCATTTAAGGATGATAATGTACGCCGCTATGCAGATGGCAGTCTCAGATACGGCTGGAACTGGCTGGATCAGGCAGTTGGCCTGGACAGTATCTATGATCTTGCAACAGGTGAACGTGAGGCAAGATTTGATGCACTGGAAAAACTGGTCGGAACTAATCTGGATTTCGTATATGTAGATATCTGGGGAAATAATACAGGAAGCAGTAATGATGATTCCTGGCAGACACGTAAGCTTTCCAAAGAGATCAATGATAACGGATGGCGTATGGCAAATGAATGGGGAGTTGCAAATGAATATGATGCAACATTTCAGCACTGGGCAACAGACCTTACCTATGGTGGATATAACCAGAAAGGTGAGAACAGTGAGGTTATGAGATTCCTCCGTAACCATCAGAAAGATTCATGGGTTGCTGATTATCCGTCTTATGGCGGTGCAGCAATGATGCCATTGCTTGGCGGTTATAATATGAAAGATTTTGAAGGATGGCAGGGACGTAATGATTACGATACTTACATCACGAATCTTTATACTCATGACCTGACAACCAAATTTATCCAGCATTACAAGATTGTAAAATGGGTAGATGGAGATCCGGTTACAGCAGGAGCTGCAACAAACTGGGTACCGGATATGGAGATCACTCTGAAGGATAATGATGGAGATACACTGGTACTGACCAGAGGATCTAATGATTTCAGCAGTGATGCCTACCGAGAAAGAACAATGACCCTGAACGGAAAAGTGATCGCACAGGGAGCACCTTCCAGAGGAGACAGATCCGATTCTGATATTCAGAATGGAAGAAATAAAGGAACAGAAAGTTATCTGCTTCCATGGATCTGGGATTCAGAGAGCGGTGAAAAAGTTGCAGCATCCAAAGAAAAGCTGTATCACTGGAATACAGCCGGAGGAACAACAACATGGGAAGTTCCGGACGGATGGGAGAACCTGAAAAATGTTAAGGTTTATAAGCTGACAGATCTTGGAAAGACAGATGAGAAGACAGTTGCAGTAAAGAATGGAAGAATTACACTGGAAGCAGAATCTGAAACTCCATACGTAGTATGCAAAGGTGAAGAAAATAACCTGAAAATCACATGGAGTGAAGGAATGCATATTGTAGATGCAGGCTTTAACGGCGGATCAGATTCACTGGAAAAGAACTGGAAGAAATCCGGTGATGGTGAAGCAACTATTGCAAAGAGCCAGTACAGCAATCCAATGCTGAAACTGAGTGGAAAAGTATCCATGACACAGGAACTGACAGACTTAAAGGCAGGTCAGCAGTATGCGGTTTTAGTTGGTATTGATAACCGCAGTGATGCGAAAGCGGCAATGACAGTCAAAAACGGTGACGATGTACTTGCAACAAATTACACGACACGTTCTATTGCGAAAAACTATGTAAAAGCCTATACGCACAGCAATTCCAGTGCAACAGTAGATGGAAGCAGTTATTTCCAGAATATGTATGTATTCTTTACAGCACCGGAAAGCGGTAAGGTTACACTGACACTTTCAAAAGAAGCAGGAAAGGGAGATTCCTATTTTGATGATGTACGTGTAGTAGAAAATGATTCTCATAATATTACAACGAACGATAAAGGTGAAGTTGTAAGATTTGAGCAGGATTTTGAGACAAATGTACAGGGAATTTATCCATTTGTTGTTGGCGGAATTGAAGGTGTTGAAGATAACAGAATCCATTTATCTGAAAGACATGATAAATATACTCAGGCCGGATGGGATGTAAAACTGATGGATGATGTCCTGGACGGTGACTGGTCAGTGAAGATTAATGGACTGACGCAGAGAAGCAAACTGGCATACCAGACGATTCCTCAGAACTTCCGTTTTGAGGCCGGAAAAGTATACAATGTTGAGTTTGATTATCTTGCAGGAAATGCAGCATATCAGATGATCGTAGGTGACGGTAACAGCTATTCTGCACCGACATCCTATCTGGCGGCAGCAACCGGGGATGAAGCACAGCATGTAAGTATGCAGGTGATCGGAAGCGGAACCGGACAGACATGGATCGGTCTTTATGAGAACGGTTCACTTGCCGGAAGCGGAAGTATGGGACAGACAGACTTTGTCCTGGATAATTTAACGATCACAGAAGATGCAACAGCCGTGACAGCAACTGTTGAAAAGACAGAACTGTACAAAGGTGAGACAGCACAGATCTTAGGTCAGAACTTAGACCAGATCACATTTACATCCAGTGATGACAGTGTGATGACGGTAGATACAGAGAACCATAAGATCAATGCAGTCGGAGCAGGAAGTGCAACATTGACAGGAACACTTGCAGACGGCAGCACGCTGACTTTCGATATCACAGTAAAAGATACAGTTGTAAATGATATTCCTAGAACAGAAACACCGGATATCACATCCAGTGCCAATACAGAAGAAAGTACAGGAGAACCGACAGGCAGTGGAGTAGCTTCTGCAGCAACAGACGGAGATTCCAGCACTTACTGGCATTCCAACTGGAGTACGACAGGCTTCAATGTAAGCGAGTCAAACCCGGCAATCCTGACAGTAGACCTTGGAAAATCCATGGATATCGGAGGATTCAAGTTCCAGCAGAGACCTAGCACAAATAATGGAATCGTGTACCAGTACAGCTATCGTATCCTTGATGAAAATGATCAGGTGATTGAAAGCGGTGACCATATCACAGTTCCGAGCAATTTAAGAGCCGGTGCTGCATGGGTATCAACTCAGTTTGATACTACAGCAAAGAATGCAAGAAAGATCCAGATCCTTGTAGAAGAAGGACAGGGTGGATTTGCAGCAATTTCAGAAGTTGTTCCGTTTACAGTACAGAAAGTAGCAGACGCAGTAACTCTGGATGCAGAAAATGTAACATTGAAAGTTGGAGAGACAGTAACACTGACACCGTCAGCTACACCGGAAGGTGCAATGCTCAAGGGTCTTGTATGGAGTTCTTCTGATGAAGAAATCGCAACAGTAGATGAGAACGGTGTTGTTACAGCCCTGAAAGAGGGAACAGCAACGATCAAAGTATCCAATGTAGCCGGATTAGAGGCAACCTGCAAAGTCACTGTAAAAGGAAAAGCAGAGCAGCCGGATGTGGATAAAGAGGCTCCAACTGCACCAGGTAAACTGAGCAAGGCAGAGGTTACGAAAGACTCCATCCAGATCAGATGGAAGAAGTCAAAAGATAATGTCGGAGTTGAAGGATACGAGATCTTCTTGAATGGAGTAAGCATCAAAAAAGTATCTGCAGATACGACTTCTGTTATGATCAGCAATCTGCTGGCAGGAACAGAGTATCAGATCACTGTAAAAGCATATGATGCAGCAGGAAATTATTCTGAGGCAGCGGCTCTGACAGTGAAGACTCTTGCAGAGGACAAGAACAATTCTGGAAATAAAGATGACAATCAGAAACCTGATTCAGGTAATAAGAATGATGGTCAGAAGCCTTCCGGAGATCAGAACCAGAACAGTTCTGCAGATAAGAAACCAGCAGGAGTTCCGCAGGTAACGGTAGTGAAGACCGGAGACAGCGGAGCACCGATCGGAATCTTTGTAGTTCTTGCAATCGTGGCAGCAGGAGCAGTGGTTGTTGTAGTCCTTCGGATGAAAGCAGACCAGAAGAAAAATGCAAAGAAAAAGCATAGAAACCGCCCGGATGGGACAAGATAAGTAACCGGTCAGAGTACCAGTGAAAAGTATAAGATCAACCGATAAAATTTACATAAAGTAAATGGTTGTAAAATCCGGGTAAATAGCGTATAATAGCTTTAGGTAAAAAAGAGAACCAACCTGGGGTGTACGACAACCCTGTTATTTTGAACCTACATTGATTAAAAAGGGATTCCAATATTTCTGTATAATATGTCAGGCCTCCGATGTATGCAGTGGACGACAGAAAGGCAGGATGAGGTTGCCCACCTAGCTGTGGCTAGGACTCAAAATACAGGGACCGGCATTTTGGGGGTTCACGAAAGATAAAAGGCGGTCGTCTTGTACGGCCGCTTTTTGTACGGAAAAAGTGAAAAGGATTTTCAGCTATATGAGTAAAAAAGAAAAAATGAAAAACTGGGTGCTGAATATGATACGGACAGTGAATACGCACCACACCGGTGCCTATGCAGCCCAGGCAGCCTATTTTTTTGTATTGTCTCTGATACCGATTTTTCTTCTGCTTATTACGATGGTACAATACACACCGGTTACGATGAATGATGTGATGGAACTGGTTCTTCCGGTTTTCCCTGATACGGTCGCACCGCTGATCCGCAGCGTGATCGTGCAGGTTTATACAAAATCGAATGGATTCATCCCGTTTACTTTACTGGTTGCCCTGTGGTCGGCCGGAAAAGGCGTTCTGTCTGTGACCTATGGATTGAACTGCATTTATGATAATATTGAGACGCGAAATTATTTTTATCTGCGTTTCAGGGCATGCTTTTATACGGTATTGTTCCTGATTGCGATCATGCTCTCACTGGTATTGTCCGTATTTGGAAACAGTCTGAGCGCGGTTGTTTATGAGCATATCCCTTTTATGAGTAAGGTGATGAATTTTATCATCAGGATCAGGACATGCCTTACACTGGTTGTGCTGACGTTTTTCTGGGATCTGGTATATAAGTTTCTGCCAAACCGGTCCAACCGTGGAAAGACAACATTGCGGAAGCAGCTTCCGGGAGCATTTTTTACAGCATCGGGATG
>OJON01001477.1_pt1 | contig 12401 bp, 7 predicted proteins | sample 1598031 | NCBI WGS metagenome assembly OJON01 (sample SAMN01915216, study PRJEB22387) | human gut metagenome | isolation source: stool | host: Homo sapiens | place: USA | reverse complement strand
GATTGCGATGCGGCCAACGTGGCGGGAAGCCGAAATGCGCAGGCACCGATTTTTAAGTTGACTTTGGCTCTTAGGGCCCCGTCTTCTTGTAGATAGAGCTTTTCTCGGTGCAGGAGCTCGGCGTTGCGACGTGCAAAAAGCGTCAAAATCGAGGCCTTAATCGGCGCAAAGATTTCAAACATCGGCTCGTAAGCAACGCCTGTTTTAAAGCATTTGGCGCGCTTGACGTGAGAAAGAAGGGACACTTGGGTTAGGTTCTTTACAGCCCGATCAAACGCAGCGTCCGTCACGACGCGCGTTCTTAAAAAGAGGCGCTCGCACGCGTACATATATTCGGTCGGAGAAACGCGAGAAGCAGCGATAAGAAACGCTCCCTGGGCGCACCACAAGGCCGAGGGTGAAAGGGGCATCAAGGCACGAAGTAGCGTGAAAAACTCCTTTTCCCCGAGCGTCCCGTCAAAGGCAAGGAGCTTCATGCGCGAAAGGCACCGGACCGTAAGTAAAAAATCGGCCCTTGTCAGGTGATGTTTAAGAGATAAAAACGCCTTTGGGCCTTCTAAAAGCGCTAAGGCAGCGCCGTAGGCCGTTAAAAAGACGGTCGGGGTTTTGGTTTCTAAATAGGCGCGTAAGGCCACTTGCGTCACTTTCTCGGAAACAAAGGGAAGTGCTCGGCAAATCGCCGCAACGCGCGAGACGGAATCAGCCTCGGGCGCATCAAGTGTGCCGACCAGGCGCTCCAAGAGATCTCCGAGGCGTTGGCCGGCCACGGGAGCATCAAATAGAACGCGTTCATGTTTTTTACGAAAGAAAAACATAAGAGACCTTCGGAAACCTTCACAGCAAAAGAAAGGGCATCATTTGGTGTCAGGGTTCCCAGACAAAAACCCCAGGCAAACGGCGCAGCACCGGATAGCTCCGAGGCATGCGTCGTTTGTGTGTGGGGAACCTGATTTCAAAAAAGACTCATAGAACACGACAACCCAAGGCAAAAAGAGCCTTAGGGTGCGAACTAAGAAGAAATGAATCGGGAAAGGAAAAGGCGGGGTGTCAGGCGGGGCGTTACGGGCAAAGAGAAGCAAACTCAAAATGCGCGAGTTGCTGCAAATAGGCCGTATCGTCTTGACTGAGCCCGGCGGTCAGCGCCAGGGAAAGCGCCTTTTCCAAAACGTCCGAGGACGGGTTTGCGGTTGCCGTTTTCATCCGGAAAAGAATCCCTAAAAAGCGCTCGAGAACCCGGCAGGAAACCGGGTGTGAGCATTGTAGGGACGCGCTTTCCCGGGACTTACGGGCGAAGCGCACGGCAGCGCGAACGGCCTTGGCCTCAAAGGGACCGAACGAATCGGTATACGGTCGAAGTTTGGCTTCGAGCATCGCCGCTTCGGCGCCGGCATCCGGGTAGTTCAGCCGTATGTGCCAGCATCGATCGATTACGCTTGCATCCTGGTCGTTACGCGCAAGGTAGTCCGTGGCATCGCCCCCGGGTGCCGTGTTATCGGTGATGATGACACGGGTATTGGGGTGACGCGCGAGAACTTCGCCCGTGCGGTCGTTGACAAGGGCATCGCCTTCGAGAATGTCGTTGGCCGAGACCCAAACTTCCGGGGGCGCCAACGTAAACTCGTTAATGACGAGCACCAAGCCGTGCCGCCAAGCTGCCGAGGCCGGGCCGTCTTGCCAGATAAAGCCGCCTTGCTCACAGACCGTGTACGATCCGATCAAGTCGTTTTTATCCATGCGAGCGCGACAGGTCACGGTGCTTGCGCGTGCGCCGACACGTGCGAGAAACTGCATGACACCGCTTGTTTTTCCGCATCCTGTGGGACCGGAAATATAAAGCGGAGCGCGCGTGTCGTTCCATTCCCACCAAAGCCGCAAGGCTTCGAAAAAATCCGGGTCAAAGCTATGGGCCGGGTCGATGGGAACGATTCTCCCGATTCGGGAGGAGTCTGATTTGAAACCGAGGACCGTTTTGTCCGAATCCAATCCGAACGCTCGGGCCGAAATACAATCGGTAAATTGCATCATGGTCATGCTCCTAATCAATACGGGGAAAAAGAAAACCCCGCACGAAGAAAAGCGCAACCCCCGATGCAGTACCGATGCATATCCGCGGGGCAACGCCCGCGAGGGGTCAGGTTGTGTCTTTTTCGGGTATCCGGCGAAAAGAATAAAACCGGTGAAACTGACGGGAGTATGCCTCGCGTTCTCGGAATTTTCAAGAAAAACGCGGGTTTTGCCTAGCACAAATTGCGACGAATCGTTCGGTTCGTTTCGTGCGCGTAATTTCTCGGCTTTTTAAGATCGTTCGTCTCATAAACCCGTCGAATCACATTTTTATATGGATTTATGTGATTTTTCTCACACTTTTATAGGTTTTTTTGTGACACCTATCGAGTTTGATGCTCTCTTCACTGACAAAAGAGGCATCCCGGTTAGGTTTTCGCTGACGTAGCCCGGCAGGGAATGGGTTGATTTTTAAGCCGAACACTTACATAATTCGCATTATGATAATCTAGATTATGTAACTTGCGCTATGGAATTTTACGGACGCCAAACAGAACTCGCAGTCTTGGAGAGAACACGCATCGCTGCACAAAAGGGGCCGGCTCGGATGACAATCGTTACCGGGCGTCGTCGAGTCGGTAAGACGACCCTCATCCAAAGAAGCGTTCGCAATCAAGTTGCACTCTATTTTTTTGTCACACAGACCACGGAGGCGCAACTGTGTGAGCGCTTTACTCAGGCTGCGAGCCAGGTTTTGAATCTGTTCCTGCCGACAGGGATTCAGAACTTTTCGGACCTTTTTGAAGCGTTGATGCTTTTTAGCAAGGAAAGGCACTTCACGCTTGTTATCGACGAGTTCCAAAACTTTGCCACGGTCAATCCTGCAATTTTCAGTTGCATGCAGGACACTTGGGATCGCTTGAAAGATACTTCCCGAATGCATCTTATCTTGAGCGGCTCGTCGTATTCGATGATGTATCGGATTTTCGAAGACGCTCATCAGCCGCTTTTCGGGCGTGCAACGACCAAATTAAGGGTTAAACCTTTTTCCCCGTCAGATCTTAAGGAGGCCTTAGCACAAGCGGCTCCCGACTATCGAAAAGACGATTTATTGGCTTTGTATACCTTTACGGGCGGAGTGCCGTTTTACGTGGCTGATTTGCTGGATAACGGAGCCGTGACGCTTCCTAAAATCGTCGATTGGATGCTCTCGCCCGGAACGATTTACAAGGTTGAAGGGCGAGATTTGCTGCGTTTGGAAATCGGGGAAGGGAGCAACCGATACCAGGCCATCATGACGGCCATTGCCCTCGGAGCCACAAAATACGCCGATATTGAAACACGGTCGGGGTTGAAGAATATCTCGCCTTATTTGGAGCGGCTTGAATTCTGCGGATTTATCGAACGCAGGCGACCGATACTTGCCAAGCCGTTGACAAAGTCGTCACGCTGGGTGATAAAAGATACGTTTTTACGATTTTGGTGTCGTTTCATTGCGGCAGATGAAGGACTACTGGAAGCGGGATTTACAGCATCGACAGCGGAAAAAATCTTGGCGGATTATCCGACCTTTTCCGGTCCGATGTTGGAACGCTGGTTCCGGGAAGCCTTGATGAAAACCGGCCGATATCGACAAGTCGGTGCGTGGTGGGATACGGCATCGGGTGCCGGGGGTGCGCAAAACGAAGTCGATATCGTTGCGCTCGGCGTGTCGAGACAATCGGCCTATGTGGCCGAAGTCAAACGACAGCGCAAAGCGTTTCGAGAAAAGGAATTTTTGGAAAAAGTCGACCATCTGAGGAAAACAATTTTGCACGGAATGCAAGTTGAAACAGGCTTGCTGACGCTAAGCGACATGTAGGGCTCGCTTGACGCACCCGGCACTCTCAGGAGCATCGTGAGCGGGAAGCGGATAAAGAGTCGCCGACGGTCGCACCAGGGTGCGCCATCGTGTGCCGGGTGCTGTGTTTTCCGAGAACGTGTTTTTTCCTAAGCAAATTAAAGCCTTTTCCTTATTGCCAAGGGCAAACAATTGCCTAAAATGCCACCCCTTTGAGGGGGAAGGGAAAATTTTTTGGCGGGGTCGTTTATGACACGCACCAGTGAGAAAACACCGCAGATTCAGTCGTGGCTACCGATTATCGGTCTGGCGTTTGCTACGTTTGTTTTCAATACGTCGGAATTTTTGCCGGTCGGTCTATTGCCGGAAATTGCCGAAAGCCTGGATGAATCGGTCTCGTTTACCGGGCTCATTATCACGGGATACGCCTGGGTCGTGGCTGTGATGTCGCTGCCGCTTACCTTAGCAACGGCCTCTTTTGAACGGCGAAAACTGCTTTTGTTTCTGATTGCCTTTTTTGCAGCTTCCCACATTGCCGTCCTTTGGGCAACCACGTTCGAGTATCTTCTTGTGGCGCGTGTTGCCGTCGCTCTGACGCACTCGGTCTTTTGGTCGATTATGACGCCTCTTGCGGCCCGTATGGCGCCTAAAGGCCGTTATGCTTTAGGACTTGCCGTTGTGATGTGCGGAACGGTTGTTGCAACGGTGATGGGGTTGCCAATCGGCACGAAACTCGGCCATTTGTTCGGTTGGCAGGAAGCCTTTGCCGTCATCGGTCTTGCGGCCGTACTTTTAATCGGCTTTATTGCCTGGGTTTTACCGCCTTGTCCGGCCGTTTCGGCCGGCTCCATCAAGAGCCTTCCTGTGATTCTCAAACGCCCGGCCCTGTTGCAACTTTACTTACTTACGGCCGTTGCCGTGCTCGGTAACTACACGGTCTATAGCTTTATCGCGCCGATATTGCAGACTGTCGGAGGATTTGCCTCGGCAGACACCGTCGTGTTCCTCTTTGTCTTCGGAGCCTCGGGCATCATCGGAACGACGATTGCGACAAAGTATGCAGCGCGTCACGTCTCGTCTTCCCTTGTCGTTCCTCTCGGTGTGCTTGCGACCAGTTTGGCGCTTGTCGTTCCTGCGTGCTCCTCGTACGTCTCGGTTGCCGTCCTCTTTGTCGTTTGGGGTGCGGCCGTCACAGCCCTGATGATCGGTTTTCAGACTGTTTTGTTGTCGGTGGCTTCTGATGCGGCCGACGTGGCAACGTCCCTTTACTCCGGCATATTTAATGTCGGAATCGGAGGAGGGGCTTTTTTAGGAAGCTTGATTTCCGAGCATGCCGGTTTTGTTCCGCTTTCGTTTGCCGGAGCCGCTTTGGTCGCTGCGGCGACACTTTTTTGCCTGGTTGTTTGGTTTAAGACCGGCAGTGCCGGACTCCCAAGCAACAAAGGCGCTTAAAGAGCGCTGCCCCGGCAGAGCAATCCGAGTGACGGTTAGGCCCAGTACGGGACGTAGCGAGCGGACTTTGTTCCGGCTGATTCGTCTTTGTTTTTAAGGAGCCCCGTTTTCACAGCCTCCCTGAGAAGACGAGAGGCAGAGCTTACCTGCTTTTTATCGAGCCCGAAACGGTCTCGAAGCGAAGAGTTCGTTGTGCTCTTGCCCTCAAGCCAAAGTAAGCAGGCGTGCAAATAACAAGCCCAGAGTTTTTGCTCCGCAGTCAGTTCGGCAAAGTGAATGTGTGAATAAAGAATCACTTTGGTTGCGGTGTTCGCATATTCGATAATGTCTGGCGCCGGAAGGAGTGCTCCCTCACAAAGTTCGACAACGCGGTCCCATCCCGTTCCCAATTCTTCACACAAGTTCATGCGCCGCATGATGCGGGCCAAATGCTCGTTGCGCGATTTAGGCGGAAAATCTACGATTCGATTCCGATTAACAAGGAGCGTTCCGGGATTTGTGATTTCGACGCGATTGTCGAAGATCTCAACGAGAACGCAATTTCCGGAGCTAGTCAAATCTTGGTGGATGAGGGCATTTAGGATTAATTCTCGAATCACCGCCGGGGGATACACCCTCTTAATGACACGGGCGCCGAGTCCGGTGATCGGTTCATCGGACGGCAGCAACGTGTCAACATAGTCCAATAACCGGTCGATTGAGACGGCATACCCTTGATCAAACGTTTTGCTACGGGCAATTTCCGTTCTCTTGGATCCCTTGTATTCAATCACGCGGACTTCTTTGCGAATCAATGTCGGAAAGTCGGAAAGCCTTTTGGCAAGAAGGATGGCGCCGAAGTTTGTAATCGTCCAAAGACCGTTGTCTTGTCGGCTCAGGATTCGTTCGCCTTTTAGATACTCAAACTGTTCGGTAATCGATTGAGGAATTTTTTGTGCGAGTTTTGCAAAATAGACACTGATGTCTAGTTTCGACTGAACTTGTTCCTCAGATTGTTCGATCAGGGCCGGCGCACATTCGAAGTTTTCGTTGCGAATGGCGTCCCAAAGTTGCGCTTGTAGAGCCGGAAGTTCGGCAAGACGCTTTGTATAACTACCATCCCGAATGTACGGCTCTTTTTGAAAAGCAACCGGGAATTGGACGGCAGCCTTGATGATTAAAACGACAATGCGTCGAGTGTCGATTAAGCACTCTTCAAACTGAAACTCTGCGTTCGAAGAAAGCATTCCTCGCAACCAGGAAAGGAGTTCCTGGTTTCCTTTGCATTTGTCGTATGGGGAAAAAGTTGTTCCGATGAGGGCATGCGTTGTTTTGTCAATTCCCCAGAGCATATAGGCCTGATCTTTTTCCTGCAATGCGGCGCCGTTAGCTAACGCACTGATATCTTTCCCGATAACAGTCGCATCGGCATTGTCCTTTTTAAATTCGAGCCACTCGTTTTCTGTGGGGGTTTTCACGAGTTCAAAAACAAGATTCGTTAAGTTCAGAGTCATCGGAGGGTTGCCTCTTTCCAGATTCTCACCGTCGTGTTTTGCCAGACGGATAAACATGTATTTACTAAATTGCAAAATACAGCAAAGAAATTTGCTCTGCTAACACAATGATTTTACAAGAAAAAATTGATTAGTACAAGAAAAAATAGGGGCATTCTGCAAATCGTCGCAAACAAATTTTGAGCGTAACACTTAGGAAATCGCAAGAAAAGAAGTGCCTTGCTGCAAATGGCTGCAAACAAATTTCATTGGCGCTTGTGTCTTGATTCAAAACGGAAAATCTCCGTTTGTGTATTGACCGATAAGCAATAGGGACTCTTGCGTGCAAAGAAATTGCCCAACAGTCAGGCTGAATACGGAGGAGAGGCAATCGGCTTGACCAAAATGTCTAGGAATTTGTCGGCACCACCTAACTCGATGAGGTTCTTGAAAACGACCGGAAAAGAATCGACTTAAAAAGAAACTTCTCGATTCGATGGAGTGGACTCATGAAGAGCCTTGATTTTTCCTGATAAAAAGAACTTTTTCTCCGATTGAGCATGGTAAAATTCAAGGGTAACTCTTAAGACTTTTATTCCCATGAAAAAAGACCTTGCTATCGGATACGACTCATTTTTGGACTTAATCGGCAATCATTGCTATTACGTCGACAAGACGCGCTTTGTCAAAGTCGTTATGCATGATAAGAGCAAGGTGTTGCTCATTACGCGTCCGAGGCGCTTCGGGAAGACGCTTTTCATGGATACGCTCAACAACTTTCTGAGAATTGGTATCGATGGTTCCAGTGATATAACCGAAAGAAGAAGGCTGTTCGAAGGCCTTGAAATCCTTAAAGATGCGGAGTTCTGCAAGACCTACATGTGTCAGTGCCCGACGATTTTCCTGTCGCTTAAGTCGGCAGAGGGGTCTACATTCCCGAGTTTTATAGTTAAATCGAGTAACCGACTGTATTCAAAGAGTTTTTTGTCTTTTAGTTTGTAGTGTACACGGCCTTCAGAATCTGTTTCTGATAGCGGCGAAGGTCCTCGGCCTTTAGGTAGCGGCGCGAGAATTCGATTTGGTATTGCCCATCGAGTGCATCCACCACTTCATCGCGGCGATTGACCGTGTAGATGCCTTTTTTCATTTCGGTCGCCACGGCAGAGTTCAGCCCGTCGATAATCCTTCGGCAAGAATACTTTCGTCCCAAACGTACCTCAAGCATTCGGAGCATCGTCAGCGTCATAAAACAGGTCAGAAAGTGCGCGTGGATATGTTCCTTTGTGCGGACAAAGACCGGGCGCGATTGCAGGTCGGATTTCGTAATCCGGAATGTCTGTTCAATGCGCCAGAGGCCGCGGTATCGATTAAGGATCTCTGAGGCACTTAGACTCGTTTCCGACGTTACGATTAGGTAGTACCCGTCGAGGGCTTCGTCGGCTGCAATCTTCTCTCGGTTTAGCCGTGTATGCGTCTGACAGTCCTGTTTGACCTCTCCCGTTTGCGCATCGACGAGAACTTCTTCGATGTACTTATTCATCCCCTTATGACAACTGCGTTTAAACGCCTTCGGATCGGCTGCCAGGGTCGCAATTTTGTCCAGCAGATTGTCGCGTTCTTGCTTTTCTTTGGACTGATATTTCTCAGACCATAAACACAGGACCTTCTGCTTGTGTTCGTGTTTGCTTTTGTCCGGATACGTCACCGTTATCGTGCGCGTAAATTCCTTTATCTCAAAGGAGGCGCCCTCTGCACCGAGCCAGCCGTCGTCCTTTAAAACCTCATCGCGCAGGTCTTTCTTCGCTCCGCGTATCCTTTGACTGACGATATACCCGTTGCCGTGACTGAGGAGATACCCCAAATTGGACTCACTGTTGAGTCCCTTGTCGGCCGTCACAATCACTTTGTCGGCTTTGTAGTTTTTCTTAACCTGCTCAAACGAGGGCTTTAACGTCGTGCAATCCGGCTTGTTTCCTTCATACAAATAAAAATCAACCGGAAGCCCTTGTGAATCCATGAATAGCCCCATTTGCACAATCGGTAAGGGGCGGTGTTCCTTTGAGCATCCTTTGATGCGGAACTCATCGGGCTGGTCGATTTCAAAGAAGTAATTCGTTACGTCGTAATAGAGAATGTCGGTCTGGCGCGCGTACCGAGCCTTCAATTCTCGATGCATCCGTGCCACGAAGGTGCTTTTGTGTTTGTTCAGAACCGTCAACGACTTATATAAGTCTTCGAGCTTAATGGAAAAATCCTTTAGGAAATACTCCGGCCCATTTTTCAGACTTGCTTTCTTGGACTGCGGATAAAGGGCTCGCATGAAGCACAGTAGCTTTAAGCAATCATCCAAGCTGTATTGAATCGCCGATTGCTCTTGAATTTTCCGACACTCATCGTCCAGACCGAGTTCCTGATACATCTTCTCCAGATACAGATAGCCGTAATTGCGAATCGTGTTGTGGGGCGCGATTTTGTCGGCCGGATTCAATGTAAGTTTTATGAGTGTTTCCGTCTCTGATTTTTGCCCTTTGTACTTGGCAATGAGTTTGTTGACGGCTTCCGGGTCCGTGGCGTTCAATTTTGCTTCCGTCCCGAGGTATTCAATCGTACGCTGCTTGACACGGCCGCCGTCTCGGTAGTTCTCGACCAAAACGACGCTGACCTGACCGTTGCTTCTTTTAAATCGCCGTACGAACATTCATTTCCCCCTTGCGGATGGTTTTACCCTGTGACGACATTATAGCAAATATGCATTACGTGTTCACTACGTTTCGAGTAAGAAAAACCCTCTTTGTTTCAGAGGGCTAGGTCAAAAAACTATAAAACTCGGGGTTTTTGTTCTAAATCAGGCCCAAAAAGCTAACACAGGAAAAATTCAGACGCCTGTTTATGAAAATGTCAGGGAGTTTGGGTGGTTCCGTCCTTGCGTATTCACTTTACGGGTTGCTTTTCGAAAAGTGGTACTTAATGTCCTTTCAGTACCTTGGAATCATTGAGCAACCGATTAGATGTACCCGTACAGGATACCGAGCATGTAGCCGACGACGGTAGCCGTACCGACGCCGATCAGGCCGGGCGCGATGAACGAGTGGTTAATAACGAACTTACCGATGTGCGTCGTGCCGGAGCGGTCAAACGTCAGAGCCGCAAGGTCAGACGGATAGGTCGGCAGAATGTAGTAGCCGTAAGCCGCCGAAGCCATTGCCAGAACGACTCCCGGTGGCGTGCCGATCTGCAGGGCAACCGGGACGACAATAGCCACGGACGCAGCCTGAGAGTTCACCAACTTAGAAACGAGCAGTAACACGATACCGAAGGTCCACGGAGCCGCCTTAACCCATTCGGTCAAGCCTTCTTTCAAGGCAGCCAAGTGGTTCGAGAACATCGTATCGGACATCCAGGCCACGCCGTACACGGAAACGATGGCGACCATACCGGCGATAAACACGGACGTGGAGCTCACCTTCTTAGGCGGCTTGCAGAACGTAAGCATAAAGAAGGCGGCCGTAATCATGAACATCTGAATGACAAGAGTCATCGAAAGGCGTTTCGTGCCGAAAAGCGGACGCAGTTCCTTGACAGCGCCGAGAAGAGCGACCATCGCGACGGCAAACAGGAAAATCCACAAACTGCCCCACTGCTTCTTATTGAAGTGGACGCCGATTAAGGTCATCGTTTCACCGTAAACGTACTTACGCTGTTCCGGATCGGCAATCAAAGCCTGGAACTTCTCGTCCTTGTCCAGATCCTTGCCGCGATACACGGAGAACGTGCCGACCATAAACAGACCGACGATAGCGGCGGGCCAAACAATAAAGCCCAAGTGGAACATGTTAAAGGGCTGACCGGCAATGAGGTAGTTGCCCTTTTCCATGAAGCCGACCATCGAGACGAAGGCCACGGCTGCGGGCGAGCAAATCACACCCATCTGGGCCGCAATCGTGGAAGCCGCCATCGGACGTTCCGGACGCACACCGTTTTTAATCGCGACGTCGTAGATAATCGGGAGCATCGTGTAAACGGTATGACCCGTACCGCACAGAACCGTCAGGAACCAGCAAAGATACGGAGCCAGGTAGCAAACAAAGCGCGGATGTTTACGCAGGAGCTTTTCGGCAATCTGCAGTAAGCAGTCCAAACCGCCGCATGCCTGTAGTGTCGCCGAGGCGCACACCACAGCCAAAATCGTGAGAATCACGTCGACCGGCGGTTTGCCGGGCTTCATGTGGAAGAAAAAGATGAAGATGATAAGGCCGACGCCGCCGATCATACCGAGAGTAAAACCGCCGCGCGGGGCAGCATAGAACAAGCAGGCCAAGAGTACGAATAGCTCTAGCCAAAAGTCAAGTCCTAATTCCATAAAAATTTCTCCTTCGTAGTTAGGTAAAAAAGGACGAGTGCATGATGGCGCATTTGTAACAAAAAGTGAATATTTAAATAACAAAAATTTGATTAAAGTAAAACATTCGTTCTATCGGAGGAAAACGGCGGAGGGGAATCTACCCGAAAGGAGTAGGGAAAAGTCCTTATGTTTGAAGGAGATGCGCGAAAAACGCGGGTTTTCGGGCTGAGAGCCATCGTTTTCGATGTTCTGTAAAATATTCGGAAGTTTTAGGTCGACTGTGCCGGTTGCGCCAGTCAAGGCCTCAGAGGTATTTGTTAATCGAAACGCAAGGACGGACGGCATAGTGCCGCCGGAAAGGAGATCAAAATGCCTGAATTTAAATATGCACCGATGTTTCAGGTCGGCAAAGACGACACGGAATACACGCTCATTACCAAGGACTATGTGAGCGTCGGTGACTTCGAGGGTCATCCTGTATTGAAGGTTCAGCCCGAAGCTCTGACCGTGCTTATTAACACGGCTTTCCACAATGTGAACTTCATGCTGCGCCGTTCGCACAACGAATGCGTTGCGAAGATTCTCACCGATCCGGAAAGCTCGGATAACGATAAGTATGTGGCGCTGACGATGTTGCGCAATGCCGAAATCGCCGCTAAGGGCATTTTGCCGGTTTGCCAAGACACGGGTACGGCCATCGTTCACGGTGAAAAGGGTCAGTACGTGTACACGGGCTTTTGCGATGAAGAAGCTATCAGCAAGGGCGTTTACAAGACCTACACCGAAGATGCATTGCGCTATTCTCAGAACGCTCCCTTGAGCATGTACAAGGAAGTGAACACCAAGTGCAATCTGCCGGCTCAGATTGATATCGAAGCGACCGAAGGCAATGAATACAAGTTCCTTTGCGTTGTCAAGGGCGGCGGATCGGCCAACAAGTCCTATCTGTACCAAAAGACCAAGGCGATTTTGAATCCGGCCGCTTTGGTGCCCTTCCTGATCGAACAAATCAAGGATTTGGGCACGGCAGCCTGCCCGCCGTATCACATCGCCGTTGTCGTCGGCGGAACCTCCGCGGAAAAGACGATGCTCACGGTCAAGCTCGCTTCCACGAAGTTCTATGACAACTTGCCGACAACCGGAGACGAAACCGGTCGTGCCTTCCGCGATTTGGAATTGGAAAAGACCCTTCTGGATGCAGCCAACAACATCGGACTCGGTGCCCAGTTCGGCGGCAAGTACCTGGCTCACGACGTGCGCGTCATTCGCCTGCCGCGCCACGGTGCCTCGT
>OJON01001465.1_pt1 | contig 12507 bp, 13 predicted proteins | sample 1598031 | NCBI WGS metagenome assembly OJON01 (sample SAMN01915216, study PRJEB22387) | human gut metagenome | isolation source: stool | host: Homo sapiens | place: USA | reverse complement strand
TATTTTTTTCTTGAAGTATTAGATTAAATATAGTATAATATCCGTAGATAATATTGGGGTTTGTGTAGTAATAATTTGTGAGTATATAATTAATGTATTTACAAATTATTATTACATCCCCCAGAGTAGGAGGAAAAATATGTATAAAAAATTTGAAACAGAGTTTGCAGGAAGAAATTTAGTTGTAGAAACGGGAAAAATGGCATCTCAAGCTAATGGATCTTGTCTAGTAAGATACGGAGATACTGCAGTTTTAGTTAATGTAACTATGTCAAAAGAGCCAAGAGATGGTATAGATTTTTTGCCACTTTCTGTAGATTATGAAGAAAGACTTTATGCTGTAGGAAAGATTCCTGGAGGATATGTAAAAAGAGAAGGTAGACCAACAACAAAGGCAATTTTGGTATCAAGAGTAATTGATAGACCACTTAGACCGTTATTTCCAAAGGACTATAGAAATGATACATCAATAAATGCTTTAACACTTGCAGTTGATCCAGATATTTTACCTGAAATACCAGCTGCAATTGGTGCTTCTATTGCACTTAACATATCTGACATTCCATTTGATAAGTTAGTAGGTTCAATAAAAGTTGGAATTGTAGATGATAAAATTGTTTTAAATCCAAATTTAGAGCAAAGAGAAAAGTCAACTTTAGATCTTACAGTGTCTGCTACAGAAGATAAAGTATGTATGATTGAAGCTGGAGCAAAAGAAGTTCCAGATGAAAAAATGCTAGAAGCTATTAAAGCTGGGCATGAAGAAATAAAGAAACTTTGCAAATTCATACAAGAAATTAAAAGTGAAGTTGGAAAGAAAAAAGCAGAATATAAATCTTTTGCTGTTCCTGAAGAAATGGTTAGGTTTGTTGATGAGCTTGCAACAGAAAAATTAAAAGAAGCAGTTCAAACAGATACTAAGAAACAAAGAGATGAAAACGTTACTAATGTAGATAATTTTGTCATAGATGAATACATAAAAAAATATGGCGAAGAAGAATATCAAAACAATAAATCTATGTTATCAGAAGCACTATATAAAGCTGAGAAAAAAGCTGTTAGAACATTGGTAAAAGAAGAAGGAAAAAGAGTAGATGGAAGGGCACATGATGAGATTAGACCTCTATCATGTGAAGTGGGCTTATTTAATAGGGTTCATGGTAGTGCATTATTTAATAGAGGACTTACTCAAGTTTTATCACTTGTAACATTAGGAAGTGTTTCAGAAGAGCAAACTTTTGATGGACTAGATGAGGAAGTAACAAAAAGATATATGCATCATTATAACATGCCATCATATAGTGTTGGAGAAGCAAGACCTGCAAGAGGACCTGGAAGACGTGAAATTGGACATGGTGCTTTAGCAGAACGTGCTCTAGAACCTGTAATACCTTCAAAAGAAGAATTTCCATATGCAATTAGGGTTGTATCAGAAGTTTTAAGCTCAAATGGTTCAACTTCACAAGGTAGTATTTGTGCATCAACACTTGCACTTATGGATGCTGGAGTTCCAATTAAGGCTCCTGTTGCTGGAATTTCTACAGGATTATTTACTAACAATGGGGATACTTCAGATTATGTAATGGTAACTGATATTCAAGGAATAGAAGACTTCTTTGGTGATATGGACTTTAAAGTTGGTGGTACAAAAAAAGGTATTACAGCTATTCAAGTTGACATTAAAATTGATGGTCTTACATATGAAATAATAGAGGAAGCTTTTGCAAGAACTAAAAAAGCAAGAGAGTATATACTAGATGAAATTATGTTAAAAGAAATTGAAAAACCAAGAACTAATTTATCAAAATATGCTCCTAAAATTGAAAGTATAAAAATTAATCCATCTAAAATTGGTGATGTAATTGGTGCTGGTGGAAAAACTATAAATAAAATAATTGATGAAACTGGTGTTAAAATTGATATTGAAGATGACGGAACAGTTTTTGTTTCAGGTGTAGATGCAAAAATGCTTGATAAAGCAATAACTACAATAAAATCTCTTACTGAAGACGTTGAACTTGGTAAAGTATATATGGGTAAAGTAACTAAGATTTTACAATTTGGAGCTTTAGTCGAGGTATTACCTGGTAAAGAAGGACTTCTACATATATCTCAAATTTCAAATGAAAGAATAAAGAAAGTTGAAGATGTATTAAAAGTTGGAGATGACATTCTTGTTAAAGTTACTGAAATCGGAAAAGATGATGGAAAATTTAGTTTGACTGCAAAAGATTTAATGAAAGTTTAGGTGTTTATATATGCAAGTATATGCTTTTGTTGGTAAGACAGGAACGGGAAAGAGTTATAACGCACAGCGTGTTGCAAAGAAATATGGGATCAGGTATATAATAGATGATGCCATATTAATTAAAGATAATAAAGTAATTGCAGGAAAATCTGCTAAAACAGAGGCTAGTAAAATAGCCTCTGTTAAGGCAGCTATATTTTTAGATGAATCTAGAAAAAAGCAAATGGCTGATTTTATAAAAAAAGAAAAGATTGATAAAATACTAATACTTGGTACATCTGATAAAATGGTAAAAACAATTGCCGAGAATTTAGAATTAGATGAAATATGTCACACAATATATATTGAAGAGGTAGCGACAAAGGAGCAAATAGAAGAAGCAAGAAGGTCAAGAACTGAAGAAGGTAAGCATATTGTACCAGTTCCTACTTTTGAAATAAAAAAACAATTTTCAGGGTATTTTTTAGATTCCTTAAAAATATTTAATTTCTTCAATAAAAACGCTGATGATGAAGATGAAGATAACTATGAAAAGACGATTATTCGTCCAACATATAGTTATTTAGGTAATTTTGTTATTTCTGATACTGTAATTAATGATATAATAACATATAGCGTTTCAAGAGTACCTGGTGTAAGTAAGGTAATGAGAGTAAATACAAATAAATTTATAGACGGTATGAAATTGGATATTGATATTGAAATTAAGTTTGGATATAATATTCCAAAACTTAGTTCTGAAATAAAGAACACAGTGATTTATTCGGTTGATAAAACTACAGGTATAAACTTATTTGGAATAAATATTAACGTAAAATCTATTAGTAAATAAACTATTTATATTTAATTTAGTTGAAAAAAAAGATAATATGTAGTAAAATATGTAGCGAGGGTGATAGTAAATGGAAACTATGAAATTAACTGAAAAAAAGAAAAGTTCAAAGGGTGTTGTAATTGGTCTTTTACTTTTCTTTATTATAGGTGGAACAATATTATATTTTGGACTTAAAATGGAAGAAGAACCTGCTGTAGTGGGAACAAGTGCTGATAATACACAAACGCAAAGTTTAGTTGATGTAGATAAGGCAAATAAAGACGAAATAACAAAGAAAAACCAAAGTATTCAATATGTTGTTAAAGATAAAATAATAAAAGATACGTCTAACTCAAAAATGAAAGCAAATATGACTCTTCCAGTTATATCTATTGAGGGTGAAGAACTTTCAAGTATAAATAATGAAATAAATAAATATTATACAGATATGTTTAATAGTCTAAAAGAGCAAATGGCCTCAGCTTCAAGTAAATATACATACACAGTAACTTACAATGTATATGAAAATATGATTGAAGAAAATAAAATTATATCTGTAACAATTTATGAAAGAATTGTTGATGATTCTGCAAAGAAAAATACTATGAATAAAATAAAAACATACAATATTGATGCCGCAACTAAGGAGCAGATAACTCAATCAAATAATATTGCACAAATTTTATTTGGTAAAGATTACAAAACAATTATACGAGACTCTATAAAGGATTATGTTGTTTCGAATAAGATGATGAAGGAATCAGATTTCAATTACACCTATACAGGCGTAAAACCTTTTTATATAAAAGAAGGAAAGTTTCATTTAATATTTAATGAAGGTGAACTTGTAGATAGTAAATATGGAGTTATAGATATTACTATAAATAATTAGGAGGAATTATTATGGTAGATTCAATGGAAAAAATAGTTAATCTATGTAAACAAAGAGGATATGTATATCCTGGTTCAGAAATATATGGAGGGCTTGCCAATACTTGGGATTACGGTCCATACGGAGCTGAACTTAAAAATAATATAAAAAAAGCATGGTGGAAAAAATTTATTCAGGAAAATAAAGATAGTTATGGCGTTGATGCCGCAATTCTTATGAATCCACGAGTATGGGAAGCATCTGGACATGTAGGAAGCTTTTCTGATCCTTTAATTGATTGTAAAGAGTGTAAAACAAGGCATAGAGCAGATAAATTAATTGAATCATTTACAGATGAAATAAATCCTGATACTTTAAATGATAAAGAATTGTATGATTACATCGTAGAACATAAAATACCATGTCCAAACTGTGGTAAGGTAAATTATACTGAGATAAGAGAATTCAACTTAATGTTTGAAACAAAAAGAGGAGTTGTAAAAGACCAAACTTCTGTTGTTTATTTAAGACCAGAAACTGCTCAAGGTGAGTTTGTTAACTTCTTAAATGTAGCAAGAACATCAAGAAGCAAAATTCCATTTGGAATAGGCCAAATTGGTAAGGCATTTAGAAATGAAATCACACCTGGAAATTTTACTTTTAGAACAATTGAATTTGAACAAATGGAACACCAATGGTTCTGTAAAGAAGGAACAGATAGTAAGTTTTATGAAGAATATAAAGAAAAACAAATGAACTTTATAACTTCAATAGGAATCAATAAAGAAAACCTTAGATTTAAAGACCATGAAAAATTAGCTCACTATGCTAAGGAAGCATGTGATATTCAATTTAAGTATCCTCACGGATGGGATGAATTATGTGGTACACATAATAGGACAAATTATGATTTATCAAGGCATCAGGAATATAGTGGAAAGTCAATGGAATACTTAGATCCAGAAACTGGTGAAAAATTTATTCCATATGTTATTGAAGCGTCTCTTGGATGTGATAGACTTACACTTGCTGTTCTATGTGATGCATATTTAGAAGAAAAGATAAATGATGATGATACAAGAGTTGTTTTAAAATTACATCCATCTATTGCACCTGTAAAAATTGCAATTTTACCTCTTTCTAAAAAATTATCTGAAGGAGCTGAAGAAGTGTATTCATTACTTTCTAAAAAATATAATTGTGATTATGATGTTGCAGGATCAATAGGTAAAAGATATAGAAGACAAGATGAAGTTGGAACACCTTATTGTATAACATTTGACTTTGATTCTTTAGAAGATAAATGTGTTACTATTAGAAATAGGGATACTATGGAACAAGAAAGAGTTAAGATTGACGAAATTACAAAATGGTTTGATGGAAAATTTGAAATATAAAGAGGTGATTTTAATGGAAAAAAGAAGAAGTATTTTAAAATATACTATAGTTGGAATACTTATATTTTCGATGGTATTTTCAATGTTTGCTGTTCTCATTTCAGCTGTTCAAAATATATAGGTGGTGAACTTTATGTTTCATACAATATGGCTTAAAATAATAGAACTGATGTATTTTTTAAAAGATGCACTTGACCTTACTAGTCCATGGAGAGTTTTTATACTTGTAATAGATCTTGCAATTGTTTTATTTATTGCATATTATATAATTAGAATTTTAAGGCAAACAAGGGCAAAACAAATTGTAAAAGGGATATTGATGCTTGCTTTCCTTGTTATAATTGCAAAAGTTTTTAATATGGTAATATTAAATTTTATTTTGACTAATTTTGTAACTTATGGAGTAATATTGCTAATAGTCGTATTTCAACCCGAAATACGAAACGTATTTGAAAAACTTGGAAGAAGTAAGTTAGTTGGAATTTTTGATATGGACGATAACATTATGGTTAAACATTCAATATCTGAGATTGTAAAAGCTGTTGAAATAATGTCACTAAAAAAGATAGGAGCTCTTATTGTAATAGAAAGAAATACTAAGGTATCAGAAGTTTTAAAAGAAGGTGTAAACTTATCTGCTAAAGTATCATCAGAATTAATTCAGAATATTTTTATGCCCCGTACGCCTCTTCATGATGGTGCAATTGTAATTGATAAGTCAGAAATACTTGCTGCAAAATGTATTTTACCACTTGCCTCTGAAGTTTCTGTTCCAAAAAATCTTGGGACAAGACATAGAGCGGCTGTAGGAATTACTGAAATATCTGATGCTCTTGTAATTGTTGTTTCAGAAGAAACAGGTATAATTTCTCTTGTTGAAAATGGAAAATTAAGAAGAGAACTTACAGGTGATACTTTAAAAGAATTACTACTAACAAAATTAGATAGAACAAAAACTGGTGTAAATATAAAAAATATTGTAAAGAAATAGGAAAAATTATTTAAGTTGTAATAATATAAAAATATGTTCATATATAATATGTATAAGTATTGGGGGAAATATGAACACTATTTTTATAGATTTTAAGTGTAAGGATTCCAAAGAGAAAAAAAGTATAAATAATATAAGAAAATTAGTTACTAATAAAATTTTTAAATATATTGTAAATGATGACATTTTAAATAATTCCTTATCAAAAATTACATACATAAGAATTGATAGAGAATATATAAATATTCAGTTACAAAAAGGAAAATATTCTATATATGATAAAATTTTAAAACTAAATATAAATAGAAAATACGGAAAAAACGATGTTGTACATCTGATATTTTCCAAGGAATTTGATAAGAATCAATTAATAAAAAAATATATATTAGGTCTATTTAGATTAAACAAAGTTACAATATATGAGGAACTTGATATAAAAAATAATTTAAAGGTAAATGACAAGATATATATGGATAAATATATTAGAGACAATAAAATTGATCTTTGCAAATTAAAAATACTAATAGTTTTGGACCATATAAAAGATTATGATGAAAAAAAATTGCTTGAATATATTTCAAAATACAAATTTATTGATATTTTAAAGACAAAAAATATTAATAAGTATGATAGTGCAAAATTACAGGGCTTTATTCAAAAAATAAATAATGAATATGGCACAACGATTGATTTAATTGGAAGAAGAAACATTCAAAAATATAACATCTATTTATTGTATAGTAAGATCGATAGAGATAGTTTTATTCAAAAATATATTTTAAATAGTAAATCGTTATATTTAGATCTGAATGATGTAGATATGGATGTTATGAGTGATGAATATATATGCTATAAAAGATATGAACCAGAAATACTTACTATTTTAAATAGATTGGAAATTAATAAAAATAATTTCAGTAAGGTAAAATTAGGTTTTCTTTTTAAATGATATATATTAAAAATGTATTATACTTGACACTTAGTGTATAATATATATGTTGTTTTAGGAGGAGATTAAATAATGGAAGAACGTGATATAGTACTTACAACAGAAGGGTACAATAAATTAGAGGAAGAATTAAAATATTTAAAAGGGCCAAAGAAAATGCAAGTTGCTGAAAGAATAAAAATTGCAAGGGAATTTGGCGATTTATCTGAGAATTCAGAATATGATGACGCAAAAAATGAGCAAGCATTACTTGAAGCAAAGATTCAAGATATAGAAAACATGTTAAGAATAGCTAAAGTTGTTGACGATGATGAAGTATCAACAAGAAAAGTTGGTATAGGAACTCAAGTTACAGTACATGATTTTGAATTTGATGAAGATATAACTTATGGAATTGTTGGAGCAACAGAAGTAGATATGAAGAATAATAAAATATCTAATGAATCTCCAGTTGGAAAAGCCTTAATTGGTGCTAAAAAAGGTGATGAAGTTGAAGTTGAAACTCCAGGAGGAGTTATAAAATACAAAATACTATCTATAAAAAGATTGTAAAAAAATTTAAATAACCAAATATTTCTAAAAAGGAGTGGAAAAATGGGAGATATTATTGAATTAAAAAAAGTACGTGAAGAGAAGGAAGCAAAGTTAAAGGAATATGGATTTAATACAAGACCAGATAGCTTTAAATATACTCATTCATTAAAAGAAGTTATGGCTTTAGAACCAGGAACTAAAGATGTAAGTGTTGCCGGTCGTGTAATGTCAAAAAGGAAAATGGGAAAAATTAGCTTTATTGACTTAAGAGATGTAGAGGGACACATTCAACTTTGTATGAAAAGAGAGGATTTAGGAGAGGAATTATACAAAAAAATTCATGAAACACTTGATGTTGGAGATTTTATTGGTGTTACAGGAGATATCTTTATAACAGGTTCAGGTGAAAAAACTGTACAAGTATATAAATATACATTTCTTGGAAAAGCACTAAGGCCTCTTCCAGAAAAATTCCATGGAATAACAAATAGAGAAACATTATATAGAGAAAGACATCTTGATTTAATTATGAATGATGATACAAAAAAAAGATTTCTTTTAAGATCTAAAGTTATAAAATTAATACGTGAATTTCTTGACAATAAAGGATTTATCGAAGTAGAAACACCTGTTCTTCAAAATACGGCTTCAGGTGCAACTGCTAGACCATTTATAACACACCATAATACATATGATGCAGATGTTTTTTTAAGAATTTCTCCTGAGCTTACTCTAAAAAAACTTATTATTGGTGGATTTACAAATATATATGAAATTGCAAGAGATTTCAGAAATGAAGGTATTAGTGTAAATCATCTACAAGATTTTACAATGATAGAAGGATACAGTGCTTATTATAATTATAAAGATAATATGAAACTTACTTCTGATTTGATTAAGTACATAATTTCAAATATCAATAACGGAGATTTAAAAATCATGATAGGTGATACAGAAGTAGATTTTGGCAATGAATGGCCTGAAATTGGATTTAGAGACCTTATTTTGAAGGACTCAGGAATTGATATTGATAAATATAAAACAGCTTCAGAATTATTAGAAGAAATTAAAAAACATAAAATTGATTTGGAAACACCAGATTTAGACAAGCTAGGTAGAGGAAATCTAATAGATCAGTTATACAAAAAAGTAAGTAGACCAAAGATGATAAATCCAGTATTTGTTACAAAACATCCTGTTGATTTATCACCACTTGCAAGATCAAATGATGAAGATCCAACTGTTTCAGATAGATTCCAATTAGTTGTAAATGGACAAGAAATAATTAATGGTTATTCTGAGCTTGTAGATTCAAAGGAACAAGATAAACGTTTAAGAGAACAAAGTGAACTAAAAGCAAAAGGTGATGAAGAAGCCATGAGTAAGGATAACGAGTATATCAAGGCAATGGAATATGGAATGCCTCCAATATCTGGATGGGGACTTGGTATAGATAGATTTTTACAATTCTTAACTAACAGTTATAACATACGTGATGTTGTATTATATCCTTTACTTAAGAAAAGAGAGAATGTAGAAGATAACGAAGAATAGAAGGAAATATAAAAATAAAAAGCTCTAAAGGATTTTATCCTTTAGGGCTTTTTTATTTTATCATTAAATATGTACAATGTTTATTGCTTTAGGTAAGACTTTCATATGTAATTTATTTGTATAATATATTTCTCCATCAACACTTATTGGGAATTTTCTTGTAGAAACTATAGAAACATCCTTTGATTTAAAAATATTAACTTGTTTTAGGTTGGTATGATTACCTTTTTTATACTTTGGTAATAATTTTATTTTACTAAATAATTCTGTTGAATCTATAATACAACAATCTAAGAATCCATCATTTACATTTGCATTTGGACATGGTTTAATACCACCACCATAATATTTTCCATTTGCAATTGCAGCTAACGTAAATCTACCTTTCAAAACTTTATCCTTGCTTCTTATTTTAAATTTAAAATTTTTTGCAGATGTTAGAGTGTATAGTATTGAAAGGTTATACTTAGCTGAACCAGATATAAAAGGAAAATTTCTAAATTTATCTACATTTTTAGCTATCATTGCATCGAATCCCATATTTAAAATATTAATGCAGTATTTGTTTTTTCCATATGTTATTATATCTGTTGGTGTAGATTTTTTTCCAAGAGATTCTTTTACAATTTTTCTCATACTCATATATTTTGAAATTGATCTTAAAAAATCATTTCCAGTTCCACAAGGAATAACAACAATTTCAGAAGATGTACCCACTATTCCAGAGGCCACCTCGTTTAAAGTTCCATCGCCTCCCAATACATAAAATCTATAGCTATCTTTTTTTGATAAATCATGTGCAATTTTAGTTAAGTGTTTAGGGTATTCAGAAAGAATAATTTCGGCATTTATATTATTTTTCTTTAGAAGGTCTTGTACTCTTAAGGCATATATTTTTCCTTTCTTTTTTCCTGATACAGGGTTTGCAAGTATTATATGTTTCATATATTTTTCCTCCACTAAAATATTATCACTAATGTATATAAAAAGCAAGAAAAATGAAGAATAAATGAGTATTTTGTACATACATATTTAATAGGTGATATAAATGTTTGGTTTATTTAAAAGAAGAAAAAAACTTTCTATGAGAAGAAATAATGTATATAATACATGCACAAATGAATTAAATAGTGTAAGAAATACATTAGAAGAAGGGGACGAAGGAGAAGAGGTAAAAAAATTACAAAATATGCTAATGGGTATTGTACACATATATCCAAAAATGCCCGTTATAACTTTAAATGGTAGGTATGATAGTCAAACTACAAATGCAGTAAAATCTTTTCAAAATATGATGGGAATAAATACAACTGGAATAATGGATAAAAATACATATGAAAAATTAAAAGTTATATATGACAAAAAAGACCAAATCAAAGCAATTGAAAGAATTGATTTTAGCAATATAAACAATAATGATAACTTAAATCCAGGATCCGATTCATCATATAATGTACTTAAGGAGGGGAGTAAGGGAAGGTATGTGTATAGACTTCAGGAGTATTTAAGAAGAGTTTCTTTGGTAAATCAAAATATTCCTAATATAGCATTAGATGGAATTTTTGGAAGTGAAACAAAAAAGGCTGTTATGAGTTTCCAAAAAGAATATGGACTTGAAGTAACAGGAATTGTTAATGATGAAATGTGGGATAAATTATATAACGAATATATGAAATAATAATTTTATGTTAAAAGTATTTAATATTGATTTAAATACTTTTTTCTTTTACTATTTACATCTATTAGAAAATAATATATAATAAGTGACAAAAGGAAGTGAAAGAATGGCTTTAAATATTGTGTTAATTGAACCTGAAATTCCACAAAACACTGGAAATATAGCTAGGACATGTGCTGCACTTGGAGCAAAACTTCATTTAGTTCATCCTCTTGGATTTGATATATCTGAAAAGGCAGTGAAAAGGGCAGGACTTGATTATTGGGACAAGTTAGAAATAGTTGAATATGAAAATCTTGAAGATTTTAAGAATAAAGTTGATACTAATGATATGTATTTACTTTCAACTAAAGCAAACAAAGTATATACTGATGTTAAATATACAGGAGACTCATATTTAATATTTGGACCTGAAACTAGGGGAATTCCTGAAGACTATATTTTAGAAAAATTTGATAAAACTGTAAGAATACCTATGAGAAAGAAAATACGCTCACTCAATTTATCAAATAGTGTAGCAATTGTTGCATATGAAGCTCAAAGACAAATAAATTATGAAGGGCTTCAAGAAAAAAGTAGTTATTTTGATGGTTTATAAATTTAAAAGATATTGACATAAAACTATCGGCGTGATATACTTATACAAAAAAATTATTATTTATTTTTATATTAAAATGTAAGGAGGAATCTGTTATGAGTAACAGAGTTGACAAGCATAATTATTATTTAGGTATTGCAGAAGAGGTTCTTTCTCGTGCAACTTGTCTTAGAAGAAATTATGGATGCGTCATTGTAAAAAATGATGAAATAATTTCTACTGGATATAACGGTGCACCAAGAGGTAGAGAAAACTGTATTGATCTTGGATTTTGTGCAAGAGAAAAATTGAACATAAAGCAAGGTCAAAACTACGAACTGTGCAGAAGTGTACATGCTGAACAAAATGCAATTATTTCAGCTGCACGAAAAGATATAATCGGAGCAACGCTATATATGGTTGGTAAGGATGTAAAAACTGGGCAAATACTTGAAAAAATTGATTCTTGCATTATGTGCAAAAGAGTTGTTATAAATGCGGGAATAAAATATGTAGTTGTAAAGGATATTCATTCTGATAAAGGTTATAAAATAATGGATGTTAATGACTGGGTTAAATTTGATGAGGTTTTAGAAAATAACAAAAAAATATTTTTTAATAATTAAAATTATAACAAAAAACGTTCAAACTATTATAGTTTTGAACGTTTTTTAAATAATGGTAGCGGCAACAGGAGTCGAACCTGTGACCTTTCGGGTATGAACCGAACGCTCTAGCCAACTAAGCTATGCCGCCATCATCAAATGTCCTAACGACAATAGTAATTATACACTATGTAATAATTATTGTCAATGTTTTTTGGGTAAAAAAGTATTTTTTTATGAAAGAAATGTGATAATGTCTTAAGTAAAGAAATGAGAAAATGTCCCAACC
>OJON01001455.1_pt1 | contig 12593 bp, 9 predicted proteins | sample 1598031 | NCBI WGS metagenome assembly OJON01 (sample SAMN01915216, study PRJEB22387) | human gut metagenome | isolation source: stool | host: Homo sapiens | place: USA | reverse complement strand
GTGCTCTTCCGATCTATAGTATATATTATAGTAAAATTTCAAATATAGATAAGATGATAAGAGAAGATGAGAGTATAATAAATGTATCACTTTTAAATCCTGATCCATTTTTTGTATATAGTCTTGTTTTCCCTATAAATGATAGCTCAAATAAAAGTACAGAATACATTATGAATGATGTTTCTTTAAATAGTGTTTCTCTTGTAAAAAACTCGTCTAAAAGTACTTTGGGTGTAATTTCTCTTACAAATTACGGAAATACAGATGATATGGTGGATAATTTTAGAAATGGAAATATTGATATGTTTACAGCATCATCTGATAGTATTATGCAGCTTATTGGAAAAAGAGAATATAATGTAAAAAAATATAGAGATGGTGAAACAGTATTCTTACTTGGAAATAAGGATTCTGCTCTATACAAGAAAAAAGAAGTAAGGCAAGCTATTGCTTATGCTATAAATAGAGATGAAATAGTAAAAAATGTTGATATGAAGTTTTCAGAAGTAATTGATATTCCATACATATATTCAGATGTTAAATATAAATATGACTTATATGCTGCAGAAAATGCATTATTAATTAATGGATGGAAGAAAACTAGTGGTATTTATACAAAAAATGATGGATATGAATATCAAAAACTTGAATTGAATTTACTTGTAAATAAAGATGATACTGTAAAGGTAAATATTGCAGATAGTATTAAAAAAATGGTTGAAAAAGTTGGAATAAGGATAAATGTTTTAAAACTATCTGAAAATGAAATTACAGAAAAAGTAAATGCGAAAGATTACGATATTGTCTTATCAACTATTTATATAAACGATAGTCCAAATATTGAATATCTGTATGATTATATAAATGTAAATGATATAACAAATTCTGCAATTGAAAATGTAAAAAATAGCGATGTATTAAATATTGAAGAAAATGTCCAAACTTTAAAAAATGCTATATCTAGTGAAGTATCGTGTATTGGAATAATGGCAAAAACTACAAATGTTGTATATCAAAAATATATAAAAGGATTTGATAATATCTCTTATATGAAAATTTTTGATAATATAGAGAATATAGGTAGAATTAAAGAATAAGGGGGATATATGGAATATACAGGTGTAACTTATGATATGATATATAGAGCAAAGCAAAATTTAAAAACAATTGTTTTACCTGAATCAGAAGATATACGTATACTTAAAGCAGCAAGTATTGCTGTAAAAGAAAAAATAGCAAATATTATATTAATTGGAAATAGAGAAGAAATTTTAAGTAGATGTATTAATAATAATATTGATGTGTCAGGTATAAAAATTGAAGATAATTTAAAATCGGAAAAAAGGAAATTGTATAAAGAAGAACTTTTTAAATTAAGAAAGCATAAAGGAATTTCCTTGGATGATGCAGATAATTTGTTAAATGATAAAATATATTATGCAACAATGATGCTAAAGAACAATGATGCTGATGGAATGGTGTGTGGTGCATGTAATTCAACGCCAGACAGCCTTAGACCTGCATTACAGATTATAAAAGCAAGAAAAGGATTAGACCTTGTATCATCGTTTTTTATAATGCAAACACCAAATAAAAATTTAGGTTTGTCAGGTAAATTCATTTTTTCAGATTGTGGACTTGTTATAAATCCTACTGAAGATAATTTAGTAGAAATTGTTTTAGAATCATATGATAGCTTTAAGAAGTTATTAAATGAAGAACCTAAAATTGCACTTTTATCGTATTCAACATTAGATGATATAAAAGATGAAAATGTAATTAAATTACAAAATGTTGTAAGAAGAGTAAAAGAAGTAAATAATAAGATAAACATAGATGGACAGTTACAATTAGATGCTGCGATAATTGAAGATGTAGCAAAAATAAAAGCACCTAATAGTAGTGTTGCAGGTAAGGCAAATGTACTTATATTTCCAAATCTGGAGTCTGGAAATATTGCATATAAAATTGCTGAACGCTTTGGAAATATGACAGCTTTAGGTCCAATAACACAAGGAATGGATAAACCAGTAAATGACTTGTCCAGAGGGTGTAGTGTTAATGATATTATTGGAGTTATAGCTATAACTTGTATTCAAAGTATGTAGTATATAAATTAGTAGTATAAAAGGGGGATTTTAAATGAAAGTACTAGTAATTAACTGTGGAAGTTCCACAATAAAATATCAATTAATTGATATGGCAAAAGATGAGGTTATTGCAAAGGGAAGATGTGATAAGATTGGTTATGAGGATTCAAATTTAATTTATAAAAATTTAAGAGATGGAAAAAAATTGGATGAAGTACCTGTATCTATGCCTGATCATAAAGTTGGTATGAAAGTTTTGCTTGATACACTTCAAGATGAAAAAATTGGTGTAATAAGTGATATTAATGAAATATCAGCTATAGGTCATAGAGTTGTTGCTGGTGGTGAAAAATATAACAAAGCAGTAATTGTTGATGATAATGTAGTAGAAGATATTTTGGAACTTGCAGAAATTGCACCACTTCATAATAAAGGTGCTGTAATGGGAATAAATGCAATAAGAGAGGTTGCAAGTAGTATACCAAATGTTGTTGTTTTTGATACAGCATTTCACCAAACAATGCCAGACTATAATTATCTTTACGCTATTGATAAAAAATACTATACAAATAATCATATAAGAAGATATGGAGCACATGGAACATCATATCAATATATAACAAGAAGACTTGCTAAATTAATGGGAAAAAATAAAGATGAAATAAATGCTATTATTTGTCACATTGGTGGTGGAGCAAGTGTATGTGCAATAAAAAATGGAAAATCTTATGATACATCTATGGGATATACTCCACTTGAAGGCTTAATAATGGAAACTAGATGTGGAGATATAGATCCTGCTGTAATATTAAAAATAATGAGAATTGAAAATTATTCTGTAGATGAAATGGATGATTTACTAAATAAAAAATCAGGAAGAATTGGATTTACTGGAATTGGTGATTTTAGACTTATGAAAGATGCAGCTCTTGAAGGGAATAAAGATGCAATTTTAATGAGAAAAATGCAAACACAAAGAATAAAGAAATATATTGGTGCATATATGGCTGAATTAAATCATGTTGATGCAATTGTATTTACTGGAGGAATAATGGAAAACAACGACGATGAAATTGCAAATGCAGTGTCAAATATGGAAGAACTAGGAATTGAATTAGACGCTAAAAGGAATAAAGAGGCTTTTAGAGGTGAAGGACTTGTTTCAACAGATTCATCAAGAATAAAAATTTATCTTATTCCAACAAATGAAGAACTTGAAATTGCAAATCAAACTGTAGAGTTAGTAAAGGATATGTAATATGACTTGTCTAATCCAAAATGTATTAAAAAAGTATAATAAAAATATTTGGGTAATGTATAACAATGAAAATAGTGATAGAATATTTTGTAAGTATTTTACTAAGCATTTAGCAAGTAATACTATATGTATAATCTCAACTGAAAAAGTATATATCATTTTATCTAGTTTAGATAAAGATAATGTTGAAAAATTAAAATATGATCCAAAAAAAGTTCAGTTCTTTTCATATAAATCAAGAGATGAACTTGACATTATTTTAGAAAATATAATTGCAGATTTAAATTTTAGTAATAAAATATGTCTTAACTTTTCTACTATGTCAGATAGAAATACAGATATAATGAGTCATGGAGATTATGTATATTTAACTAAAATTTTGAAAAAGCCATATTTAAAATATAAAAAGAAGGTAAAATTTGAATCAGCTGAGAAAATGATATATGATTTAGAGTCAAGAAAAACTGAAAAAGAGATAAATAGACTAAAACTTCTTGCTGATATTACAAACAGAATTTTAGAAGAAACGTTTAAAAAAATACAAATAGGGGATAATGAAATTCAAATTGTAAATAAAACAAAAAGAATTACTGATGAAATAATGAAGTTATATGTTGGCTCAAATGATATCGTATCATATGATATGGCATGGGAAAATTGCCCTATTGTACTTACAGGTATAAATCTTGCAAAAGGTGGTCATTCGCTACCAAGTACGAAAAAGTTATTTAGGGGAGATACTATATATTTTGATTTTGGAATAAAAGCTACGTTTAGTGATGAGATGGTTTTATATACAGATATGCAAAGAATGGGATATGCACTTAAAAAAAATGAATTTAGTCCTCCAAAACAAGTTATGAAGGTATTTAATACTTTGGTTAATTCTATATCAGATGGTATTGATGAAATGAGGCCTGGTGTAAAAGCATATAAAGTAGATAAGGTTGTACGTGATGAAATTATAAAAGCGGGTTATCCAGAATATAATCATGCAACTGGCCATCCTGTTGGTAAGGAAGTACATGATATTGGAGCTATAATTTCTATAAAAAAATCTAAGCTTGCAAATTTAGAACTTATTGAAAATGGCGTTTATACTTTAGAGCCTAGAGTAAACATTTCAAATGGAGGCTCAATTGAGGAAATGATCCAGGTAACAAAATATGGAGGTGTTCCACTTACTCATTTGCAAGATGAAATTTATCTTGTAAAATAATATATAAAAATTAAATTATTGTAATAATTTATACAAAATTAAGAAATATTATATAATAGAAAATTAGAAAAGGTAGGTAGATGGTATGAAACTATGTTATGAAAGAAAAGACATATATAATAATGTTGATGAGGAAGAAATATTAAACGCTAAAAAATATTCAAAAAAATATATGGAATTTTTAGATAAGGCAAGAACTGAATATTTGTGTGCAACTGAATGTTTAAAGATGTTAAAAGATGCTGGATTTAAAGATATTACTGAATGTGAAAAATTAAATGTTGGAGATAAAGTATATTTTGTAAATAAAGAAAAATCTATATTTGCTTCAGTAATAGGTAAAGATGATCTAAAAAACGGTGTAAATATAGTAGGTTCACATATTGATAGTCCAAGACTTGATTTAAAACCAATGCCACTTATAGAAAACCAAAATATGGCGTTATTTAAAACTCAATTTTATGGTGGTATTAAAAAGTATCAATGGCTATCTATACCACTTGAAATGCATGGAGTTGTATATACTGAAGATAATGAAAAAGTTGAAATTTCAGTTGGCGGAGAAGATGATGATTTTTGCTTTACAATAGCAGATTTACTTCCACACCTTGCCAAAGATCAACTTAGTAAAAATGCAACTGAATTTATTGATGCAGAAAAAATGTCTGTACTTGTTGGAAATATAAAGGATGAAAAAGCAAAGAAGAACAAAGTAAAAGAAAATATTTTAAAAATCTTAAATGAAAAATATGGTATTAAAGAAATTGATTTTGTAAGATCAGATATTTCAATTGTTCCAGCTTTTAAAACTAGATATATTGGCTTTGATAAAAGTATGATAGGTGGATATGGACATGATGATAGAGTTTGTTCATATGCAAATGTAAAAGCTATAATAGATGCAGCAAGTGAAAATAAAAAATTAAATAAAACTGCTATTTGTCTTTTAGTAGATAAAGAAGAAATAGGAAGCGTTGGTAATACTTCAATGAGTACACAAGCTTTTGACTTGTTTTCAAAAATGATTATTTCAAAGACTGGAAATAAAGAATTAAGTGAATTAGAGATGTACTATAATTCAAAAATGTTATCTGCTGATGTTACAGCAGCTGTTGATCCAGACTATGATGAAGTGTCAGATGTTCCAAATGGTAATGTTATTGGCTGCGGTATTGCTATTGAAAAATATACAGGTGGAAGTGGTAAATATAGTGCTAGTGAAGCTACTGCAAAATTTACATCTGAAGTAACACAAATATTTGATAAGAATGATGTTATATATCAATTTGGAGTACTTGGAAAACAAGGAAAAGGCGGTGGAGGAACAATTGCGTATATACTTGCAAACAAGGGAATAGATGTAATTGATTGTGGTACGCCAGTACTTGCAATGCATTCTCCATTTGAAGTAGTAAGTGTGTATGATACATACATGACTTACCTTGCATACAAAACATTCTTTAACTCATAAAAATATGTAAGGGGGAAATTTTATTGCTTAAAAGTTTATTAAAAAATACAGATTATGTTGTATTAGTTACAGTTCTTCTTCTTTTTGTAATTGGAGTTATAGCAATATTTTCGGCAGGATATAACACAGATGTAAATAAAGATGAATATATAAAGCAAATAATGTGGATGGCTGCTGTGTTCGTAATGATGATTGTAATATGGGCAGTCGATTACAAGGTGTTTGATATAGCAGGATATATATTATACGGCATAAATTTAATTTTGTTAATGTTAGTTCTATTTATGCCTTCCCTTATGGGAGCAAGCAGCTGGTTTAATTTAGGAGGTATCCTATATCAGCCATCGGAACTTATGAAAATTGGATTTATCATATGTGCAGCAAAGCTTGCAACAATTTATAAAAATAATATAAATAAGAATGATAAGAAGAAAAAAATTATTATGATTTTAGTAATGCTACTTACTTTTTTACTTCCTGTTATTTTGATTATGTTGCAACCTGATTTTGGAACAGCAATGGCTTTCGTAGTAATAGCTATATTTATGTTGTTTAAATTTGGTATAAAATATAGATATATATTTGTAGGAATACTTGCAGTAGCAATTCTTGTTCCACTTGTTTACTTTTTTGTACTTAATCCAACGCAACAGGAAAGAATTAAGGTATTTATAAATCCTGAACTTGATCCACTTGGAAGTGGATATAATGCGATACAATCAAAAATTGCTGTAGGATCTGGAATGCTATTTGGAACTGGGATACTAAAAGGAGCACAAACACAATATGGTTATCTTCCAATTAAATCTACTGATTTTATATTTTCAGTTATATCGGAAGAAATGGGATTTATCGTATCAGCAATAGTTGTAATTTTATTTACTATACTATTAATTAGGTTAATTAGAATATCAAAATATGCACCTGATGAATTTTCAAGTTTTATGACAATAGGTGTAGCTGGACTTATATTTTTTCACTTTGTTCAAAATATTGGTATGACAATAGGACTTTTACCAATAACGGGTGTACCACTTCCTTTTGTAAGCTATGGGGGAAGTAGCTTAATTACAAATGGTATGGCTATAGCAATTGCACTTAATGTTTCTGCTAGAAAAACGAGAAAAATATTTATGTGATTTTAAGATATAATACGGTATTTTATAGAAAATTAACATACATGAATTATAAAAAAAATAGTGAATTAGAAAATAATAATTCTTTTTCACTATTTTTTTATGGTATATTATTTGTTATTGAATAACTACCATTTTCACTGAATTTTCACAGTGTAACCCTTTACATTTAAAAAATTCTATGTTAAAATATTTCGGTATACAAAACATTGGGGTGCTGAAATGAAAAATGAAGATTTAGTATATGATTTAATAGAATCAATGATGGAATTAAAAAGGGTAAAATCTCATAGTATTTGTATTGGTGATGACTTATCAGTAAATGAAAGGATAGTTTTGTTTATCATAAGAAATATGGGCGATGATAATAAAATATTACTAAGTAAAATACGTGATAAAATAAAACTTGCACCATCAACAGTTACGCCAATAATTACTTCTCTTGAAGAAAAAGGGCTAATTAAAAGGAAAATAGATACAAAAGATAGAAGAAATATATATATCTATTTGTCTGCTAAGGGGAAGGATTTTACTAAAGAGGTCGATAATAAATTAACAGGTTTACTAGAAGAATATATTAAATATATGGGTGAAGAGGACTCTCTAGAAATTATTAGGCTTATAAACAAAACAAAAGAATATGTTAATAGGGGGAAAGGAGAAAAGAGAAATGTTAAAAATACTTAAATATTTAAGAAAGACTTGGGTTTCAGTTATAGTTATTGTTGCACTTTTGTGCGTGCAAGCTGCATCTGATCTTGCACTTCCTGATTATACGTCCAAGATTGTAAATACAGGAATCCAACAAGGTGGAATAGAAACAGCTATACCTGAGGCTATTTCAAAAAATGAAATGGATAATCTTTTAATGTTTACAGATGATGATGAAAAAATATTAAATTACTATACATTAGTGTCAAAAAATAATGTAAATAATGATGAATATAATAAATATTTAAAAGAATATCCTGCTTTACAAAATGAAGATATATACGTTTTAAATAAACTGGGCAAAAATGAAAAAAGTGAATTGGAAGATAGTTTAAAAAAGCCTTTAGTTGAAGTTTATTTAATGCAAAATGAGGAAATGTCAGTAAAAATAAAAGATGGGTTACTTGAAAATGTACCTGATCCTCAAAAACAAGCTATGAAGGATATGCCTTTAATGGATATATTAAAGACTATGCCTAAGGAAAGTCTTGAAAAGGTCATTAGTAATATAGATGAGCAAATAGATAAAATGCAAGGAACTATAGTAGATCAGGCCGCTATATCTTCTGTAAAAGAGGAATATAAAAGATTAGATGTGGATGTAGATAAAATTCAAAATAGATATATTGTATTTGCAGGTATTCAAATGCTTGGGATTTCGCTTGTAAGTATGGTATCTGCTGTTACTATTATGCTTCTTTCATCAAGAGTTGCCGCTAAACTTGGAAATACACTTAGAGATAAAGTATTTAAAAAAGTTCTTAGCTTTTCAACAAAAGAATTTAATGAATTTTCAACTGCTTCATTAATTACTCGTAGCACAAATGATATTCAACAAATTCAAATTTTAATTACAATGTTATTTAGAGTCGTAGTTTATGCCCCAATAATAGGTATTGGAGGATTTATTAGAGTACTTACAAATAGTGATACATCAATGGCATGGATTATTGGTCTTGCAATTTTATGCATTATTGGAATTGTTGGTACATTATTTTTACTTACAATGCCTAAATTTAAAAAATTACAAGATTTGGTTGATAAATTAAATTTAGTATCTCGTGAAATTTTAACTGGTCTTCCAGTAATAAGAGCTTTTAATACAGAAAAGAAAGAAGAAAAAAGATTTGATGACGCTAATAAAAATTTAATGAAAGCCAGTATTTTTGTAAACAGGTCAATGAGTATGATGATGCCACTTCTAATGTTTATAATGAATTCAATTACTCTTCTTATTGTTTGGGTAGGGGGACATAATGTAGATGGTGGAATAATGCAAGTGGGAGACATGATGGCATTTATTCAATATACTATGCAAATTGTAATGAGCTTTTTAATGATTTCTATGATATCAATAATGTTACCACGTGCTGCTGTATCTGCAAGACGTATTAATGAAGTAATTGATACAATACCAAGTATTAAAGACAAAGATAAAACTAAAGATTTTGATGATAATAAAAAGGGACTTGTTGAATTTAAGGATGTATCGTTTAAATATCCTGATGCAGACAGTGAGATATTAGAGGATATTTCATTTATTGCAGAACCTGGTAAAACTACTGCGATAATAGGTAGTACAGGAAGTGGTAAATCAACAATAGTAAATTTAATACCTCGTTTTTATGATGTTACAGGTGGAGAACTTTTAATAGATGGTGTTAATATCAAAGATGTTTCACAAAGAGATTTAAGAAGCAAAATTGGATTTGTACCACAAAAAGGAATGTTATTTACAGGTACAATTAAATCAAATATAAAATATGGAGACCCATCTATGAGTGATGATGATATGATTAAAGCAGCTACAATTGCACAGGCTACAGAATTTATAGAGAGTAAACCTAAAAAATATGATGAAGAAATATCACAAGGTGGTACAAATGTATCTGGAGGACAAAGGCAACGTTTATCTATAGCTAGAGCTATTGCAACAAATCCAGAAATATTTGTTTTTGATGATAGTTTTTCAGCACTTGACTTAAAAACTGATAGTAAACTTAGAGCTGCTCTAAAAGAAAAAACAGAAAATAAAACAGTTATAATTGTTGCTCAGAGAATTAGTACAATTCTTGATGCTGATAAAATAATTGTGCTTGAAGAAGGAAAAATAGCAGGAATTGGTAGACATGAAGAATTGATGGAAAATTGTGAGATATACAAACAAATTGCATTATCTCAACTTTCAAAGGAGGAACTTGAAAATGGCAAATAATGAAAAAAGACCTCCAATGGGAGGACACGGACCTGGTGGAAGAGGTGCTGTGGAAAAAGCAAAAGACTTTAAAGGAACAACAAAAAAATTAGTAAATGATTATTTATCAAAATATAAAATTCAACTTGCAATTGTAATAATATTTGCAATAGGAAGTACAATATTTGCAATAGTAGGACCTAAAATACTTGGAAATGCTACAACTGAGATATTTAATGGATTAGTTGGTAAAGTTTCAGGTGGGGATGGAATTAATTTCTCTAAAATTGCTGGAATAATACTTACACTTTTAATATTATATATTATTAGTGCACTGTTTTCATTTATACAAGGTTTTACAATGACATCCGTATCACAAAAATTAACATATAAATTACGTAATGACCTTGCAATGAAAATAAATAGATTACCTATGAAATATTTTGACAAAAAAACGAATGGCGAAGTTTTATCAATAGTAACAAATGATATAGATACATTGTCACAGAATTTGAATCAAAGTATAACACAAATAATTACTTCTATATGTACAATTATTGGTATACTTATAATGATGTTTTCAATAAGTATTTCTATGACAATTGTATCTTTGATAATACTTCCGATATCAGCATTTATAGTATCTAAGATTGTAAAAAAATCTCAAAAGTACTTTAAAAAGCAACAAGACTTTTTAGGGCATGTAAATGGTCAAGTAGAAGAGGTATATGGTGGACACTTGATAATAAAAGCTTTTAACTCAGAAAATTCCGTAATGCAAGAATTTGATAAGGCAAATGATGAGTTATACCGCTCTGCATGGAAATCACAATTTTTATCTGGACTTATGTTTCCAGTTATGAATTTTGTTGGAAATATAGGATATGTTGCAGTTGCAATTTTAGGTGGCTATCTTGCTGTAAATGGAAAAATTACAGTTGGTAATATTCAAAGTTTTATACAATATAATAAGCAATTTACACAGCCTATAAACCAAATTGCACAGGTATCTAGCATGTTACAATCAATGGTTGCTGCGGCTGAAAGAGTATTTGAGTTCTTAGAACAAGAAGAGGAAATAAATACATCCAAAGGTAAAATAGATGTAGCTAAATTAAAAGGAAATGTAAAATTTGAACACGTTCATTTTGGATATGATCCTAATAAGACAATAATAAATGATTTTAATGCAGATGTAAAAGAAGGTCAAAAGATTGCAATTGTTGGACCAACTGGAGCTGGTAAGACTACTATGGTAAAATTACTTATGAGATTTTATGATGTAAATAGTGGAGCAATTCTTGTAGATGGTCATAATATAAAAGACTTTGATAGAGGAGAACTTAGAAAAATGTTTGGTATGGTACTTCAAGATACATGGCTATTTAATGGAACTGTTAAGGATAATATAAAATATGGAAGAGAAGATGCAACAGATAGTGAAATTGTTGAAGCTTCTAAGGCAGCTCATGTTCATCATTTTATAAAAACATTGCCAAATGGATATAATGCAGTGCTAAATGAGGAATCTAGTAATGTATCTGCTGGTCAAAAACAACTTTTAACAATTGCTCGTGTAATACTTACTGATCCTAAAATTTTAATATTAGACGAGGCAACTAGTTCTATAGATACAAGAACTGAACAACAAATACAGTCTGCGATGGATAACCTTATGAAAGGTAGAACTAGTTTTATAATTGCACATAGATTATCTACAATAAAAAATGCGGACTTAATACTTGTAATGAATCATGGAGATATTGTAGAACAGGGAACTCATGATGAACTATTAAAAAAGGATGGATTTTACGCTGGACTATACAATTCGCAATTCGAAGAAGTTGAAGAATAGGGTATAAGATGGGCATACTGCTCATCTTTTTATTTTATAAAAAAGAAAAATACATATAATTGGATGGAAAAATTGCATATAATAATTATAGTATATATTTACAGATGTTAGTTTATATGATAAAATGTACCGTGTAGGGGGAGGTATCCTATGAAAATATTACTAAAAAAAGTACTTGAAAAGATTGTATTTGCTATATTTATTTTAATAGTTATATTTGGTAATGTATTGCTTGTATATAACTTAAGACATAAATTTTGCCAGATAAATAAAATATATGATTTTTCAAGTAAAATAGACAATTCACAATATATATGTATAAAAAACATAAGTAATGAAAATACAATAGAAATTAATTCTTATGAGAACAAACAAAAACTAAAAGAATTTTTTGATAATATAAGAGTAAGAAAAAGTAATTTAAAATTAATTGATAAAGATCAGAAGATAGATTATACAATTTATATGTATATACCTGAACATCAGATTTTTGTTAATATAAAAAATTCAGAAATAATGATAGATGATAACGTATACGAAACAGATATAAATATTAATACGTATTTAGAAGAAAAATTTGAAATATAAATATTTTGGGAGGGCCTTTTATGAAAGTAAAAGAAAATGGACTTGATTTTAAATTTATAAATATAACAATA
>OJON01001446.1_pt1 | contig 12651 bp, 7 predicted proteins | sample 1598031 | NCBI WGS metagenome assembly OJON01 (sample SAMN01915216, study PRJEB22387) | human gut metagenome | isolation source: stool | host: Homo sapiens | place: USA | reverse complement strand
TTGGGTTTCGCGTCACTGCTCGGCGATTATTACCGCCGTGGGAACGCTTCGCTCCCGTAGCGCGACGTCCTGCGCAGTCGTACCGGGCGTGTCGCTGGGCATGTTGAGCACCCGTCCCTCCCGGCCCACGAAGGTCGAGGAGCCGCCGCCGTCGAGATTGATCGCTTCGACACATCCCAGCGAGATCATTTTGTCGGCCAGTTCGGGCAGTGTGCGGCGAGTTGCTGCAATGGAACCTGGAGGCCGATCTGCCTGCCGGATGGCTGGTCACCGACGTGAAGTTTCCCCGCATCGTAATCGACCGTCCGGCGGCCGGTAAAGTGATTACGACCGAAGGCTGGGGTGTCGAAAAACCGCTCGACATTGCCACTTTCGAGGCTCGCTATCCCTCGCATGCTTCGGCTATGCAGTTCGTGCTGGTGCACAACGGCGACGGAGCCCTTTACTACGGCACAGAGGACCGCCGGGGCTGCGGCAAGACCTACTCGGTGCAGTGTACGCACAAAACGGTCGTCTTCAATGATGCGATTCCTGCTTCGGCCGGCTGGATCGAAAACGGAACGTTCCGCCTGCCCTGGACTTCGGTCGTGGGCTTTGCCCCCGAAGGTTGGGAGGACGCCGTCGTCCGGTGGTATCGTCCTTTCACCTTTACGACCGAGTGGGGCAGCAAACCGCTCTCTGCACGTAACATTCCGCAGTGGTGCTATAACGCCGACGCATGGGTGCGCGCCAAATACGTCGGCGACGATACGTTCGATGCGGTCAAAAGCGCCGCCGAATACTTCGGCGATGGATTGGGTGTACACTGGTACTTCTGGCACAACCATCCCTACGATACGCACTATCCCGACTACCTGCCTGCCAAAGAGGGCTTTGCCGGGATGGTCCGCGCCGTTCAGCAGTCGGGGGCCCGGGTCACGCCTTACATCAACGGCCGTCTCTGGGACCCCGCGGCGGACAGCTATAAGCGCGACCGCGGTTACGATGCTTCGTGCCGCAAGCCCGACGGATCGCTCTATACCGAAATTTATCCCACCTCGAAGGTTCTCAATACGGTGACATGCCCTTCGACCGCCATCTGGCACAGGAAGATTATCGGACTGGTCGACAGTCTCCAGACCGGGCTCGGCGTCGACGGCGTCTATATCGACCAGATTTCGGCAGCGGCGCCGGAGCCCTGCTGGAACGAGCGCCACGACCACCCGGTCGGCGGCGGGAGTTTCTGGTACGACGGCTACCGCAGGCTCATCGGCGAAATCCGCGCCAACCATTTGCAGGAGGGGAAAATTCTGACCAGCGAAGAGAACGCCGAGTGTTACATCGACCTGTTCGACATGCTGCTGGTGGTCAATACACCCCACGAGGAGAACGCCTGCGTCATCAAACCCGTATTCCCGATGGTTTACTCCGACCGTGCTGTTACCAGCGCATTTACCTACACGCCCGCCACGGCGGATAAAATGGGCCTCGGCGACTTCCGTTACGAACTGGCCAAAGCCCTGTTGTGGGGTTCGCAGATCGGGTGGGTCGATCCGCGACCGCTGATGTCGGAGCGCGCGGCGAAAGAGGCCCGCTTCATGAAGACGCTCATGGACTTCCGCCGGGGAGTGCATGATGTGGTGTACGGGGGCTTGTTTATCCGCGAGTTCGCCCCGTCGGGCGATAATCCGGTCGTCCGGATTCCCGGATTCGGCGACGATGCTTCGGTGTTGGCCGCCGAGTGGCTAAAACCCGACGGAAAGCGGGTTTACCTGATCGTCAACATGGACGACAAGGCGCACACGGTCTCGCTGCCGGGTGTCGGCAAACCGGTCGGGATGGCCGGAGCCTCCTGTCGGCGTATCGACTTGTAACCGTCGTCCGGTCTTCGGGGATAATCCGTAAGGAGCTGATTTAGGAGTCGGTACGGGTGTTGCTGTCGTCTTCCGGAAGCCGTCGGCGAGTGCCTTTCGGCGCTGCTTTCCGGTCTCTTATCCCTGTTGTTCGGTTTAAATTGACGTATTCGGTTTGCAAAGCCTGGCTTTTTTGTTAAATTTGTCCGACCCAAAACTATTGACGATGCCTCTGCGGATTATCCTTCGTTTCTGCGTGTTTTTCTCGTTGGCTGCGGCGTGCCTCCTGCCGGTAGGATGTACACCGCAGGAGAGCTATTCATTGCAGACCCGGGCCGCATTGGAGCGGTTGGATGCGGAGCTGGCGCAGAAAGCCCGCTATCAGCAGTGGCGCCAGGAGCAGGCCGACGAGTTGCGCGGCCGCATCGACGCCAAGGCCCCGACGGCTGAACAGGCGGAGCAGGTGTTCGCAGTGGCGCAGGTTTTCGTGACTTTCGATCTCGACTCTTCGGCCTATTACGTCGACCGGCTCTACCGGCTGGCCGAACGGAGCGGTTCGCGGTATGAGCGGCGGCTGGCCTTGCTGGCCGATATCGATGTCTGGCTGGGCCGCGGGCAGACCAGTTACGCCGAAGCTATTTTCCGGAAAATAGATACCGTCGGTATGACTCCGCTTGAGTATGGAGCATGGTATCTGTGTTTTTGCTCGGTGGCTTCCCGGCGTTATTCCGAGGTCGAGGACCCGCACCAGAAGCAGGCATGGCGTGATACGGTGTTCCTGACGCGCCGCATTTCGGTTCCGGGGCTGAGCGAATTTACCCGGGCGCGCATGGAGGCGCTGAGTCTTCGCGACAGTGCGCGCTGTGCGGAGGCGCTGCAATTGCTGGAGCCATTCACGGCCAAAGTCCTGAGTTATCCCGAACGTGCGTTGCTCTATTATGCCATGTCGGACATCGCCCGGAAAATGGGCGACGAGGACCTGTCGGCGTACTGCCTGGCCGAGTCGTCGATCTCCGACCTGTGCGCCGGAACCCGTTCTTACTATTCGCTCTACGACCTGGCGCTCCGGCTTTTCGACCGCGGGGACTTCGACCGTGCCGCGGCCTATATGGGTTCCACTTTCGACGATGCCGTGCGCTGCAAGTCGATCGCCCGGATTCCCAACTCTTCGGCGGCGGCAATGAAGATCAGCGAGGCCGTGGCGGCCAATATCGCCGGACGGCAGACAATGATGATCGTGGTCATCTGCCTGGCCGGAGTTTTCCTTGTGGTGCTGACTGTCGTGCTGTGGTTCGTGCTGTGGCAGCACCGCCGCCTGCACAACAACCACGAAAAACTGATCCGCATGAGCGATATGCTCCGCGAAAAGAACCACGAATTGCTCGGCAAGAACGATCATATCCGCCAGATCAACGGCGCTTTGGTCGATTCGAACCGCATCAAGGACCGTTATGTCTGTCACTATATCGACCTCTCGGTGCGCTATATCGGACAAATGGACGCTTTTCGCCGCGAAGTGTGCCACATTGCCAAGACCCAGGGCGCCGATGAACTGGTGCGCCAGCTCAGCATGTCGCAGACCATCAACGGCGAGTACCTCAAATTCTACCAGTCGTTTGACGCCTCGTTTCTCGATATTTTTCCGCATTTCATCGAGCAGGTCAACGAACTTTTGCAGCCCGAATCGCGCTTCGCTCCCCGCACGGACTCTTCACTGACGACCGAACTGCGGATTCTGGCTGCCCTGCGGCTCGGAATTACCGACAGCGGGCATATCGCTTCGCTGCTCAACTGCGCCTCCGCTACGGTCTATACCTACCGCACCAAACTGCGCAATGCCGCGCTCGACCGCGACGATTTCGAGTCGCAGGTCGCCCGGATCGGGTTGTAAAGATCTCCGGAAATCTATATAATACGGGGTGTCATACTTGTTTCTATTAGTTTGATTATTAATTGTATATAGACTTATATCGGTCTATATAGTGCATCGCGCGTGTAGCGGCATGCCTGAAAATGGATAACTTTGTACATCCGCTAAAGATATCCACTAAACCAACATAAAATGATACTACCAACTACTTTTTGCGGCAAAGTCACCGGCGTGTGCGGCTTTGCGCTGCTGCTCACCATGGCCGTTTCCTGCGGTCCCCGCCACAACACACTCAGCGAATCGGAGATCGCCTCCGGCTGGGAATTGCTCTTCGACGGGAATAGCCTGGATCAATGGAAAGACTTCAACGGGGACTCTCTGACCCAGACGTGGCACGTTGTCGACGGGTGCATCCAGGCTAACGGCGACGGGAGCGACCTTTCGGGTTATATCGTCACCAAGAAACAATACGAAAACTTCATCGTAGACTGGGACTGGAAGCTCTCCTACGGAGGTAACAGCGGCATGCTTTACCACGTCGTCGAGAATCCTTATTTCAAGGTTCCCTACGTCACGGGTCCCGAGTACCAACTGATCGACAACGATGGTTGGGAGTCTCAGAACGCTCCGACGAAGCTCGAAGAGTGGCAGAAGCTGGGCGTGGACTACGCGATGCACCTTCCGACTGCGGATTCCCTGTTTGTCAATCCGCAGGGCGAGTGGAATAATTCGCGCATCGTGTGCGACAACGGGCACGTGGAGCATTGGCTCAACGGGCACAAGATCCTTGAGTTCGAAGCCTACACCGATGACTGGTTCTCGCGCAAGAACAGCGGCAAATGGGAGACTGCACCCGAATACGGTCTGGCGCGGCGGGGCGTTCTGTGCCTGCAGGACCACGGCTATCCGGCCTCTTTCCGCAACCTGAAGATCAAGGAGCTTCCCCGCAAGGCAGGCCGCGAAGTGGAACTCTTCAACGGCCGGGACCTTACGGGCTGGGAAGCCTACGGCACGGAGAAGTGGTATGTGGACAAGGAGGGCTGCCTGGTCTGCGAGAGCGGTCCCGACAAGCAGTACGGCTACCTGGCCACGCGTGAATACTACGATGATTTCGACCTCACGGTCGAGTTCAAGCAGCTCTCCAACGGGAACTCGGGCGTCTTCTTCCGTTCGTTCATCGAGCCGCCGGTGAAGGTTCACGGCTGGCAGTGCGAGGTCGCGCCGAAGAACCACGACACGGCGGGCATCTACGAATCCTACGGCCGGGGCTGGCTGGCCCAGATCCCCGACGAGAAGGAGTCGATCCTCAGGGAGGGGGATTGGAACACGCTGCGGCTGAAGGTCCAGGGAGACCGTGTTCAGACGTGGCTCAACGGCGAAGCGATGGTGGACCTCACGGACGCGAAGATCGGCGCAGCGCAGGGACGCATCGCGCTTCAGATTCACGACGGCGGCGGCATCAAGGTCCTGTGGCGTAACCTCCGGCTGACGACGCTGTAAAACAGAGCCGGGGTTTCGTTATGCGGAATCCCGGCTTTCAACCTCTTCAAACTAGCACCTAAAACAAAGAGATAAAATGAGTAACCGCAGAGATTTTCTGAAAAAGGTAGGCGGACTGGCGCTGCTGACGGTTGTCCCGCGCAGCGTTCTGGGAGGCTCCAGATTCGTCGCCCCGAGCGACCAGCTCACCAAGGGCATCATCGGCGTGGGCGGCATCGGCAAGAGCAGCTACCACTTCACGTCCTCGGACGCGTGCCGCCTGGTTGCGGTCTGCGACGTGGACCGCAAGCACCTCGAAAGCGCCGTCGCGCTGGGCCGCAAGAAGTTCGACAAGACGCTCGAAAGCTACCACGACTACCGGGACCTGATTACCGATCCCAACGTCGACATCGTACATATCGCTACCCCGCCCCACTGGCATGGCATCATGGCCGTGGAAGCGGCCAAAGCCGGCAAGGACATCTGGTGCGAGAAGCCCATGACGCGTACCATCGGCGAGGGTAAACGCGTAGTGGAGGCCGTCCGGCAGAACGGGCGGATCTTCCGCCTGAACACGTGGTTCCGCTTCAAGGATACCTTCTACGGACTGGGCACGACGGTCGAGCCCCTGAAGAAACTCGTCGACAGCGGCCTGCTGGGCTGGCCCCTCAAGGTGACCATCTCGGGGGCTACGGGCTTCACGTGGAAATTCTTCTGGGTGGGGCAGGAAAACCTCCGGCCGCAATCCGTCCCGGAAGAACTGGACTACGACATGTGGCTGGGCCCGGCGCCCTATAAACCCTATAACAAACACCGCGTGCACCAGACCTTCCGCGGTTACTGGGACTACGACGGCGGCGGACTGACGGACATGGGCCAGCACTACATGGACCCCGTTCAGTACCTGCTGGGCAAGGACGAGACCTCTCCGGTGAAGATCGAGGTCGACGCCCCGCAGCAGCATCCCGACGCCGTGGGCATCTGGCGCAGGATCGTCTACACCTACGACGACGGCTGCCAGATCGTGCTCGAAGGCGAAGGCTACGAGAGCAAAGGCAAGGTTCCCTATATCGAAGGTCCTTTGGGCAAGGTCTACCAGGGCTTCGAGTGTACGATTCCCGACGTGATGGAGAAGATCGCCGAGATGCCCGACCCCGAGCCTCAGAACACCGACTTCCTGCAGTGCGTCCGCAGCCGCGAGCCCTTCGCCCTCGACGAAGCGAAGGGACACCGCAGTTCCACGCTGGTCAACCTGGGCGCGTGCGCCCTGCGGCTGAACCGCACGCTGCATTTCGACCCCGACAAGCAGCTCTTCGTCGGCGACGAGGCCGCCAACCGCCTCATCGACCAGCCGATGCGCACTCCGTGGAAAATCTGATAACGTCCAAACCTGAAAAAACCATGAAGAAGTTATTCATCGCCATACTCCTGCTCGCCCTCGTGCCTTTCGCCGCCGGAGCGCAGGATGCCCGCCAGCGTACCGCCGAAACGATCGTGGCGGATGCCCTGGCCCAACTTCCGGCCCAGACGCCCAAGGCGTTCGACAGCCTGATGCAGGAACTCGCGGCAACCGGAGCCGACGGAATCCGGATGATGGCCGGGATGCTCGTCCCCGCCTCCGAAGGCAAGAACGCCGTGGTCGAATACGCCCTCGGCGGCGTAGTGAGCTACGTCTCGGCCCAAGGCCGCGAGGCGCTCGCCCGGGAGGTCCGCACCGGACTGGCCGACGCCGTCGCCGCCTCGACGGACAAACCCAACCAGGCCTTCCTGCTCTCGCTGCTCCAGTTGTGTGCAACGGCCCAGGAGGCTCCCGTCTTCGTGAAGTACGCCGGGGACGACTATCTTGCGGATTACGCCGTGCGGGGCCTGATCTCCACGCCGGGAACCGAAGCGACCCTCCTGGCGCTGATCGGCGAAAGCCCCGCTCCGAACGCCCTGCTGGCTTATGCCGCGGCGGAGAAAGGCCTTGCGGCCGCGGAGCCCGCGCTGCTGAAATGGGCCGCCGACCCCACGGCCGACACCCCCGCCAGGCAGGCCGTTTACAACGCGCTGGCCAAATGCGGCACGCACGCTTCGATAGCGACGCTCGCCGCAGCCGCCAAAGCCGACGGCTATGCGTTCACGAAGAACGACGCCACGGGGGCTTACGTGAACCTGCTGGCACGGCTCGCCGCAGCGGGCGAGCAGAAGGCCCTCTCCGCGGCCAAAGCCCTGCAAAAACCCGCCCTGCCGCAGAACGTCCGCGCCGCGGGATTGGAAATCGTCCTGGCTGCGGATGCCAAAAAACGGACACAGACGGTGCTCGCCGCGCTCAAAGACGCCGACAGGGCCTACCGCTGCGCTGCGCTCGATTACGCGAATGCCTTCGCCGACGAGGCGCTCTATGCCGCCCTCGTCAAGAAGCTCCCGTCGCTGAGCGACGCCGCGCAAACGGATGTCGTAAGCTGGCTGGGAGCGCGCCACGCCGCATCGCAGAGCGCCGCCGTGGTTGCCGCCATGTCGTCGCCGGACGATGAGCTGGCCCTGGCAGCCGTCCGTGCCGCCGGGAAGATCGGCGGACAGCAGGCGCTCGACGCATTGATAGCACAACTGGGAGGCGCGCATGCCAAAGAGGCTTCCGCAGCCCTCGCGGCTTTTAACGGAAAGCCCAACGCCGCATTCGTCGCGGCCCTCGACGGCGACCCCGCCACGCAGGCCAATGCGCTGAAGCTCGTCGCCAAGCGGCGCATCACGACCGCGGCCGACAAGGTATTCGCCCTGCTCGGATCCGGCGACAAGGCCGTACGCACGGCAGCTTACGACGCGCTGGCCGGCGTCACGACCGCCGGCGATTTCGACCGCCTGTGCGACCTGCTGGACAAGGCGCAGGGAGACGACGTGAAGGCCCTGCAGGCCGGACTGAGGAACGCCCTGGCGCCGGCGGCTCCCGACATGCAGTACAAGCTGGTGGCGGGACGCATGGCCGCAGCCCCGCAGAAGGCCCGCTACTACCCCCTGCTGGCGCAGGCCGCCACCGATGAGGCCATCGGCGCGCTGCTGAAAGCCGACGACCCGAAAGCCGCCTTCGCAGCCCTGCTCACGGTGAAGAACCCCGTGATGATCGACGTGCTCTACGAACTGGCCGGGAAGAACCCCGACTGGACCGATGCCGCCATCTCGCGTTACACCGATTTCGCAACGGCCTCCGACAATACGCCGATGCGCAAATACCAGCTTTACCGCAAAGGACTGGAAGCCAACCCTTCGGCCAAAACGCAGAACAAACTGCTCAAAGCGCTCTCCAAAACCCCGGTATTCCCCGCCCTGGTACTCGCCGTGAAGTATATGGACGCTCCCGCGACGGCCGAAACGGCGGCATTGGTCGTGAAGACCGTCGCCGCGAAGAACCCCGGCATGGGTGGTCAGACGGTAGCCGCAGCCCTGAAAAAGGCCCTGGAAGTATACGTCGAACTCGCCAAGGCCGACGCCGATGCAGGATATGCCGTCGACGAGATAAAGGGACTTATGGCAAAACTCCCCGAGGCCGGATTCGAGCCCCTGTCGCTCGAACCGGAGAACCGGAAAGCCGTAGTCGGAAACCCCGAGACCCGCAAGGCCATGAAGCCAAAGGCCCTGGCAAAGGCACAACTGGAGGCTGACGCAGCAATGGCGCAAAAATGGTCCCTGACAGACGGTATCCTCACGGCCCAAGCAAACGCTCCCGCGATCCAATTCCCGAAGCAATACGAAAACTTCGAGATGATTCTCGACTGGAAAACTCCTGGAGAGGCCGGTATCGCGGTAAGGGCCATTCCGCAGATTCGTTTGGGCGGTGTGTCCGGTACGGGTATGCTGGCGGACGATAAAGGTGTTGCGGATGCCGATAACCGGCCGGGTAATTGGAATACACTCTATGTAAAGGTCGTGGACGACCGTATCACCGTCTTCGAAAACGATGTGAAAATAGTCGAGAATGCCGTGATGACCAATCCGGATATGCCGGGTGAACCCGTCGGTATCTGCGGTTGCATCGAACTGATTGCCGGCGCGGCTCCCGTCGAATTCCGCAATGTATATGTAAACGAGCTGCCTTCGACGCCTGTTTTCGAACTTTCGGCGGAAGAGGCTGCTGAAGGATTCGAAGTGCTTTTCGACGGTCGGTCGCTCCACAAATGGACCGGCAATACGACCAATTATGTGCCGCTGAACGGTACGATCGATGTGACGGCGCAATACGGCGGTTCGGGCAACCTCTACACCAAGAAAGAGTATAGCGACTTCGTGCTGCGTTTCGAGTTCCGTTTCATTCGGGAGGGCGTCAACAACGGTATCGGCATCCGCACGCCGATGGGCGTCGACGCTGCGTTCGAGGGGATGGAGATTCAGATTCTCGACCACGACGCACCGATTTACAAGGATATCAAAAACTACCAGCAGCATGGTTCGGTTTACGGTGTAATTGCCGCCAAGCGAGTGAAATTCCCGCCGCTCGGTGACTGGAACGTGGAGGAAATCCGCGCCGTGGGCGATCGGATCACCGTGACGGTCAACGGAGAAGTGATTCTCGATGGCAACATCCGCGAAGCCTGTCAGGGCCATTGCGTAGGCGACCCGGGCGAGAAGGGCAACCACTATATGATCGACCATCGGAATCATCCGGGACTGTTCAACAAGAGCGGTCACCTTGGTCTGCTGGGGCATGGCGCAGGTATTCAGTTCCGCAATCTGCGGGTGTTGGACCTGAGTGCTTCAGGGCGTAAATAGGCTGAAAATCGTTACCCGTCCGGAGAAATCCGGACGGGCGGCGGCTTTCACCCCGTCCGCTTTTGACCGCCGTTGTCCGGAAGTGCGAATAACCGGGTTTGTCGAGCCCGGTTCCGTACGTTGCGGCTGTATCCGGAATATGTATGACTGTTCGAACATCTGTGAAGACCTGATGAAAATTAAACCGGTCGTGTCCCGTCCTGTGAAGATCGCCGTGATCGGAGCCGGGAACCGGGCCGACAAATACCTCGAATATGCCCGTCGTTATCCCGGCCGGCTGCAACTCGTGGCCGTCGTCGAACTGAACGAGTTGCGCCGTCGTGCGATGGCCGACCGGTTCGGACTGCCGGAGGATCGCCGCTATGTGAATTACGACGATTTCTTTGCCGATCGTGTCGAGGCCGATATGGTGCTGGTTTCGACGCCGGAGAATGCCCATTTCGACCCGGCCATCAAGGCGATCGACGCCGGATACCACCTTCTGCTCGAAAAGCCGATTGCGCAGCGCCTGGACGAATGCCGTGAGATTGCGCGGCGCGCCCGGGAACGCGGAGTCCGGGTCGGAGTGTGCCATGTGCTGCGCTATCATCCTTATTTTGCCAAAATCCGGGAACTGGTCGCTTCCGGCGAGTTCGGACGGATCGTCTCCGTCAATCACATTGCATCGGTCGGATTGGACCGGGCTACACATAGCTATGTGCGTGGGATTTTCCGCCGGGTGCGCGAAGCGAATCCCATCCTGCTGGCCAAATGCTGTCACGACATCGACTTCCTGTTGTGGCTGACCCGTTCGCGTTGTTCGAAACTCTCGTCGTTCGGATCGCTGCAATGGTTTCGGGCCGAGAATGCTCCCGCAGGAGCCGGAGAACGGTGTCTCGACTGTAAAATCGAGCCCCAATGCCCCTTTTCGGCGCGCGATCTCTATTATGTCCGCCGGGACTGGGTGGCCAGTTTCGATGTTCCCGAAGGGATGACCCTCGACGATGCTATTCTGGAAGAATTGCGTACGGGGCTTTTCGGCCGCTGTGTTTACCGTTGTGATAACGATGTGGTGGATAGGCAGTTGCTGTCGATGGAGATGGATGACGCGGTCGTCGTGAGCCTGTCGATGGAGATGTTCTCCAACGACGATTTCCGGCGGACGCATATCTGGATGACCGGCGGCGAGATCGACGGTGACGAGCGGACGCTGCGGGTCCGGAAGTTCCGCGGCGGTTATGAGCGGACGTACGACTTTTCGGACATTGCCGGACAGTCTTTCCATGCCGGGGCCGACCTCTATCTGATCGACGATTTTATTCAGGCGCTCTACGACCCCGACCATGTTTTCCTGACTTCGATCGAGGATTCGATCGAGAGCCACCGCATCTGTTACGAGGCCGAACGCAGCCGCCGGACGGGCGAAACGATTCGCATGGACGAATAACCGTTTCCGATAACTTACATTGCATAGACCGGGCAGAGCCGGTCGTAGCCGGAAGATTCATTTTTCCGGCTGTTTTGTTTCCGGAGGTGTTGTTTTGTGCGGATCGGTTGCAGCCGGTTTTCGGAAAGATTGGTTGGAACGAAAAAGAAAAATCCTTGTAACAAGCCTGTTACAAGGATTATGCAATTGATTTTCTGTTGAATGACACCCGCCTTCCGAAGGTTGTGTGCCGTCTTCTGAGCTGACACCGGGACTTGAACCCGGGACCTCTTCCTTACCAAGGAAGTGCTCTACCACTGAGCTATGTCAGCAACATTTCTCTTTCGAGTGGTGCAAAAGTACACAAGAAAAATGAAAAGACCAAAAAATTGTACACTTTTCATAATTATTTTCTACCTTTACTACCAATTCATAATAGAAATCAGATGAAACGCATCTTAATAGTAGGCGCAGGCGGCCAGATCGGTTCCGAGCTGACAGTTTATTTGCGCAGTATTTATGGCGGCGGGAATGTCGTCGCAACCGATATGCGCGAGTGCAGGACGTTGGCCGAGGACGGTCCGTTCGAGGTGTTGAACGCCCTCGACGCGACGGCTATGGCCTCGGTCGTGGCCCGTTACCGCATCGATACGATTTTCAACCTCGTGGCCCTGCTGTCCGCCGTGGGCGAGCGCAATCCCCAGATGGCGTGGAATGTCAACATGGGGGCGCTCAACAACTCGCTCGAAGTGGCCCGCCAGCACCATTGCGCGCTGTTCACCCCCTCGTCGATCGGCGCCTTCGGGCCGTCGTCGCCCAAGGACAAAACCCCGCAGGACACGATCATGCAGCCGACGACGATCTACGGCATCTGCAAGGTCACGGGCGAACTGCTCGGGAACTACTACCACCACAAATACGGCGTCGACACCCGTTCGGTGCGTTTTCCGGGCATCATATCGAGCGTCACGCTGCCCGGCGGCGGTACGACCGACTACGCCGTGGAGATTTACTACGAGGCGATCCAGAGCGGCAAATTCACCTGTCCCGTTCCGTCGGACGTCTACATGGACATGATCTACATGCCCGACGCCCTGCGCGCCTGCGTCGAACTGATGGAGGCTGACCCTGCGAAATTGATCCACCGCAACAGCTTCAACCTCGCGTCGATGAGCTTCACGCCCGAGATCATCTGCGCCGAGATCAAAAAGCGTCTGCCCGCCTTCACGATGGACTACAACGTCGATCCCGTGAAGAAGGAGATCGCCGAGAGCTGGCCCAATTCGCTGGACGACACCTGCGCCCGCGAGGAGTGGGGCTGG